>Ga0163217_1067799_pt1 | contig 13536 bp, 4 predicted proteins | sample SynspAceP_FD_185933 | JGI IMG/M metagenome (GOLD analysis project Ga0163217, IMG submission 185933) | Saline lake microbial communities from Ace Lake in Antarctica - Synechococcus sp. Ace-P (PacBio error correction) | ecosystem: Environmental > Aquatic > Non-marine Saline and Alkaline > Saline ... | reverse complement strand
ACGTTTAATTTCATTCCATGAGCCTCGTTAATAATAAAACAGGCTGGATTTTTTTTCCTGTTTGAACAATGATAGGACTTCAATTTTTGTCCCTGTATGCATTTGGCTATATCCAGATTTAGCAAACATTCCTTTCTGGCAAAGGTTTGGCCCAATAATTACATTTTTTATTCGGCATGTCTTTCACACATATTTTATTAGAGCAGCATATCTTTAACGTCGCGGTCCTACATCCTTTCCAAACGGAGACGAATATTACTTCTAAAATCAGTGGTTCCCCTAGGCAGATTGACCGATATCTACCCTGCCACTCCAAGTCCCATTAACTCTGCCGCTTTTATGGCGGCATTTTCCTCCCATCTGTCAATTCAATAATATTGCCGAACCGCGCGGGCAGGTTGGGGATCGAACTCCCCTTCCTTTCCTGCCTTTTCATGGTCCTACCACTACCCCTCTATTAAACAAAGAAGCACGAATATCGGCTCCTTTAGTTCTTTGATTGAATTCCTGTACAATATACCCTTGCTTTTTACCCATTAGGCTATCCATTATGGATTCTGCGAATTCCTGTTGTAGCAAGTTACCACCCAAGACCTTAGACCCTCAATAATTTAATGGACCTGGCGCACCACCTGACATTATGATAATGGTACTACGTCCTGGGAATAATTACTGATACCGTCTTAGGAAGTCCTAAACAGGATGGGATAATTTGTAGGTCGCAGTTTGTTCTTGACGGAGACAAGGCCTGTGACTCAACGGCCGTAAAGATTTCATCATTTCAAAATGTCTTACCACCGCGGTACATAGAAGGTTATGGACGCCCTTATCCTAGGTTTACCCTGAACGTCGATGATTTCCTTTCCTTTGATAATAAGCCCGGGCTTTTTCTCTTTTATGACCAGATCGCACTTTCATGATCTACTACCACATTCATGCCCTTTTTTTTCCCCTGCTCACAACAAGTTCGCTTAGTAGATACAAGTTGGGATTTTGGGATAGGTTACAATTTATATTTTTGATTTAGTTATTGTATGTTATTTTAAAGTGAGTAATTTTGCTGGAACGAATGGATGGAAGTCCATGTTTTCTTAATTTAAAGATACATAAATCTTTTATCAAATGTTTTCCCGATACTATTTTTAACATATCCCATTAATATTTTATTGGAAACAGTCTTTTCCCTCTAATTAGTAATCTTAAAGGCCAAGCCCTAATTATTAGATTTTTAGAATGCTAAACCTGTGATTAGCGATGGACTTCTTTTAGGTATTCGTGAACCTTCCGCTTTAAGCTTCGGTTTCTCTCCCTACCAGTCGTTCGAAATGACTAGGAAGTCACTTCGACAGAGTTACCTTTTCGGTTAACTGCCGATAGATTAACGGGAGAGAAAGTCGCATTACTTGGTTGCTGTAGTCGTTTAACAGTTAAGCCGAATCTTTGATTTGAGCTAGATGTGGTGTGCGATTTAGCTCTGACATCTTTTTTTTAGGAAGGTATTCGTGGACCTACTCATTTCTTCTCGAAGTGGTTGCAGTGAGTTAACGAAATATGTAATGACAGAGCTGTTTGTGTGATTTAGCTCATGACATTTCTATTTTAGGGGTATTCGTGACTCCGCTTAAGTTCGGTTTTCTCCTCATACCAGGGTCGTTTCGAAAATGACTTTGCAGTCACTTGACAGAGTTCCTTTTTGGTATTCGATAGCTACGGAGAGAGTCGCACATACTTGGTTACTGTAGGGTCCGTTTAAAATAGTTAGGCTAATCTTGGTGTGATTTGAGCAGAAAGGCTCGTTGGATTTAGCGCTTGACAATTTCTATCTTCGGGTATTCGTGAACCTTCGGTTTCTCTCTATCGTTCGAAATGACTGCGGAGGGTCAGGTAGGACAACGATTTTTCTGAACTACAAAAGTCTAAAGAGGCCTCATTGACGATTTTTCCAAGATTTATATGGAAAAGAGGAAATGAATAAAATGAATTATCAATAACCAAAAGCTCTTATTTAGGGCTTTAACAAGAAAAACTACACATTAGTTCTATAAATGCTTTTATAGTTGATAACTAAAAAATTATAGTTTTATGTTTGGCTTGCGTTAAAGGGAATTGGAGTGAAAAGCCCACAGTTAGGACACCAGACGGGGGGACTTGCAACGTAAGCTGCGGCTTTTTGCCGAAACGCCAACAGATGATTAATAAGCAGTTGATGAAGAAAGTTGCAACACGGAGGAGAGGTAAGTGAAATTTTATGGAATTGGAGAAGGACTTTTGTTAGGACGTTTTTGCCAATTCACCCGAAGGGGACAAAACCATTACAACGCTATCCACCATTATTCGAAATTTAGAAGAGAGGATATGTATCCATGAGGCCTCGGATAATACCACAATATTATTCTGTGGTTGCCAAAGGTGGAAAACAGAAACATTATTACGGGGCCATTGAAGGATATTTTTAATAATTCCTATAAGATCTGGTTTCCATTTGCTTCCGGGATTAAGATCGTTGTGAAGATTGAAAGGCAAATATAAAGCATATAGAAAAAAATAACTAATGGAAGATTATCTTTTATTTACAAGAAAAAGCAGTGGTATTCTCGGTCTTTTTTGGTATATGCTGTTTTAACTCTTTCTAGAAAGGGAGACCCTCTTCAACTTACCATAGAGTTCTTTTATCTAATTTTCGAGGGATTGTTATGGCCTGTTATTTTTATGGAACTTACGAGATTGTACATGGTGGACCCCTACATTACTATTGACGAATTCCCCGATTTAGGAGTCGTTACTGTAGATCAAAATTTGATTGGTGGAACTCGTTGCCATCCTTTACGTTGTGAGTCCTCTTTATTCGTAGGCGACTTGGGATGCATTACATATCCTTAAGCGATTGATAAACAAGGGAATATTGTTAATAGCAAGCTTTTAATTATAGAGTCCAAGCGATACTCTCCCTTTTTCCTTTTTCAATCTCATGTTTTACAATCCGGGGCCTTCAACGCGATGAATTGGAAAAAATCATTGCCCATTGAAAAACAATTCACTCACTTCATGGCATTCCTTGGATATCTTATGATTCCATTTATTTCTGCGTTTCAATGGGTAATCCCGCGCGTTTGGCTTTACAAAAAACGCTATCAACAGGAATTTTTGAATACATTGCCGGCCGTGTGTTACAAAAACATGAAAGTTCAAAGAGAATATCAAATTACGGATTGCTAAAAAATGCGCTCAGCAGACAACAATATCATCCTCATCAATCCATTTTTTTCTTCATAATCAAAAAAACGAATCGGTCATGTTAAACAAAAACAGGATAACATCTCAAGCCTGGAAATTTTGTATTGTAAATTCTTCTTGCCTTAACTTTTTAGTGGGCTTTAAATACCAAAACAGGTTTAACACGGAGGATAAATACCTCAACTAACTACAGAATCATCATATGGAAACAGTAGTCAGACACCACAAAGTTGAACTTTATCATTAACAAAAACCATACACCAGAAACTGAGGAAATCTTCCAACACTCTAAAATGATTATAACGCTCCCCAGTCGTTACAAATATTGAACGAAATCCAAATTGGGCGAGATTATAAAATATATCTCTCTTCTATCTACGAATCTTCGAGACAGGACAGACAACGGGTTTAACCGGTAAGAACGTATTTAAGGATTTGAAACGGGATTCAATACCTTTCATATTTATGTCGACACGGATAGAAATATAAAATTATATCAAATGGGTCATGAGTCGGGGAAATCGGGGAAAAATATGACACATGGAAGGCCTAAAGACTACAACAAATCGTAAAAAACTATTCATGGTCCTGATACAATCCGTAATTAAGGGATCATCCACGTTCTTAAATGTTTATGGCCTATAAACCGATTTATGTTGTTAGATGAAAAAAGCCGTTGCAAGTAGCTCGAAAGCGACTGGTTATGGATCCGTCCGCCAAAATACATTTATGTGTAATGTCTTTAAAGGGAGCTGCTGCTACAATAAATATCGGTGAAAAGCAAAAAACTGGGGACGATAGATAGATCACACCAAAGTTAATTCATAACGCGAGCGAGCGACAAAAAACCCGCCAATACGCAAAAAAACAATCCTGACACCTAACATTTAAATCGATAAGGAACCATTGTTCATTATTGATGGGGTGGAAAAAGAATCAGATTTTGACTTGGGTAGTATCCTACAAGTTCTATTGAAAGCAATAAACGTTTATAAAGATGAAGGCAGCCTTGATAAATACGGCAAAAAGGGAGAAAATCGAGTAGTAGAATCCACTACTTAAAAAGTGAATGGAAGGTCCAGTCTAGTAGCAACATCAATGGGCCTCAACAACAACTCAATTGGAATAGCCTTTCCAGCGGGGCTCCATTGAAGCTATGAAGTCAAAAAGGGTGAAATGGCACTACTCCAAATAGTAAATGGAATGGAGTTACGGATCATATGAACGACCGAATGATATTTTAATTATAGTTCTATAGAAAAACAGGGGAATGGAAAAAGCAAGTAGATCTTTGTAACGGTTGTAAACAAGGGAAAAAACTATGTTGCCCACATGAATATTCGGAAGTTGAAGCGTAGGCAGTTAGCACCGGGTGAGGTCCACCTCCGATAAGTATTGGAAAATTAGGGAAAACGGGGTTATAAGAATTATTACTAAGAAAGAATAGAATAAGTAAGGTTTAAAGGAACCGGCTCAGTCACATCACGAGGTCCTTTCCAGGTTGGCGACTGGAAAATCGCCACGTACTAGCTAAAAGCACTTGTGTTTATTTCTCTTAAACGATCGAAATGACTTGCAGGGTTACTCGACGAGTCCCATGTTTTGGGTACTCCGATATAATCGGGAGAGAGTCGCCACTATTTTTACTTTCTCCTTACAGATTTAGCAAGGCCCCGTTAGATTTGAGCGGGCTACTTGTGTGATTTAGCCTCTTGAAAATTCATTTTAGGTTATTCGTGATCTATTGATTCCTCCTCACCTGCCAGGCTTACCAAATGAACGATACAAAAAAAGCACCCTCCCTTTAGCAAAGGGAAAAGGTAGTCTATACGCCTCTAGGCGCAAAGAACGGAAGACGAAAAAGAATAATTCTAGAAAACAGCCCCAATAGTTGTCGGATTAGATTATAACAGGAAAAGACAGGAAAGGTTGGGTAAGGTTGGTTCAAAAAACTCGCTCGCGACGAAGTTACCTAAGCTTTGAGAGGAGGACTTGTGTGATTTCTCGTCAGTCGTATCGAAATGACTGGCAGGGGGTTACTTCGACGAGAGTCCTATTTTGGGCTCCCGATAATCATTCGGGAGAGAAGTCCGCCATATTGGGGGCAACAGTGCTTGTTGAGATTTAGGCTCTGAATTTCCATTTTTACGGGTATCGTGAACCTTTAGTTTCTCAAATTCTGACCGAAATGACCAAAAAGGACTCTTCCCTTGGGTACGCATGTTCCTCGCGTTTTTACCGCGGAGGAAAGGTTATGAAGCATCCATACGCTAGCTGCGAGAGGAGGACAGGAAGGGTTTGGAAGCACCGGTCTTATTAGCGAGCAGGACAATAGATGAGTAATAGAGTCATAAAACCGTTCTCAGGATTTCAAAACTCACACCATACAGAATAGTTACTTAGCTTGAGAGGAGCCACTTGTGTGATTCTCTCTTATCATCGAAATGACTGCAGGAGTCACTTTCGACAGAGTTCCAATTTTTTTGGGGACACTACACGTTAGATTATAAACTAATAAATCGATTTTCAACACCAAATTAATTAAAACATAAAATCTCTGTATATAACCTATTTTCTATCATTAGCCTTATTCAACCTATTTTACAAATATAATGAAATTATTCATTTTTCCTTTTTAAGCTGATTAATTACTTATGACCACTTTCGCTCAAAAACACTATTACTTTCCACATTTGGACCCAAGCAATCCAACATCTATAAAACTTGACGAAACAGAGGGAAGTCAGTTGTGCGGACAATCATAAGAAATAGCATAGAGTGCAGGTAACCAAACAATAGAAAAAGTCAATTATACTAACCAGCTAAAAAAAATAGCAGACACCAGGAACAGCAGTATTTAATTTTTCCAAGAGAGGCGGCTATAGTAAACTGGGCCTGATTGCGAGGGGGTAGCCGATTTTTGCCAACAATTGACTGAACGCCAAGGCATGCCGGCATATGATAGTAAAAATACGTTTACCAAGTTCAAAGTCCAAACAGAAATACAACAAGTACCCCTACAAGTGCGCAAACGCGCTTTAAGGACGGTTCGTTCCAAAGCAGAGATGAAATATGATCCAGATAAAATTGGACTATTTTAGGTTTCTTCCGCAGGAGGGTCATTTAGTCTACTTTAGGCACCCACTATAAGAAGAAGTGTATCCAAAAAAGCATTGCTATTGATTAACTAAGTGCGCGACCCGACTTTATGATCTTGCTATCCCGTAAATTCTATGGGGGAACCAAATACACATGGTGTTCAGAAAGAATTATTAGGGGAAACCACACAACATCCCCAAAAACACATGGTGATCATTTTCCAATGAATTACAAGTTACCGCAGAACCCCACCAACTTTCTATTGCATTGCCATTGACGACGGGAGTTCCGTAGAAAACGTCTCTTTTGTTTCTATCGGCACTAGGAAAAATAAGGTGCCGGACAGTGAATGCATATCTATCAACAGGGGCCACGGTTTTGCTTGGCTTACAGGACCCACCATTGGCACCTGGACAGATCAATGGGTCGGACTGGTTGAACGTTTAAAATAATTAATTCCATAACTTTTTAAAAATAAACTATTCCTAATTAAGATAGCGTCGAGTATTTCGGCAAGAAAGTCCAAAAGTTGGTAAGGAATAACTTATACCCGACAATAATCAAGTACGGATATTATTATAATTGACATGCATAAAACTATACTTTATAAACTAAAAACTTCAGAATGAAGAAGTGGGACTTTATTATGGCTCTTTTATTTTGGTTTAGTACTGCCCAAAAATGGGAAAGCGATTGTCGACAAGAGTTGCATGGCTAAAGAAAATCGACAGATGTGCTATTTGGTCTTTTCTGGTTCCGAATTGGTGTGCCCCTGTATTAAGCTAGATAAAAGTATTGGCAGTCCGTAGAGTTTCAGGAATATGCCCAAAACACTGGAACATGCTAAGGGACAGAATTTCCAAGAAGAAAGCTAAATCAAACTCCTGATGCGCAAAGGATAAAAAATGCCAACTCGCAGAAAAATATAATAAAAATGGATATTTCCATTGGTTTTGGTATTGGACTGCAATGGAATATTATTTAGGTCAAACCGGGAATTCAAAATATTTCTGTTAAGGAATATATTTGCACTTTTAAATCGTTCGAAGGTTGAAAACCCTATATATTAGACGATTGCCTTTTTGGTCATTGCACCTTTTTCTCAGAATTGGTACAAAGCGAACCACAAAATATAATGGGAAGTAGGTTCGATATTACAATTGGTTGCGAAAGATGAAATCTACCAGCTAACATTTATTATAGATTAATGCCCATTGAAGAAATTAGTAGGATTGAAAGTTGATTTCCTCATGGAACCCTACTCACAAACCTCTGAATTAATAAAATATTGGCTCGGCCTATCCCAGTAAAAGTTAAGAATCAAGAATTAAATTTAGAATCTTATTGACGGTGTATCACATCTCAAAATGTACCGATGGTGTTTCGATATAAAGTTATGCCTCTATTGTCAGGTTTGGGAAATGCGATGGCAGCATGACCGAAAATGCCTTCTAAAGAGCCATTAGAAAATTCTGTTGCCAGATAGGGTACCAAAAAATTTGTCCTGGATAAGAAAACACAACGTATCTCTAAATTGGAAGGGCATGAAAATAGGTTTCGGCGGCCATTGGAAAGGGATATGCAAGCCGTAAGCGTCTAAGACCATGGTTAAAGCGGGGAAAGGCGTAAGGCCGGAATCAATAAATGCCTCAGGGGACATCTAACCACATGGGGGGAAACAGCCCGATGGCCGGATTGGTGAGGAGCAAATTACCAACCTCTTAACAGAAAGGAAAACATATTCTCCTGGTTCCCGGTATATATGCGGGCGTTGCACATCAGGCAATTTGGAAGAGTTCGTCACTTTTAACGACATTAAAAATACAGCCTATTTCGACCCAAGACACAGGTACCTGTCACTTGGTATTTCTACGTGTTACCTTATTTGTCCTGTGGGAATTATGTGCTTCCTTTGGGCATTCTGTTCTTTATAACTTGGAGCTGGGAAACGGGGCCTGTAAATATCATAAATCAAATAAATGGCTGAACGCATATATTTATAGATGTAGTGAAAAGCGCATACACACATACTCTCTCTCTGAACTCTCAACAGAACAACATGGCATCTCTGCGGACAATTATTCATTCTACTTTATTTGCATTTATTTCAGTAATCCTCCTGCGTGTGGCGTTACAGGGTAATATGACGAATAGTTAGTACTCAATGACGAAGAAAATGATTTGGCCACCCAAAGGCCTGGAACGCTTTGAAAACGATTTTTCAAGTTATATCTGAGAAAAGCTTGTGCGCAGGTGCCCATGGGTGCGCGAAAAACAGGTGGTGGATTGTGGTATGTAATTAAAAGAAAATGAAGAAATTTAGGATTTATCTTGTTTTTTGGATTGATGTTCTTGGAATGGATTGTTCCATGGAAGACATTGGAATTATGTTAGCGGTCGTGGAACACCCCTGAAGTGGGAGCTTGCTTGCCTACAATGGTATAGATTTATAATAGTCTCGCATGGGAGACAATCGCTGTCTCAGTAACCAGGCGGCGAAGGGACAGAAAATAACGGAGTATGACCCGACTATTATTGTTGTATCCCAATAGGAGAAAATAATGTTTTTAAACCTTGTGATGCCGGAATATACTGGCCATAACTCAAGCACTCATGATTCAGACAAATAGTAATCCTCCGTTATGGAATCAAAACACGCATCCTTGGGTAAGCTCTTTCGGGGATCCAAAAGTGATGCCCCTAACCTGGTTTTCACCCAACTTTTACCCATAAGTTCCCAAGGAACCCGAAAATATCTTTCCAGTGCGGTAACAATTGCTTGGTGTTCGGACGATACGATTACTTTTCTTTGGGTTCGGTGGCGGCTGATACCACATTCTTAGTGGAATGAAAAAAATACGGAATTGTGGAATTAGTGGACAGGTATATTTCGGATACCTATAAACCCCAATAACCTAATTTGAACTTCGCGGACGCGCTCTTTTTGATTCTAATAGGTACAAGGTCAGGGGAACCTAATCGGCCACCCTATTGTAATGATTTTTATAACTGTCACCTGCTTAATAAGAAACACTCCTGAATTCATTTCCCTAATTTTTTCCAGATTATCAGCTAAACGCTTCCAAAGCGCTCTGCATTTGCACTGTGATTTGTTATTTATGACTCTCAGTGATTTGGCAATTACTCTTTCCACTCCACACCCAAAGGGCTTTCAGTTTACAGGATAGGACTTGATATTTCTTTATAGAGGATTATTCAATTTGGCGGACAATGTGAATTATTGACTACTTCCAGATTTAGATACATTCCAGTTGCGGAAGCTCTTCATACACTACATTAACGATCTTATGAGTCTTCGACGCTTATGTTTAATTGATATATTTATTCGAGCGATGGGGGAGATCACCGCTTAGATATACCGGGAGTTTGGAAATTCCCATAAAAAATATCGGAAAAAGTTTTTACAGTAATATCCTATGTACCGCTATTAACACCAAGAACGGCTGATTAATTTTCTATGCCAAAGGGGAAACGGGCTTTTGTCAAACATATACAATACTTACACTCGGATTAATGACCTGTTCGGCTTTTAACAGCACAATACGGCTTTGGCGTTACCTACAAGGAATATATTTATACACAGCTCCAAAAGTGTAGAAGTTTGGCTTAAAAAAGCATTAGTTCTTAGGTCTATAACCCAAGTACGAAAGAACCACAGAGGTTAAGTGCCAGCATATTTGAATTTGGGTGCCAAGTTTATACTGGATTAGGATTTGGGTGAACCAACTCAGCATTTTTTGAAGTCAGTCCAATAGAATAAATTTCCACAAAACACTCTTAGGAGTTTCCTCCTTGGGGGAGAGAGCCGGCCCCGACTTTAGGCAGGGTTAGAGCGTGAGGATCTCATAGAGCGTGAATAACATTCAAAGCCAAAATTTGATTTGCTATTTTCATAAAATCCTCGGCCAAAAATTTTTCTTAGGTAAAAAAATAAGTTCTTCGCATTTTCTTGATTGAAAAAGCACCATAGGAGGCTTAATCTTTCTTACGTTGTGTCTGGCATCCACGTTTACTTCATAAGGATACATTGACTTTATTACGGTTGGCCCAAATAATCCAGGTTGGGCGCAAAGGGTTCATTTGCCATTTAACCAACCTTAATTCCAAGACAAAGTCCTTGCCCCCTGAACATTTCCCAATAAATGGGAAGACTCCTTTCGGCCTAGGTTCCTAGGTTCCTGTTTTCGCACGTTACGTTCCATCACCAAACGAGCATTGTGACTTGCAGCTTCTCCTAATTCACCACCTACGCTACAAAACTTCGGACACCAATGGCACAGGAAACTGGATCCCAAGGTGTTTTGAAATATTTCCATGCCATGGCAAATTTTCGGCTACTAACATGGGTACACGCCACCGCAGCCAAAGGGATGGTTACCGTTGCCTAGTGGTTTCCTATAGGTCACAATATCGGGTACACCCCGTAGCAAATTGAAAAGACCCCAATAAGGTGGTTCCCCATACGGCACAACCCACTTGCACCTCATTGAACATACGAGTCGCCGGCTTCACCTAATATATGATAGGCTTTTGCCAAAGATCCTCCGGTATAATTCTATCTGTACCCCCACAGCTAATAGATAGAGCTCTATGATAAAGGACCCCTACTCTTCTTCCTTTGGCCTGTGATTTCTCTATTTGCTTTATTAACCTCCATTTTGGCGTATTGCTCCCCGTATATTTCTCCGGTACCTTCCTCTTACAGGCATCGGGAAGGCGAAAAATATGAGGTGTGGTCAGGTGCTCCATGTATCCTCCTTTACCATCCAAACTTATAACGAACTAGACTATTCCAGATACACATATTTGGTATTGCCATGATAGCCACCTTCAGAGGCAATTATGTTTCGCGCTGTCCGGTAACGGCCTATTACCATTCGGGAAATTCGACCAACTCGTTTAGGCATCTCACTACCGGAATTCCAAAATGGGCACGCTTTAATTCTGTGCGGGTCTCCAATAGTTCTATTGGCCAAGGCTCATTCTATATTATCGTCTGCAATAACCGGGACTATTGGTATTGATCAAAGGCCATTTGTTCCTGTCCCGCCACTTATACCGCTGAATAGTTCATGGTCCCACATGGGGACAACATTGTATTACGAGTACCAAGTCTTCCTTCCATATTGGTCCATTAGGTAACTGCCCTGCACCCACGAACCATTTTAATGGGCACCTATGTACTGTAGGCTTAAACTTTTTCACCAAGGCTAGTTTTCTATAGGCAATGATATCCGTAATTAGGGGAAACCCCTTCCCGGGCCAAGAGCCAGTTGTAATTGAACAACATATTAAGAGGGTCCGACAAAGGGCTTTCTCAGATAGGTCGAATTTTTTTTTTCTGGACTGTAATAGCTACTCAGGGGAAAAATCAAATTTTAAAAGCGAGCATGGAAAGCATGATCTGAAACAGGCAGGGATGTGGGGCCCAAATTGCCAGTTCTCAGGAAACAAACTGCCCTAGAACACACTATTTCTTCTCCTTGCCTCGTAGCACGTGCCAACTTATGCCGGCGTTAGCACTGTCAACGATAAATGTCCGTAAAAGGGGCTATATACTCCAAATCCTTCCTCCCTTATGCCTTAACAATTACAGGTCCGCCGTATTTACCATTTACCCCGGCATCGTTGGTTGCCCTGTAACCACTTCCCGATCTGAATGCGGCAACATGTACCGGCCTGACTGTAGCACCGGTCGCGCACATATCTCACAAATACGACCTCCCAAGGATAGGATGCTTTCTTACTTTCCTTCCCATATGTTTCCCTATTTTCTTATCATACGGGCGCACGAAGCAGTATACTGGATAGGCCGCGGGCTCCAAAATAGCCTCCAGACCACTATTTTGGAAGGATCCTGCTCCCGTGGTAAGTTTATCAAGTATGATATAACTGAATAGTCCAGTCGAAGTTGAAAATACTATTTTTTCAATTTGCCCTATCCAATTACTGGACACATTAAATTCTAAGGGATGTAATTGTATATGGAACCTTCAGTTTGGGAAAAAAGATCTTTCCAGGGAAAAGGGACATGCTCTTCGTCCACTCCCGAGAACTTCTTCTTTCTTGGGATGGGCAGGTATATTCCACGTGCTTCCTAAAAACTAAAATGGGGCCGCATCAATACCCATTTGATGTCCGCTACCATTTTTCGAAGCAGCTCCTCAGGCCGGTTCTTCGCTGACATCAAACAGATCAGATTATGTCCGGCTCCTTCTTTTTATTGAATAGGCTCCGAATTCGTAGCGTTACGGTCGGAAATCACCGAAATTGCATGCAAGTACTGGCAAAAAACTATAACCATGGCATTCGCTTCCAGTTCCGTTTACTTCGCAAAGCGGAAAGGCTTGATGATTTAGCCCAGTACCAATATGTGGTCATGCGGCGTCAGCCTCCAATGTTTTATTATGCCCAATGCCCACTCTCGTAAATGCATTAGGCAAGGCTAGGCCAGGGTGCGAATTAATTATCCATGCGTACACAACCCGATCCCCGAAAATCGTGATTGGCACGAAGACCACCTTTGGGATCGATCAGGTCTTGTGAAAACGCAATTAACATTTATTGTCAGATTGGACGTCTTGTGTACCACTTGCCTTCACGGCAACTGGGAACAACTGGAAACTAGTGGGACTTGCTTTATCACTGCGGTCCTTGAAAATAGGAAGACAAATCTCCTTTATGCTCACTCGGTCAAGAGGTGGAATCAGGGACAACTGGTCCAAGCTCCCATGCGGCCACATTCCCAGACTACTCTCGCCGATGGGCGCTACGGCGATGATCAAAAAACACTCTTGCAAAGGGCCTGGGGTATAAGTTTCTTCCAGCAGTTGCTCACCCAAACTGGACAAATCGTAAGTCATCAACAACACTGGGGGTTCACACCCCACCTCCAGAACCCAGGCCGCTGCACTGTAACCCAGGCACGAAGGCAGAACCTTCCCTGATCTTGATCCACAAAATCATCCTTTATAACTTTCAGAACTTAATTTCCCGCCCTATTATCGGGGAATGACTCCGCGGGGAGAGGTTACATCCTTTGCCGTGTTCGCTGGCGTAAAGCAACAAGTTCTGCTGAAAGTCATAATCCCCGTTCTCGTGGGGACGGGAGGACTTTTTAAATATATTTACTGACCTGCTCTCCTGCACACTCTGCCGACCTCCGTACTTCAAATCTAAAAT
>Ga0163217_1033300_pt1 | contig 13536 bp, 5 predicted proteins | sample SynspAceP_FD_185933 | JGI IMG/M metagenome (GOLD analysis project Ga0163217, IMG submission 185933) | Saline lake microbial communities from Ace Lake in Antarctica - Synechococcus sp. Ace-P (PacBio error correction) | ecosystem: Environmental > Aquatic > Non-marine Saline and Alkaline > Saline ... | reverse complement strand
GCTCGTCATTTACTTGTTATTTTTGCTAAAGCGTTTCCAGTTGCCCTCCGCTTGCAGGCTCGAACGTTGCGGCGCTCGGATGGGCTCCTAACGCTCATGGATTGAGCCACCAATTAATCGCTGGCTTTCACATCATTGCGTATTTCTTCTGAGTATTGGTGTGTCGACTCTTTGTATCGTATAGACTCTCCAATGCCCTTCTATTCTAGCCATAGATCGTCGTCAATTATCTCTGGTGTGTGTTAGTCCCTCAGGAGATCCATCATAGACAGACTTTCCCTGCAACGTGCAATCGACGACTCCACGATGATACAAATTGCTCGAAGCAAGCCCTCACATCATAATATTGATTTAATAGTGCCAAATTTTGCTGCTGAGCAGAGTTCACAAATTAGTTACGCATTGATTTGGCGGTAAAGTTTTTCGCATCGAGACTCGCGTAGGTTTCATTCCACTAGCAATAAGCTTAGGGTTTGCATTAGGCCATGACAAACGTATATTATCCTTTACGCGCATGTTTCTGCCCACGTAGGAGCGCATGTCAAGAGTATGTGTCGCTATCCAATATGGTTTCTAGGCCTACTCGTTACAGTAAGTCTTATAGGATTTGCTGCATACTCATATGCAGTGGAAATTTTCTGAAATAACTGTGCCGCCAAAAACCCTACGTAGGCAAGCCGCCCTGATAGGCACATTCTCCATTCACCGATAAGCCGTTCTACTCGAGCGAGAAATAGTTTTGATTAAGATCATGCCTATTTGTTCGCCGCGCTTGTGCGAGAATAAGGCTATTACCACGGTGTACTCGGCTTTATATCAACTCCGTCCAACGTTTACCTTAAGCCAGCGGTAGGGCTCTACCAATAACGATTGACCGCAAACGATATCTCAAGGTGCTCTTACCCGCGCCGGACGGGGTACCGTTATGAGCGCTTAGCACTTGCCCGCTGTGGACAGTCTCAACGTGAGATTATCATACGAGCGCAAGATCCTCCGTTGCGTAACGGTTATAATAACTTAGCCTGTTTAATTTCAGCATAATTTTTTCTCATTTTTTCAACGCTTCGCCACTCACACATTCTTAACCCTTTGTGTTAAGTGAATCGCTCGATAGAATCTAATCACAGTTATTAAAAATAGTGTTCGTCGCTTCATCAATTAGTGCGAACACAGTCCTAATGCTCTTGGTAAGCTAATTCGGGATGAATTTCTCCATCCCCGCATCGGTCGAACTCTCGCTGTAATCGCTATGGTGCCTTCCCATATCAAAGCTAAAGAAGGCTTCTTTGATTTTTCGTCCCGCCAAGCGCAGCGGTATTAATCGTTATTACACTCCATTAATCCCGTCGTCTAAATTGAGCACTAACGGGACTGATAAATTGTCTTTATATTCTGTATCTGCTACCGGATTGACTGTGCCCCGAGTTGAGCATTACTAATTAATCTTCATATCGCGCTATTGGCCGCGCATCATAGTCCTTTATGGAACCACCCCAAGAATGGAGTTGTCATGACTGCCCTGACTGAATAAGAGTGTCTTATAGTCTTGATTCGTCCGTGATTAAGCCATAAATGTGTCGCTCAGCAATGCTGGTATATGGCGCTTTTGAACCCTGGTGAAGTTCGATGTCGGTTGATTGTAAAGGTCGAGTGCGTACGGCTCACTAAATCGGGGATATTAGAATTATTGCCGCTATCTGGGTAACTAATGTTCTCCATCTAGATAGCTCATTATAGTTGCCGTTTTTTCTGCCATTAAATTTTATATTTTATCGCCATAGGCCTATACCAAAGCCTACACCAATTCACGGTTATCGATTGTCGCTCGATCCGGTTTTAAGCCACATGCAATATATGCAACGCCCTGCAAGCATCGCCTCTAATTGCGCCTGCATTAAGATCTGCAACAGGAAAAAGTCGTACCTCTTTTACCGTAAGCTTTTTCCAAATGATCTCGATAAACTCATCCCAAGGACTTGGAAAAACATCGCTTTTGGGTCTTCATACAGGGGTATAAGCGAAAATAAGAATGCGAGTGGTCGCCGCCCACTGATTTTCATCGGTAGGTCGTGTCGGCCTCACCAAGTCATGGGATTAGCATCTTGATATAGCGCACAGATAACTCAATGCAGCCTAAAGGTCATCCCCTTAGCACCACATGTCTTGTGGCAAAAGGCTACAAGTGCCCCTAAAGATAAGAACAATACTTTCTTTAAATTCTATACGCCCCTCCTTTAGCTCGAATATTTGTACGAGTATAGGGAATTTTTGCTAATATATTGTTAACCCTCGCAGATAATCTTTTTGAACTCGCACTATCGGCATACACTTTTGGAGGCTTTTATACATTCAATTTTCACAAACTTTTTCTCTGCTTGTTTGGGGTACTCTCACTAATGCTATCCTCTTTAATACAACAGGGCATATTAACGTGCCAAATTGACTAAATACGGAGTTTCAACATTTTATTGAATCGACACTCAAACTGCAGATGACAGCTGTTTATTCCTCGCGCTCTCTCTCACTACTCGCTCTCTTAAGGCTAGGCGAAATTTTTCATCGTGTTATGCTTTAATTTGTGGACCCTTCGACCAAATTCGGTGTCAATCCAGCACATGCGTGCTAAGAATTTTTGCTGGGGCTTTTACAGGTGAATCGAAGGCTTTTTAGGCGAAATGCCTAGGCACTAATCTACCGGTATTAGCATTGCTAGAAAACTTAGTATTAGTGTTGGTTTCGTTTAGCAGCGTGGCTTAATATAAGCGTACTAACGTTTTATGTATTCATTTACTTGTTGTTTCACGGTGCTTACTACCCTGATCTTTGAAGTACTACTTAGGGTTTGATAAATTTGCTGTTTACTTTTGCTGCGTGGTGCAATGTTTGTGTCTCGGTCCTGTTACAGCGTTTATTACATTTCGCGTCGATGCGGATACTTGTTACTCATTTTAAAGCGTCAAAACAAGCTTTGAAGGTAGTTAACAGCCGATCTGATGAAGCAGTGTGACACTGCCTTTCTCAGATCGTATGCCGTTCTAATCTAAAGTAGACAACCTGCCTTTATTCTGGCAGGTGTTGGTTTTTCCAGTGCACTCGTGTCGTGATACGCTCGCTTCCCTTTATTTTTATCAGTCCGATTTCTTTTACTTTGGCTTTACCTGATTAGGTTTAGCAGACCCATCTAGATCTGGAAAAGCGCTCAAGGATTCCTCGCGTAGATAAAATCTTTACTCAATACCCTCTTCTTGTCTCGCGGCTTTTCGATACTTTTTCATGCTTTCAGCACTCGCAGCGCGAGCTTCTTATATAGTGCCACTTCGTCGTCACTTTTCTTAAACGCTGGCTTTTTTTAAAACGCATCGAGCGCCGACGGGTCTCTGCAAATGAAACCCTTCTTTTTGGTGCGATCCGGTTATCGCAGGAGGTTCCTGCTGGATTATCTTGCGACGCGCGTTTTGAATGCTGAGACTTAGTGACATCTCAATTGTTCAGCGGTCTTTGTTGTATATATGTGTTTTCTGCAATCACTTGCATCAATCTTCTTTGGGGCATTACCACCAGGCCAAATCTTACAGTGCTTTAATTAGTCGATCCATAAGTATTTAGCGGATGTGTCCCAATAATAGCGACCTTTCGATCTCTCCGCCTCATTGGAAACGCTTATACCAACGTACTTCTCTTCGGTGTGTCATCCCCGTTTCATTTTATGCCCGACTTTTAATATCGTAAACTCTCCATCGGAATTTATCTGTGGTAATACGATATAAAGCTTGAGCACGGACTCCATTTCATTCGGCTTGGATTTTGTGCTTCTCGACGAACTCGAACCGCACGTGAGGCCTTCACTTGCAGACTATTCATTGTTATTAAGTACACCAGGCGTAAAACCTTTGTCCATTGAGACATTACGCTTTTTCTTGGTACGCTCTTCGGCACGGATCTATAGTGGGCGTTCAGTGCCCCAGGCTTGCTTCTCATCTGTTTACCACGTTCGGCCCGCAAACGCTCTGGGTCGTCTTTCTATTGGCGATTCTGAGAGTCTCACATAAGCAAATCCTCTCTTCTCTATCAAGCTGCGCGGCGATCTGCATATTGCCCACCAGCCGGCTCGTTATAGGTCCGAATCAATTTCTGTAATAGATACGCCATGCAGCCGCTCCACGTTTGCTCGGGTGATGCATATTCGTTAACATCTTTCACTAGGTTCATCGAACCCAACGTGGAAAGTAAGTTCTCCAACTTGCCATTTCCCACAATTGACGTCAGAAATTTGCCGTCTTTAAAATATCGCTGCTGCGTTTTCTCGATCAAGGAACAATATCGGCCTTCTAGTTAGGCAAACCCATTCTCGGAGAGTTATATTTTCTTTGTCGCGTTTTGGTTTTTTTTTCGATAGGATCGCTAATAGGCGATTGTTCGCGAAGTGTTCGCAACAAATCAAAATGTGCTTTTACCACTTTCGTACCTCGTCTACGTACCTGGTTACTCGGCCTATACGTGTGGCACAATAGGCCTTCTGTTCATTCGTAATAGAACTATCAAAGTTCATTCATAGGTGACTTAGTTTACTAAAATAACATCTAGACCACTCGAGTCCGCTATCGTCATGTAGCTATCGATGATATCCTCAATGTCCCTCGTTTTAGGGTCATGTATCATCTGTTTCTGCTTCGAATCGTCTGATTTCATAATACAAACCATTTAGGGGTGATAGCGGGCAAATCGCGAAGTGCACTCAGTTTGCAGCGAGATTCCACTGGTACTGGTTTTATTGTTCTCTACATTAAATGTGAGTCATCGCATCGAATTCTTCGACTTCAAGGCGATGCGCGTTCAAGGTTTGTTCAATTTATCGCTAGATTTTACTCGAGAACACACCTATAAGAAGATTTGACCAACCCTAATATTGGAACTGCTCTCGATTGTCCTCACTTAATAGGAATCTTATAGCGCCGTTTCTATTTGTCTTCTTGTGGAATCGTTAAGTATTGAACTTGCGTGCGACAGAGCGTAATAGGCGCAATAGGATTCGAGCAGAGTAAATATAGGCCACTGGTCGTGTTTTTAGGGGTTATATACATAGAACCGTTTTCGACGTCACTGATAAAGCCATTACGAAGCATTTCATCAGTGCTTCGTCCAGCACTAATATGTGCTGAGCCCCAGAACAATACTCTGATTGTCTTGCGTTTAAGTGTGTTCCACCGTCTACCCAGGAGTCGCTACGACGACTTTGCGCTCCGCGACGTTATGTTGCAGATTAAAAACTGCCGACCCATGGTCCTGACCACTCCGATAGATAGGCTCTCTCAGTTACATGGAAATCCCACGCTTACCGGCCTGCGTAGGTTGTGGATAAAGCTTCAGCCACTTGAATTAGCAAGCTATGCTTCGCGTAGAAATAGTCAAAAGCTCTATCTAAGTGCCTTGTTATGTGTTCCTACTGAAAGATCGATTTTCTGCCAGTATAGGCAAGGCAAATGCTGCCGTTTTATCTGTCCTTGTCTCTGTGGCCATGCCAACCACTATCTTTGCCCTGCAATTAGGCTCACAGGGAATAGTTGTCTTTTGTTGAATAGGTGTATGGCTTTTTCGTACTCGACCTATATTCAGCGTTATCTTGGCAGGAATTGGGCAAATCTGAAGCTCAGCAAAAAACTGAAATATTCCGAACGGGTACTGCTGATTTGACATATCAGCCTTGTATCTGGGAATCTATTAAGAAGAGTAATGCAAGTGACGGTGAAAACTGATGATGCGGAAGGAACTGCCTGCAAATTTCAAACAGAAAGGCAGCTGATATACGTCAAATATGCACAAAAACGCCTAGTACGTTCTGCTAAGGTTTTGTTGGGCATAGAGCGCGGCGCGTGGAGTGGATGCGACACAACAACTCGATTAATGGCTTGCGAATAAACTCCATCCGCCTTCTACCGATCAGGAAAATCTGTGAACACGCCAATTCCTCGTCCCTACATTCAAAAGATTAAAATTCCCAATAAATCTTCGAAACTTATCAGCTAAAATCTTGGAATTTGCCCTGCATCTAACTCTAGAATGTGTAAGGTGTTTGTACTTGTAACCCTAATTGGAAAATAAAGGCGTTTTGGGAAAAGGGGGGCAATATAAACTCATTAGGAAAATATTTATTAATCTTCACATTTCCCCTTAGTGGATCTCTCGTCTAGCAACTTGAGGCTCAATTTGATTTTCTCCGGGGTCCTCATTTACTATCGGGCATAGGCAGAGTATTTCTTTTGACCCCAGACTCAGTTAACATCCATTGGCATCATCCCCGTCCAACGAGTTGTTACTTAAAGGCAAGTCTTGATACCAAGGTCCGGATAATAGTTAGTGTTCAATGGACACGCTTTAGCTCTTCATCGAACTCGAAAGTCTGCACAAACACTCTTGTCAGTTTTCTTTGGTATGCCATTTACTTCTTTTAGCACCTGCAGCCACTTGCTATAGTACCGAGATTCCTGCCTATTTGGTTCAAATTGTAAAAAGGCGGGAGACTTTTAATTCAGTGGTAGAATACCCACTATCACGGTGTGCTTTCTGCGTCAATAATTCAGCCCCTGTAATTCAACTCAATCTCTTGTGGCAAAAGTATGCAATTTGAACGTCGATTTCGCCAATGGGAACTCGAGCGCTTGAAATTCGCTCTGTGCTCTTCCGCCCATCCCTCTTACACGAATATGCCTTCGCTCACTATTTAAGGGTTGAGGCATTTCAGCTTAAGGTTAAAAATCCTACGATACATTAGTGAACTTGCCATCATCTCACCTGCGTCACGCATTCAGGAACTTTCGTGCCACATCTGGTAGTTGCGATCAAGTTGGTAATTGTCAAGTGAATCATACGATAAGCTCGTCATCCTCTTAGACATCACCACATTTCTTGTTACATGATAATCGGCACCCCAATAGCATAGTCCATCGCCTAGACTTCCAAAGCGTGTTTGTCTCAGGAAGGTAGCTCATTAGCCCCGCTGAGGTGCGACGTTACTATATTTTCTGGTTATTTTCTGCGCCAAGGCAACGTTAAGACTAGGGATCGCCTCTCTCGATCAAAACACTCATAGAATCTAATTGTGCTCCACAAATAGGACGGAATAGAATATTTCGAAAGCGCTGCATCAATGATATCTCTCTTTAAATAGCCATTGAAGTAATGCGATATTCCTATTTCAACTGTGTGTGTCAGGCCGTATGCTATGGATTTGCTTTACTTGATCAAGCATTGTATAGTGCAGGCTTAGGTTCAAGCAAAGCAAAAGAACAGCGGTGTCTCTTGACCATAATGATTAGAATTATTCTCGGTGATTTGCCACGTTTACCGCATTCGTGTAGTCTAGGGCTTAGCGTTTTAATGGTCCGTCTCATTCGTTTTTTATCGTAATGCCTTTAGCTGAGATAATACATTGTGAGACTTTTTCTCGCAAACTTTACAATACCAATTTTTTTATCGAGTAAGGTACTTTCCAAATTGTCGTAACCGTATAGTGTTGTTCGAGTCTTATTTTGCTCATATAATTCCCCCAAATTTTATTCATTTTACTCGGCGTGACATTCGCTTTTGTTGATATAATTGGGTGCGATTGTATTTCTCGTTAAGTAAAAGCCAACAGACCACTCTATCCTTTTAGCCCTGCTATAAAATACACAAGGTAAATACGGGCATAAAAAAAGGCTATAGACACAATAGCATTAACCCTTCTTTCTCAATCGCTCAATTTCGCAAATTAGTTTTCCGACTTTATTCCCCAACCAGAGCGCTTTAAACTTCCACCCTCTGAGTCGACGCTTTAAACGCTTCGCTATACTGTAAAAAATTCTCGTCCAGCAACATGTACGGCAAATGAATTCTCGATGCGTTGATATTATCTCGTATTGACTCTCTACAGAAACAATTTCTTGGTTGCGGCAAGCACAAAACCTCAACTGCTGACACTCGCTCCTTCTCAAGTCTTCAATGTATTCACTAACTCAAAAGCATTACTTTGTAGCCAGCCGAGGCTGCTCCTCTCAGCATGTTCCATCGTTGATTTAGCATCGACTTAAAGCCTCGGTCACGTGGATAGAGACTCATATGGGCCCTGTTTTTCTACTTTGCAGGCGGTGTGTACGACCTTGTTTTGCTCAGCATACGCTAGTCATAAATCTCGTAACCTCGGACTCCAATTACTTTCTAATATCATCTTTCCAGATATTGTCACATCTTCCTTACTCCGGCTTCTACTTAATCAGTGTCATGTTCTCCTTTCATCATGCTTTTCATAAGAAATCCACACAGTTACCATTGATGCGATGTATAGAGAACATGTCTTTCTCTGTGGCGTTACTGCGTATAGTAATGATGTTTGTAATCCCGCTTGTAAAGGCGATATTTAATTCTCCTAGTTGTAGTATTGTGCCTTGTGTGTTTAACAAGAAGAAGACCTCTGTAGGGTTGTCTTTCATTGTCGCGCTTTTGAGGTCTCGATTCCATACCAAGGTGAGTTATTCTCATTGTGTGCAAGTAAATTCTCAATGCGGTTTTTACACCGGTTTGAGACTCAATAAACAAGGCTAAACATACTAAACTACTGTCACTAGCCCAAGTGCATGCCCTTTTTGCTCAATAGGTAATATTTTTACCTGGCTGATATTTTTCTATCAAACTGCTCTTTATAATATAATATCCAGCTCAGAGATTCAAGCAAACATTGCTTGAAATTCTTGCCAAAAATAACCGACAACGGATTGTTATGAAATAATACATACTAAAAGCCAGATAAGCCCAGCAATCCAGTGTATTCAAACACAAAAGAAATACTGTGTAAAATTTACCAACGATTGGCCCGCTCGCGATCCCTGTAAATATGATTAGAATATACCAAGCACATACTGCCCCATATCAATGGAATGCTCTGTCGAAATAGTCCTTCGTGATCAGAATCTAATCTCGCACTTACCTTCTCACTCTGAGGTCATCGCTTTTTTTCTTAGCCAAGTGACGTGCCATAAAGATTGCGGTGGGCCGCAAGTAGTTCTAACAGTGAAATGCCGTGACGCTACTACTCCTAAAGAAGGTCCGGATACCCCAATAGAGAGAATTACTTCTTTCTCCCTCACACGTAATATTCCTATAACGATTATTTCCACAGTCCTAGTCCTTCAATATTTCGATTCTGTTTGTTATTTTATTTACTCACGCATATAAGCCCCGCCATCCTCTCATTGTTCACTTGCGTCGATGATTCTTGCAGTTAAATGTGTGTAACAGGCTTTAGTTTCTATTCAAGCTTTAGCCGCGGAAGGGCACGTTTTGCTAGATATTATCCATTAATAAGGCATCTTTGATAGTGTATTGTAGTTTAAAAAGCGTATTCGGTTCATCTCGGTACTAACTAAAAGATGGCAAAAATCGCTTATCTCAGCAGTTGCTTCGTTCAAAGATAAGACAATATGCTCCGATCTGATTAACGGCTTGTTCTTACAGAATTGTCAGGCGTGACGTGCGTGGCTTTGACAAGCACTCTCTCGGCTACTGATTCTTGGGGTTCTTCTTCAATCACTTTCATTTGTTTTTAGGTGCGCATTGCTCTGTTTGTATTACAGGATAGATGAATTAGATAGACTAGATTTATGAATTATAAGTAGATTTTTTTAAGTAATTGTGAAATATGAGATTAGGATTTAGGAATTTAATTGTTATGAAGGTGTTATTAATATTAGATTAAGGGAAGTAGTTAGGATATATGAGGGTTAGAGAATGGATAGATGATATAATCTAGAAATAGGGAGATAGGTTATCTAAGAAGTAAAAACATTTTATTAGAAGATAGGTTAAGTATTGAATGGGAGTTGAAAATAGATAAAGGGAATAGAATTTAGTGAGATAGAAGATATGAATAAAGGAACTCAGGATTATAGATGGAGTGAATTATAAGAAGAAGATATTCTGAGGTTAGGAGTTATGATATTTAGAGAAAACAGTAAAGAATAGGAAAGAGGGGATATTAGAAATCGTTTATATGAAGGATTAAGGACTTGGGAGAGTTTAAGAATTTTGTTAGTTTAGTAGGAATTAGATAGAAATAGAATAGGAAATATAGAAGAAGTATAGGATAGATGGGCACAATTAGATAAGAAATTGAAGTGTTAAGTGAAATTAGTGAAAGGGAATTTTAGGAATTAGATTTTGTAGTGAAGCAAAGTAGAGATAAATAATCAGGAATTAAAATGAATAGATTAAATGATAGTATTTGTTTATGTAATGAAGGTTAAGTAGTATTTGAGGGTTAAAAAGTAAGATCTAGAGGAAGAAAGTTTCTAATGTTAAATAGAATCGAGAAAGATAAGTAAAATAATTTAGGAAATAGATAGATTTAGTGGAGAAGAAGATTAGATTTTTTATTTAAGGAGATTTAGATATATTTATAGGAAGATTAGATTAAGAAAGACGTTGTGAAGGTAGAAGTTGAAGAACCAGAGGGAAGGAAGAAGAAAAGAAATAGGATATGGCAAGAGGGGGTGATAATAGATCAATTAGGATATAATATATAGATTTAACTAAATAGATTTTAGATTTTTAGATAAGATAAAATTTAAGGGAATGGAAGGAATTTTTTAGTTAGTAAAAAAGAATAGATAAGAATAGAATAGTACGAAGAATATTTTAAATTATAAGGATTTATTTAGAATTTCAGTTAATCAGAATTTAGTCTAAGAAAGAAGAGATTAAGATTTAGTAAATAAGAAAGAGAAAAAAGATTAAGATACCAGACAGATAGAATATAGATGAATAAGAATAAAGAGTGAAGTGTAGTAATTAGTGTATTGATTAGGGTTATTAAAGATAAGTGTGGATATTAGTTATAGGTGATAGTAGGGATAGTAATATTAGAATGAGTGGAGAATTGAGTTAGATAAAGAAGAATATATGTAGTTTTAGATATTAGGTTTATGGATGATACGTAGGTTGAGAACAGTGATAAATATAGGATAAGGAGTTATAGTATAATTATTGACTAAGTTAAAAGAGAAATATTTAGGGAAGATATAGGGATTTTTAAGGGGGGGTGGAGGGGAGATTAGGGGGGGGTATTTTATGGGGGGGGGGGTATAGTGGAGTGCAGGGTAGTAAGAGTATGTTAGGTGGGATAATAAGAGCGGGGGGGTAATTGTAATTAATTTTAGTAGTGATAGGAGGAAAATAGGAAGGAGTTAGTATGCAATTTAGTCATGAGCTAATTTAGAGGTATGGAGAATAGATTTAGATAATAGTTTTAGAATGTGTAGAGGGCATAGGATTAAAAGGGGATAGGAAATTTAGAATATATAGGTAATTAGGTAGAAGAAAGGAATAAGGAATTTATGTTTTATAGGAAGTAGTTAAGATTTAGTTTAGTTAGATTTTTTTTTAGAATAGGAAATAGCAAGAAGAGATAAATAGTGTCAATTATTATGATAGGATTATATTAATTGGATAGATTAAGAATGAGGAGGAACAGATATTAGTATTAGAAGATTTGGAAATGATATGTTGAAGAAGTATTGGGTTAGAATAGGCCAGTTATAGAAAGTGTTTAGTGAGTATTAGGAATAATTAGTAAGATGGGTATATTATAAGAGTAGAATTTTAGAAATGTGGTTTGTTATGTAAAAAAATGCAGGATTTTTTATAGATTTTTAGGATTAGTAGGAGTGAATTAGATTTATGTAATTGTAATGGTTATTAAGATCTTTTCATTCATTTTGAGTGGAGAATGAATGCTGTTTTCATTTAAGGGATAGGTTAGGATAGTATTTAGGAAAGAATAGGAACACTGTTAGAAGTATTTTAGAGTGGATAGAATGACAAAAAGAAAGAAGAGAATAAAGATAGGGTTAGGAAGATATGCATTAGAGAAGATGGAATATTTGCAAAAGAAAAATGCTAGGATAGGATATTTATAGTTGATAGTGAAAAGATTAATTTAGGGAAGAAATAGTAAGTAGAAGAGAAATTATGTATTTAGATCGATTTAGTGATAGAGTAAGGATTGTGTTATTTAGATAGAAAGTTTAGAAAGATATTAGGGAAATTTCAGATTTTTTAGAGTGGTTTAAAGATATTAATTAGAAAGAATAGTAAAGGGTGTGTAGATATTTAGAGTCTTTTAGAAGATGAAAAAGAGTAGGAAATTAGTTTAATAGATAGGATTAGAGTTTGAGTAGATAATTTAGGATAAGTAAATTAGAGTTAGTGTCAGTATTAAGGAGGAATAGTAGATATTGTGGATTAGTGAGAAAGTTAGGAATATGTTTTAGTGGGGGGGAGGGAAGTATTTAATCAGAGTGTTGTTTATGAACAAGAATATAGTTAGTTTCATGGAAGGGGGTATAGAAGTTATGAAGGTTAGTGATGAAATGAGATAGATAGTGTGATTAGAAGATAGTAATAGACATTAGATAGATTTCTAGATAGAGTGATATAAATTAGAGTTTAGAATAGAAAGGAATAGAGATAGAGATATGCTTAGTTGAGAGTAATAGTTAGTTATGGAATGATAGATAGTTATTTTAGATAGATAAAGAAAGAGTAATAGGATTATTTTAGATTTATTAGAATATTTTATTAGAAGTAAAGGTTTTAGTGACTAGGAAGTACGGAAAAGATTATTTAGAATGGAGAATCATTAGAGGATAGAATGATTAAAAAGTGGTATTATGTTTAGAATAGGAATTAAAAGAAGGGAAGGGGAGAAGAGATTTAGGCTGAATGTTAGATATTTTTTAGAAATGATAGTTAGAAGAAGGGATTTAGTAGGACTAGTAAGTGGGGGGGGTAAGAATTATTTATAGAAATAGATTAGCATTTTTTATTAGATTAAAGAAACTTTTGTTGATAGGTTAGAAAAGATAAAAGAGAGGTAGTAAGTTATAGGGATAGAGTTTAGAATTTTATGGGTGATTATAGAAGAAAGAAAGATAGGAAGAAGTAAAAGGATATAGTAGGAGGTTATGAATTAATTTATTGAAGAAAGATAATAGTATTATGGATGGTATAGGAAGTTTTTTTGTTTTTATAGAAATTTAGATTAGAATTAGGAAGATTTAGTCAGATATTCAGGGATATGAAATTTGGATAATATTGTATTTAGTTAGGAGATATTAAATTGGAGATGAGATTATGGTGGAGATGAATTAGGTAATTTAGAAATTGAGAAGGGGGGAAGAGTGAGAAAGGTTGATTTTAGATATGACAGAGAATAGGTGGTGGTTAGAAAGTTTTAGAGTTAAATTAGTATTTTTATATAGATGATGAAGAAAATGAAAGATATTGAGGATTTTTAGGTAAAGTAGATTTTAGATTTTTATTTTTTCTTATATTTTTTATGTTTAATATTTTTTTAGTTTTTTTTTTATTATTATGCTCTCAGATAGATATAGTTTTGTTGAGAAATAAATTCTGCATGGACTTGGGAAAAAGGAGGAATTAGTTAAGATTAGAATTAGGAAAGTTAGTGGATTATGATTACCCATATATCAAGAAGTGCGAGGTAAT
>Ga0163217_1082231_pt1 | contig 13537 bp, 20 predicted proteins | sample SynspAceP_FD_185933 | JGI IMG/M metagenome (GOLD analysis project Ga0163217, IMG submission 185933) | Saline lake microbial communities from Ace Lake in Antarctica - Synechococcus sp. Ace-P (PacBio error correction) | ecosystem: Environmental > Aquatic > Non-marine Saline and Alkaline > Saline ... | reverse complement strand
TGCCAATGGAGCTTCCGGGGCGATAGACCCACCAGCGGAGGGATCGCCTGGCTCACAGGACCCCGGCGGGGGGACGAAACACGATGGGAGGCAGGGGCAGCAGGGGCTGCAGGGCGTCGGCGCCGGGTAATGTCAGCGGGATCAGCGGGCCGCTCGGCCAGGGTGCGGTGGCCCGTGGCCTTTCACGAACTTCTGGAACTGGGCGTTGGTGACCGGCGATCAGTCGATCCAGAACCCTTCCACGCTCACCCGGTGGGCCGGGGCCTTCCTTCGGGTTAGTGATCGTCAGATCCATTGAGAAGCTGCCGCCCGGAACACACCATCCCCCTGGGCCCGGGGGCGGCCCTGGGCGGGCCTTGGCCCCCGGCAGGGAGGGCGGGGGTAGGAGCGGCCGGGTCGGGGCAAAAGGACGGGGTGGAAAGGGTGATCAGGCGGGGGCTGGACTCAGGAACTACGAGGGTGGAGGTCATTCTTTCTCGATGGCATCCCCACGTGAGCTTGGCCCGCCTTCTTGGCGAGGCGGAAACTCCTTGAGGGCTTCCAGTGCCTTGGCCACCCGCGCCTGGGCAGGAATCAACAGGAAGACGTGTCCAGCATTCCAATTCCAGTAGGTGTTGGAGGTGATGTCGGCCCGCTCGTAGGGATCGGTGAGCAGGTTAAAAGATCTTGGGGGATTGCGAGAACGGTTGAACGGTTCAGCCCCAGATCTGCCAGCGTTCCGTGCAGCGCTGCTCCATTGAACACGAAACTTCCAGTTGTCATTAACGCAGGCGGTGAGATCGCCATCATCAGAGAAGAGAAGTAATCACCCTTGGGGCTGGTTGTCGGTCTTGCCGGTCCAGTAGTCGAGGCATTGTTGTTAGCCATTCGAGATGCACCTGTAAGGTCTTGGCTGCCCACCGTGTGACCCTCAGGCACTTCTGCTTTATGTCCCGGTTCCCCGCGGCGGCCAAACAGCGTGGGCAAGCAGTCGAGATGGCTGACGAATGCGGTGAGGCAGGCTGCCGGGCTCGATGTGCCCCGGCCAGCGCACCATCGCGGGTACCCGGTTAGCCCCTTTCCCAGTTGGAGTTCTTCTCGTTGCGGAAAGGGGGTGCATTGCCGGCATCGGGCCAGCTGTTCAGTGGCGGCCCGTTGTCTGCTGTACATCACGACGTGTCGTTCGGTGATGCCCAGCTTCATCCACCAATCCCCAGCATCTCACCGATGCAAGTTGTCGTGATTAGATCATCACGTCGTGGTTATTCCGAATTGCCACGCCCTGGACTGGCCAACGTCCTGGGGACGGGCATGGGTGCGGAATTGCATGTGGGTGGTGTTGAACCACACGAAGAACGGTTTCGCCAGAGGCCAGCCGCCTCCTTGAGTGAAGCGCTTGGGCCTCCTTCATGAACTTCCTCGTCGGCCGTCTCCATTCGGCTTCTTTTGGTCGAGCGGGCCGGTATTTTTCATGCGCTGTGCCGTCGCCGTTGGCCCAGCAATGCAACACCACCCCGGGGCGACCGAAATTCTTTTTTAAAGTTCGGATAATCGCTCGGCGGGGATAGTCCCGGCAGCTCCGCGTTTCCTCCTGGCATTGAGGTTGATTACAGGTTGCCGAAGAACTCATCGAAGCCGTTGCATCGTCGGCAGAATGCTGTTCGCGGTCGCCGAGTGGTTCTTGCCGAACTGGCCGGTGCGGTACCCAGGGGCTTGAAGCAGTTTCGGCCGATGGTGGGACCTCCGCCTGGTTAGCCGGCCTCGGCGCCGGGCAGACCCCACCTTTTGCTTGAGGCCGGTTGCGGATCACGCTCTGGTCGGAGATAAAGCAGGCCGACGGCGGGCAGCTCTGCTCGGGCGTTGTAGTGGATGAACTTGGCGCCTTCCTTGGGCCACCCGATTCGATGTTTGGGGTCTTGGTACCCCATCAGGCCATCGCTGTAGCAGCTGAGGTTGCTCTGGCCCGATGTCATCGCCCCAGAGAATCAGAAACGTTGGGTTGACCGTTGGGCATGGGTGCGCCACAAAAGAGGCGCAGGAAAGGGCGGGCGATGCTCACGCCCGAAACCATTATTGTTGGCCGGTGGCGGCTTGTTCCACTCAAAAAGGTGCAAGCGGCAATGCGGATGCCCAGACCTTCAGCAGGCGTGAAGAAACTGGCGGGACCTGCTCCAAGGCGACCGGGCTGGATCTCCAGGCTCTGCCAGGCTCTCCGGCGGGCGCCTGCAAGGGCGGATGGCCCTGAAGGAGCTTGGGGGGCTGTGAGGCTGCTTGCGACTTCAGGTCAACCGCGGCTTCTCTTTGCTGGTTCCAAGCCGGCCCATCGCCAGTTTTGGTGGCCCTCCGATCTGGCCAGGGCCCGCGGCAGGCCCCGCTGCCGGCGCCCTTGGGGTGGCGATTGCTCCCGGACACACTCTTTGGGCCTCGACGCCCGCTCGGAGGGCACCTCTCCACCACCGGAGCTGCTCGACTGGGTGTGTGATGCTTGAGCGGCAGCGTTCCTTGCAGCAGAGCAGCAACGAATTCGGCGGCCCCGACTCACCGGGGCGCCCCGCCTAGCGCCAACTGGCTGGAGGTGGGTTCCCGAACGCCATAGAAGCCTGCGCCAAGTTATTTGCTTGACGCGTTGTCCGCCCCCCCGCGCCGCTCGGGCGCGATCCAGGGCGACCTTGGTGCCGCTGCTGCTCGAAAGCGATGGTGGCATTGGCTCCGGCTTGCAGGGCCGACCTCTGCCCGCCTCCGGCTCGATCGATTCTGGTCAAACCAGGTGCAGCATGGGTGGAGGGACCATCCCGGCGAACCAATTCAGCCTGCGAGGACGCTCTGCGCCAGGCTCCGTCGGCCGCCGCAGCCTGCTCCAGGGCTTCGGGAACACCTCGGGCATGGGCCCGGATGGCCTACATCAAGTTGAAGCGCCTGCATGCCATCCGCCGCCCCCGGGGGGGGAAAACTTTTTTGGCTTTTTTTTTTTTTTTTTTTTTTTTCCCCGGGGGGGGGGGGGGCCCCCCAAAAAAAAAAAAAAAAAAAAGCCCCTTTTTTTTTTGATCGGTAACGGTGGCATGGGCTCGGCCGCCGCTGGGGATTTTCTTAACCCGGGGCACTTCGCCCGGATTACCAGCGGTTGTGGCGTCTCCCCAGCCAGACCCTGAACGGCCGCGGCTAGCTAAGGGCAGGGGCTGGGCGTCGCCGTGCTATTCCGTATCCGGGGGAACACCCGCGCCAGTTCGTGCGCATGCCTCACCACGGTTCCAAGCCGCGCTCCTGGGCCTGATCGGAGCGCCAGGTCGAGCTTGCCGACCGGGGGAGCGGCGGTCCGTAGGCCCTTCACCGCCGGCGGTTCATTGGCGATGAGCATCCCCAGGCGGCTGCCGGGCAGGGAGGGTCGTTCCACTCCAGATTTTCTGCGATTCGCCATCGGATGTTGCCGAAGGCCGCAATCGGCGGCCGGCCGATCAGCCGCTCGTCGGAACAAGGGCTTGTATCGCATCATTTCATTGAGCACCTCCGTTCGCGGGCTGCCGCAGAATCAATCGGCTTGCCATTCCACGGACGGGAACGTAGTTGGTGCGGGACGCTGGAGCCGATCACCTGCTCCGGTGGAATGCGCTAGAGCTCCTGGCTGAATCGCCCGCAGGAAACGCTCCACCCCGCCGGAACGATGTTAGGTGCGGAAAGCCGTTGACGCGGAGCAGCTCGAGCAACTCCAGCATCGGCACGTAGGTGAGGGAGGTTGTAGGGCCGCTGAAGGGCCGGGATGGGCAGGCTGGTGTTTGAACACTCGCGGGCCAGGGCTTCGAGGCCTGGGGGTCATGCCCGCGTGGGTGATCCCCACGAGCTCCATTCAGGCCCCTTCGTTCCCCCATCGCCAGCGCCGCCTCGCCGTGCCGGCGGCGGCAGCGGCAACCACGGGATTGGCGGCGAGTTTGCCGGGCCGCTCCTGGCAGCAGGCGGCGGCACGGGTCGATGGCAAAGGCCAGCTGGGCGTTAACATCGGCTGCTCCGACCAGAGCGTTGCCTGTCGTTGTCAACACGGCGATTTCGCTCGGCCGGAAGGGCACGTACCCCTCGCCCCCCCTCCGTGGTGTGACGTGCGATGAAGCTGAGGCAAACGGTTGCGGGCGGGCCCTCGGACGCCAGGGAGGGCAGCAGCGGCTGCTCGATCACACCCCTGCCAGCGGCGCCGCTCCAGGGCGGCTCCCGTTGGCGGCACGCACGGGCCAAAACCCTGGCCCAGCACTGACGAAGCCAAGCAGGCGGGCAGCCAACAGGGGGAGCGATCGTTGGGCCTCAGGGTTGGGCTGAGAGGACAACATCGCCATTCTTGGGGAGCAGCGCCTCAAAGGCCCGGCCGCGATGGCCCAGCCGCCGCTTTCATGATCCGGGCTGCATCTCTGGGCGAAGGTCAGGGCCCACGTCCGGAACCAGGGAAACAGTGGGTTCGTAGCCGAAAACCACCGGCGCCGCGGGGTTTGCTCCAGGGATCAGCTCCTCACCAGATTCCCTTCCACCTCCAGCAGCGTGCGGCCACTGGGTCGGCACACCGCCAGCACGGCGGTGAAACGGGGGCCCGCCTGTCGCTGCAGCGACCAGCCCCGCAGCAGGCGGGCGATCCGCTCGGCCGTCGTGCTGGCGTTAACGGCGGAAGGGGAGGGCCAGGGGCGCCCGCCAGGGGCTCGACGCTCAGGCCGGAGTTTCGTCCGGCGAGGCCCACTGGCGGTAGCCGCGCCACCGCTTCGGCCTTGAGGCGGGGCGTTGGCGGCGAAGCTGTCGCCGGTTCCTCCACGCCTCCAGGCCCGGGGGCTGGGGGGCGCACGTCGCACGGTTTCAGGCCCGAGCCCCGCGCGCCAGCAGGGCGGAACCGCGCAGCTTTGCCGGGGTTGCCGCTGGCGATCACCAGCGGCATGGCGTGGGTTGGATCTGTTCAGTCATCGCGCCTACGACCGCCGCTCCTACCGCCTCGGCGAACTGCTTGCGCCCAGGGGCCAGCACCGCGGGCCCCACCCGCTCCTGGCTTGGGGCCCGCAATACAGCCGCAGCAGCGGTTTTCGGTGCCCGAGAAAGCGCAGCAATCAGCAGTGGCTCGGGCCCAGCGCAGCTTTGAGCGCCGTCGGGTGTTGCTCGCCTCCAGCACGGGCACTCCAGCCACAACCTTGCGGCGGCGCCTTCAGCGAAGCTGGCGCTCAGCCGTTCGCGGCTGGCCATTGTCCTTGAGGCGGAGGTCGAGCCGTTCGTTAGGCGCTGCCGCCGCCATGGGCCGCCCGCAGCCGGTGCGAGCGCTCGCCCAGAGGGCAGGCGCCTCACCAGGGCTCCCAAGAGCAGGGGCCACCAGCAGGCATCGCGCTCGGGCAGGTGCACGCCCACGCCACGCCCCCCGATTTCCTCGCCGCCATCAGCACCTCCCCGTTGAGCATCTCACGGGCGATGTTATTTGAGCCCACCGGCTTCTCCACCACTCGCGGCCAGCCCCCTGGCGCCACCAGCTCCATTTCAGGTCGGAGCGTCACCGTTTTGATCACCATCCCGGCAGGGCCGCGGGGCCCTGGGCGAGGGTGGTCGATTCAGCAGGGGGGCATGAGCAGCTGGGGTTGCTGCAGTAGCGGGGCCCTGTTCATTTCAATAGCGGCGATGCGGTTCGCCGTCGCCTCGAAGACGGCCCACGCCGGGCGCCCCGCCGCGGTGGAGGCGCGCACCGCTTCGATCAGCTCGCGAGATAGGCGGCTAAGCGGCTTCGGGGGATGGCCGCCGAAGAGTGGTCGCCGCTGGGAAGGCGAATCTCAACGGATTCGCCCACCGGCTCCGCCAGGAATCCAATTCCGCACCGCCGGCGAGACAGGGCGGCAAAGGCCGCCGGGCACAGCGGAGCCATGCATCGGATCGACGATCACCTGCAAGGCCAAGCTTGCGTGAGGCCTTCCAGGCAGGCGGGCTGGTGTCGACCTTGGCGGCGCAGGCCGCTGTGGGTTAGTTTCGTCCAAGCCATTCGAAGCGGGGGGTGACGCCGGGCACCGGGCACGGTGAGGCCACCGGCCTCCAAGGCGGCGCTCGACCCGGGCGGTTGAAATCGCCTTCCACCGAAACGCCGAAGTGACCTTTGATCTTCAGCACAGCCATTCGGGCGGGTGTGGCTTGGCGGTTGATCACCAGGGCCCCGAGGGCGCCCCGCTCGACCACCGGCCAAGCTGCAGGCGGGGGTTGGGCACGGGGCTGGTCGGTGAGCAGGGGCTTCAAGCCGGCCCCGCGCACGCACTGCCGATGGCTTCGGCCAGCTCCGGGGCAGGGAAGCGCGGTCATAGCCGATTCACCACCTCCCGACTCGTGAGGCCTTGGGCGCGGAATGCCTCAGCTCCCTGGCGGCAGGCCGCCGCCACCGGCAGCCAGGCGCTCGCATGCGTGATGTCGACGCTGAAGGATGCCGCGCCAGCCATTCCGGTGCCGAACTGGATCGGTCCTGGGCTCCAGGGGGGCAGGTGGGGAAAACCATCAAAACTGGCGGGCAATACATAGGCTTCGTAGCAGCAGCTCCTGGCCTGCGGGAACAAGCGTGCCGGCCTTGGTGGCAGACCCACTGGCCGCCCTAGGCCTGGGCCGATTGCCTTTGTGCACGTTTGAAGAGGAGGTTGTCACCGACGTTGCCTGCCGCAGCTGGCTGCGTTGCGTCGGGCGGCCTGGCTTTGACCGGCCACGAGCGACCCCAGCCAACGGTCTCTGGGAGGCCCATTCGCACCCCGCAAGCTCGACGACCAGCAAGCTGTTTCGTGGGGCCTGCTCGGCAGATTCCCGGTCAAGGGGCGAGGCCGCGCTTGCGCAGCCGGCGACGCCGCGGTGGTGGGGCCTGCGGGCGGTGGAAACAGGTGCCGGGGGGGCTGCGGCTGGAGGGCCATCCCCCCCTGCTGGTGCGCACCGCCGGCAGCAGCCGCTGAGGGCTCCCATGCCTACCAGCCAGCCTGGCCCGCCAGGGGCGGACGGCTCACCCGGGAGCACCGCTTGATGCTGACCCTCTGGGGGCCGGCTGCTGGCCGGGCTTCAAGGGGCTCCTGTGAGCGATGGCCTGGTGGTAGCCGGCCATGTCGCCACCAGGAGGCCGGCGAACAGCTGCCGCTCACCGCTGCCCTTGAACCGCCAGCTTTCGACGACGCCCTGCCCAGGGCTGGCCGCCGCAAGCTGGGGGGCCTCTGCGCAGCCACCGCCCCTGGGAACACCGCCGCAAAGGTGTCCGTGCTCTGCCCTGGCGCGGAGGGCCTGCGACCGGGAGGCGGCCGCCGAAGGCCACCTCAGCGAATTGAGCGGCATCGGCGGCAAAGCGCCGGGAGCTGCTGATCGAGCTGGGCCTGCAGCGGCTCTCCGGGACCTGGCGGGCGCCGAGCCCGAGCAGCTGGCCGATGGGCCTTGGAGGTGCACTGGCGAACAGCACCGGCGAAGATCGCCGCCAGCTTGGTTGGCCCAGGCCGGGTGCAGCAGCCTAGGCACCGCCGCGTTGCGCCTGGAGGCCAGCCCCGGCCCTGGCCGACCTGAGGGCGGGCCGCCGGGCTTGCTGCTTCTAACGACATCGAAATCTGACCCCCGATGGCCCGCGACGACTTCCTTGCACGGGTTCCTGAGGATCAAGCGCCAGGCCGATGGCTCCTGCCGACCACAAACCGAGGGCAGCAGTAACCGTTTGCCGGTGCTGCGGGGCTGCATGGAACACGGCGGCAAGCCCGGCTCTTGGCAGGGCTGCGCCGTGTTGCTCGAATACGCATCGGCTGGCCCCTTGCTCCATTACGGCGAAACCGAAACGGTGTCGCTCTGCCGGGGCTGCGCCCATGCGGCAGGGGGAAGCGGAGCGGAGGTGCAGCCGCTGCGCGGCCGCATGATCGACCTGCCACAAAAACGCAGTGCGCGTCATTGGCTGATTGCCGTGAGCAGGCTACGGCCTTCAAGGCGGTGGCAGCTGGCTGGGCTTCCGCTGGGCCAGAAGGCGTGGACGCTGGGGCCCGCTGCCTGCTCTTGGTGGCGCCAGTGCGCGGCGATGGCAGCGACGCCGGTCGCGGCAGCCGTCACAACTTGCTGAGGATCCTGCGCTACAAACCGCGACGGGACTGCCGGGCCACCTGGGCGGTGGCCCACCTGGCTGCTGACTCCAGGCATCCAGCGGTGGCGGCACTTCCGGGGCACCCACCGGTGCGGCGCTGAACCCGCTGGAGCGAGATCTCCAGCGAGATTTTCTGGTGATTGGCCGCCTGATGGTTCGCCCACCAGCAGCCGCTCCGCGCCTAGGCCTGACGGCGGACCAGGGGCCAGCCGATCCAGCACGCGGGGCTGATCGCACGGGCCGCAGCCGCTTGGCAGGAACGGTGATCGCCCGGCCCGTTAGGGCGTTGGCGTCGTGAAGCTTGGGTTTCCGGTCTCAAGGCCAGCCCCTGCAGCGGGGCCGCAGCCTGGTGGGGCACCAGAACCAGCGTCTTGAGCTGTTGTTTCGACGCCGTCGTAGGGTGGCGAGCTGGCCAGGGTTTCCTGGCCCACGTTAAGCAGCCCTTGTTGAGACTGACCCGCTCCGCCAGCCCGAGCTCCGAAGGGATTGAGATCGTCATTTGATTCGGCCGGCGCCTGGGGCCGGCCCTGCTGCAGCCCGCCAACGCTCCAGTCCGCTGCTGAGAGCTCGCTGCGGTCGGCAAACCAGGGGCGCCAGCCGAGGCCGGCTCCGCCTGATCGGCGAGCAGCAGCAACGCTCCGGCCCAGCCAGCCGCCAGCCAAGCGCCGGGATTCCGGACCCAGACGCTCCCAGCTGCCGCTGCCGGCTTCGCTGCCGGGCAGACCCGGATCGCCCCTCGGCTCCCAGGGCCGGATCAGCCGGGCCGCTGCAGGGCGCCCCAGCACACTGATCGGCGGGGAACAGCACCCGATCGAGCGCCTGGTTCGAATTCGCGCCGCTGTAGCCGGCGGTTGATCACCCAGCCAGGCCCCCACTGCGTTCGGACGAGCACCTCGGCGAGCCCCCGCAAGCGGGCGGTGGAGGGTGATGCAGCACGGTGGCCAGCACTGGCCGGGGCGGGCACGCTTCCAGGGTCCTGGCTGGTCTGCGCCATGCAGGAAAGCGCCAGGCACCCCGGCGCATCCAGCCGGATTTCACTGCGCCGGCTTGCTCCCAGCGGCAGGGCAGCGGCGGCTGGCCACTTGCAGGGATCATCGCGGCGGGAATTCGCCAGGGGCTTGGGCTGCTCAGGTACCAGGGCTGGCTCAAGGCAAAAGCAAACCGCGGACGTTGACCTCAGCCTTGCAAATCCCTGCCGTGCTGGCGATCTCTCCAAACAGATACAGGACGCGCCGCAGCTCCCAGCCCGGCCGCCGTCCATTCGCCGCGAGCCCCCCCTCCTGACGATTCCACGATTCGTGACCACCCGCTCCACCACATAGGCCGCCTGGCGCACAGCTGATCCACCGCCTTGAAGCGAAAGGACCCGCCCGTGGTGACCACGTCTTCAAGGCACGGTTTGATCCGGCTTGCCGAGCGCCGGCAGGGGACCCTCCAGCAGGCCCGGTTGCCATGGGCCCTTGCCTGCTTGCGCACGATTTCAGGGCATCGAGCCGACCGTCCCCGCCCAGGGCGGGCGGCCATCGCCACCCCGACACCAGCGCGATCGGCCCCCCAGGGTCAGGCCGGCCACGGGCACCTCGCCTTTCCGTCTCCACCTGCTCAGCATCAGCAGCGCCAGGGCCGCCGACCGGGGACCGCTGAGGCTTCACCGGCTTGCAGTTGATGTAGTGGTCGCTGCTGCGCAGAGGCGAGGGTGAAGCGACCATGGGCGGTTAGGCGCGCTCCGCCAGGCAGCTGAGAACCGTGGCGCGGGGCGTTTTGGCGCCGGAGAGCGGGCGGTTGCTGGGGACGGAAGACATGGGAGGGGCGGCAAGGCTTCGTTACGTGACCCCAGCGTTTCGCCGACGGACTGGGCTGTGGAGGAGCAGCTCCTGGGCAAAAGCAGGGGATTTCAGCCGGCCTAAATTCAAAATCAAATCCGTTGCCGGTTGCCCAGGCATGGTTCCATCCTCGACTGCGGCGCTGCGCGGCCAGCAACCGCCGCCGGGCCTGCTGGCCTGGGACGGCGGCACCGGTGGCCGGCCGCCACCGGTTGATCTGCACAAACACCCTGGAGGCTCCGCCGTTTGGCCATCACGGCAAACAGGCCGATGGGCCGGTGGAGGTCACCCGTTGCGGCGTGGTGGAGAGCACCGATTGCCCTGATGGACCGGCGGGGCCTCACCACCGAAGCAGCTTCCGGCCCGCGGCGTCAGGCCTCACCCACCAGATCACCGATCTATTCGGCAATCGCCATGGGGCGGCGGTAGGCGGCAACGGATCATGGGCCTTTAGGGCTTCCCCGACAGGCGATTCGCTGGGATGGCTCCAGCATCGGCAACACCACTGAAGCCCTGCTTGAAGAGCAGAAGCGCCCCGATCCCTGGCGCAGCGTGCGGACCTTCCCAATCAGCTCAGCCAGCAGCCTCCAAGCCCGAAGCCGAAAGCTATTTAGCACCACTGTAAAGGTGATTTTTCAGGCCCCGACAATGGGCGCTGTTTCAGGGGGCTGTGGTCGGAGGCGCGGGGGTTAGCATCTGGTGAATGCAGCGGGCTCATAATCGCCTTAGCCGAGTTACGATCTCGGGACCCCCATCAACCATACCCCATTCCGGCATAACGTATTTTGGGCTTAGCTTGTTTTTTTGCCAAGATCTCTATTCCCTCTATTTTGTCTATATCGGCAGTTCATGATCTAATCAGACCACCAATTTGATGCCCAATAAGAAGCACAGCGAGATAGAGTTGCGACGGGAATTAATCAAGGGCATAAAGTCGCCTCCTGCTTGACAATTCAGCAGCGCTCATCAGATTCAAGATTCTGAAGTTCAGAGGGGTCGCGACTCCCTTAATCTTTTCTTCCTGTCGCAATTAGCAGGGGGCCGTGGTGGCCGCAAAGGGCCTACTGATTCAATTTTTTCTGGCTCGACTCGTGCTTGAATACGAAGCGGAACAAGGCTTCTTCGACCGCAGCGGGGCCAATCTCAGGATGCCAACCTCAGCGGTATTTCAATGCGGATTGCCTTTGACGCAGCGCCCATCAAACTGACAAGCTTGATGGCACCAAAAAATAAGCAACCAGAGTTGACAGCAACACCTGAAGCTGAATGAAGTTGGCCTCAAGGATTAATTCTCCTTTTGAAGCCCATCCACTGAGGCGAATCTTGCCACTCAGCGCTTGCAGCAGCCAGCGTAAAAACGAGAGGCAATGATCAGGCCGATTGCCGGCGTTCCAGATCAGCGAGGGCACGCTCGCGACAGCCCCTGCAGCCAGCGCGGCAGGCCGATCCCTCCCGTTGCTCCAGCAGCAGGGTAAACATCAGCAGCAGCGCCACGGGGACGCATGGCCAAACACCGTTTTCTCGCGGCCATGGGCCCCGTATTCACCCAAGTGATCAGCGTATTCGAGACTTCCTCAGCGCTTGGACAAACACCGCTGCGGAAGTTTGAAGCGAGGGCATTGCCGCGGCCTGCGAGGGACGCGGCCTCGGCACAGCCTTCAGAAAGCGGAGAGCGCAAATGATCCGAAGTCCTGCAGTCGCAAAACAGTCACACAAGAGTGCTTGCGGTCGCCTTAGAAAGCGCCCCGCAGAGCCACGGCCATCCAAGAGGCGCACCTAACTCCTCACAAAGTTACAAATCTTATCCCGCCGATAATCGCGTTTGCCAATGTTAGTTCTCAATCGTTCGCTACGCATCGGTGTTCCGCTGCCACTCTCCCTGAGCTGCTTTGGCTTCAACCAGCGCCTTTGCAGGTAGCCCGCCGATTGCCGACAAAGGGGACCATCGTCGGAATTCCCGCTTGTTTCTGCAAGGCAGTTTCCAAGGGAACACTCACCACCGCGCTCACACGGCCGGACTAACGTTGGACACGCTCAAGCGCGCGAAGGTCCTTTCACGGTTCGGCTCCACCGGACGAAGCCTTCGCGAAGCTGCCAGCCGGCACGGTGGAGTCACTTCTTGATGCCCGCGAACAATCAGAAACCACTTCGATTCTCACCTATACACGTGGTAGGCCGGAGATGTGAAGCCGCCGATGTCGTCAAGCTCTAAGCGCGAAAAACACTGAACGGCCAGTCGGTCAAAATCAAGGCCAAGGGCAGCAAGTTCATGATTAACGGCGCCACCGTCGTCACGGTGACATCGCAACAAACCAACGGGGGACACGATCCACGTGACGATTACCGTGTTGAGCCAAAGTAATCCTTCAATCGGGCGCTGCAAACGACGGGCGCCACCTTTTTCCGTGGTACCGCTTGGCGATGCCATTTTTCGATTACAAGCTACTAATAACCTTTTAATGATTGTCTCTAATATTCTTTTTAGCATTCTTGTTTAGATCTTTGATACTACGAAAAACAAGCGAAGTTCGACTTCAGAGAGAGGCAAGCATTTGCAATTCCCGGCCCAGCAACAAGTTTCTTACGCAGCACTTCTTGCTGCCTCTTACACCACGTTTCAAGATAGCGGAAAAGATGCTTTGGTGTGATATCGCTGATCTGCCTGAGCTTGATATGGGCGCCGACCTTTTCCCTTCCCTTCGAAGAAAAGCCAAGGCAATCGGTGATCAGTGCACCTTTGCTGAAACTCAACGCTTTGACATTGCTGCTTGTTTAGTTTTTCCAAAAACGCCACCAAACTGGATCTCGGAAGAGAAGAAGGAATACCGCGCGTACTTGACCTCCTCCGATAGGGATGGATCGTCTGCTTCACCAGGGTGCGTACAGCCTCTACGACCAGGAATTTGGCTCTTTCCCGGAGTTTAATTGGATGTCTTCCAGAAGGGCTTTCAATTGTCTTGGGCATGGAGGGTTTCCTTGGCGGGACGTGACGAGGAGCCTGTGACTGTCACCTCGCCAGGGCAGCGGATCAAAGTTGAATGCTTGCGTCTCCCCCGCCTTGGACGCCCCCTGCTCCTTGCGCGCTGAGCAGCCTCAGCGTTCCAGTTGGGGGATCGACTCCTCTGAGCCAGCTGGAATCTTGGAAGCTGCAGAGCGGCGAGCGCTTCGAGTTGTGGGCGCCCTCGGGAGCGCGGCAAAAAACCCTGTTGCTGCGCGCCCTTGGCCCTGCTCGATTCCGCTTTGGCAAGGCCGGCCACCGGATTCATCTGCAGGGGCCGCCCGGCCCGGCGGTCGTTGGGGTCTGCCCCGCTGGCGCTCGCGTGCTTTATTCTCACCCCAAGGCGGCCGTCGGCCCATGGGGGAAAAACGGTGAGGCGAACCTTGCCGCTCACCCTGGGTCCATTCCAGGAGCGGCCGCGGGGCGGGGGGGGGCTGGCGGCGCGGAGCGGGATTCCCACCCGGAATTGGTTGGCGGGGGCACCGGGGCGTGATCCCAATCGTTCCTGGGCCTACGGACGCCGAAGGCGGCTCTCAGGGCGGCGAGCTGCAGCTTGTTTGGCGGCTTGCTTTGGCGGGGCCCTTTGGGCAGGCCGGGGAATTCCCCAAAATCGTTTTGGCTTGCTTGGGCTTGGATTTTTGGGAAACCCAATTCCTCCTCCCTTTT
>Ga0163217_1060918_pt1 | contig 13537 bp, 10 predicted proteins | sample SynspAceP_FD_185933 | JGI IMG/M metagenome (GOLD analysis project Ga0163217, IMG submission 185933) | Saline lake microbial communities from Ace Lake in Antarctica - Synechococcus sp. Ace-P (PacBio error correction) | ecosystem: Environmental > Aquatic > Non-marine Saline and Alkaline > Saline ... | reverse complement strand
AGCCTCACTTCGATTACCAGGTCCCTAACCCAAAAACCACAGCTCCAACCCAGGCAAGGCAAGCAGGCAGGCCGGCCACCCATTCAAAAGCGGCCAAACAGAGGCAAATCGGTCAGGGAATCCAACCACACCATGGCGCCGGACACCTGCGCAGAAGGCCAGGGCCAAGGTGGCAGGAAGGGGACGTGGCATACGCTCAAAGGACCTGCTTCGGGGCCATTTGACGTGGATGCGGAGACTACTATCTTCGCCCCTGCAAGGAAGTTGATGTACGTGAGCTCAGTGTGGATCGCCCCCCGCATCCGACGGGCGACCACCACACTGAGAGCATCCCGAATAGAGGATCAAAACCCCAACCAACCAGACCACCAGGGCGTCAAAACCAAGTACGCCCACGACCACCCCATAGGCCTGAAACCTTCCCGGCCCAAGAGAGAAACAAGACTTTGGTCCTATCCCAGCCACATAGCAGGGTGTAAAGCCAGGCAATCAAAAGGGCACCTGGATACCAGTGGATCGATCGGTGGATGCGCGAGGGGATGATCAACAACAAGGCATAGTGCACCAACGAAGAGACCCATGCGAGAGCACAAGACCGCAAAAATCAGGAAATCGGAATCGAGATCTGAAAATGGGCCAAGGCAGAGTTTTTGATGCAAGACTGCATCCTTCCCACGGTTTGGCGCTGACTCACTTGCAGTGGCTGGTGAAGCTGCGTCGACAACAAGCAAAAGGGCTGCCACACCACCAAGCCAGGAGCTTGAGCTTGAGGTGATTGAAACGTTCGAATGGCAGGCAAGAAAGGATAACGAAGTTTCCGCTCATCCGATCTTGAGCCCGAGAGCCTCCAACACCCAAAGCCGATCAGCACCTCCCTGCAGCGTAGCATAGTGTATCGTTCCGGTGGAGAACGGTATTTGGACAATGGGGGGGAAAAAAAGCAAAGCAATGACGCCGTATAGCGCCAGCTCCGACCTCTCTGGCTTGAGAGCTTCACGCATCGTTGTACTGATTAACCGCGTTCGCATGCCCCGTCGCACCCCTGGTAGCAGCTGACTAGCAAAGACTTCGATCTGATCCATCAGCTCCTTATCCCGTCCCAGGATTCGGCTAGCACAATTATGCCAGAGGCCAATCAGCAGGGCAGGAAGATTGCATTGGAGAGTGTGATTAGGCAAAAGCTGCACTGAGGCCAATGACAACCATTTCGATCCCACAGTGCGGTAGGCCAGCCAGGCTGGTTACGCAGCCGATTGACGAATCTGTCTGGAAACCCGGTAAATTTCTTATCTGAGAAGTACTCAACCCACTGTAGCAACTGGGATCAGAATCCAATGCCATCAGCCCCCCAACAGAGAGAATACCGCGTTATCATCGGCCACCCAAGCGCCACCTCGACAGCCCAGCCCGCTGTGCCACGCCACTCTCTGACCAACAGCGAGAAACGCCTGGAGGCAAAAGCCTCGCGGAAACTTCATGGCCCTTACGCGCACGATGAACAACGTGTCGAGGTCCACCAATTTTGCGTGGGATATTCTTTAGGACCCCCGAACAAGAGCGGAGATTGCGAATTTAGCGATGTTACAAAGCTTTAATTTGTTTGATTTCAAACCACAAAAAAAGCCAACCTTGCGGTGGCGCCTTTTCGTTCTTGGCTAGCCGCTAGATCTAGCGCGCTCAACCAAAAATGCGATGGACAAGAGTTTTATCTGGCATCGAGCTATTTTTGCAGGAAGCTTTCCCTCCATACTATTCGTCGCCGGCTACTCTGCGTTTACACAACCGAGTCTTCCAGATTGGATCGGATGCGGTCCACCCAGTGCTGAACCCAGGAAATAATCTCCCTTGCCCCCAAGGTCGAACCCTGAGGAAACTGCCTAGGTAAGTAGAATCATTCAACACCACCCTTTCAGGCGTGTGCAGATCCTTTCTTATATCAACAGCTTTCATGCTATCTGCAGCAAGAGCGGAAGGTTGGTCAAGCCCTCGGTTTCTATTTAGTACCCCTTCCGCTTCACGCCATTGACTTGCGCTTCCACGTAGAGCCTATCAACGGGTGTTCTTCCGTGACCTTACTGGCTTAAGCCATGTGAGAACACTCACTCTTGAGGTGGGCTTCCCACTCTAGATGCTTTCTGCGGTTATCCTCTTCCGCACATTGCTACCCAAGCGCTTTACGTTGGCACGATAACTTGGTACACCAGAGGCTGCGTTCCTCCCGGTCCTCTCGTATAGGGAAACTCCTCTCAGATGCTTCTTACGCATGCCACCGGATATGGACGAACTGTCTCACTACGTTCTGAAAACCCAGCTCGCGTTACCGCTTTAATGGCGAACAGCCCAACCCTTGGGACCGAACTTCAGCCCCAGGTTGCGATGAGGCGACATACGAGTCCAACCTCCCCGTCGAGTGTTGAACTCTTGGGGGAGATATCAGCCTGTTATCCCTTGAGTAACCTTTTATCCGTTGAGCGACGGCCCTGTCACCAGAACCGTTCGGATCACTTAAAGCCGACTTTCGTTCCCTGAGTTCGACTTGTTGGGTCTCACAGTCAAGCCTTGTGCTTCTGCTTTTTTACACCGTCGGCTGATTTTCCAACCAGCCTGGAGCAAACCTTTTGCGGCCCCGCTTACCTTTTAGGAGCGAACCGCCCCAGTCAAACTGCCCCACTCTGATACTGTCCCAGCCCCCGGATAACGGGTAGGCTGTTAGACTGCTTGAAAGAGTGGATCTCACCGTTGGCTCACCATGACCCGCAGCCATAAGATCAAAGCCTCCCACCTATCCTGCGCATTCAGGAGCCGGGCACAATACAAACGCTATAAAGTTCATGGGTCTTCTCTCCGGCGTGCACGTAGTCGCATCTTCACAGACAACTTCTATTTCGCCGAGCCTCTCTTCCCGAGTACAGCGCCCAGAACGTTACGCCTTCTGCGGTCGGAACTTACCCGAACAAGCGAATTTCGCTACCTAGGACCGTTTATAGTACGGCCGCCGTTCACCGGGGCTTCAGTCGCTAGCTCGCTTTCGCTGACCAGCTTCCTTAACCTTCCGGCACCACTGGGCAGCGTCCAGCCCATACATCGTCTTGCGACTTAGCGGAACCCTGTGTTCTTTGGTTAAATACAGTCGCCTGGGCTTTCACTGCGACCACCCTTGCCGGTGGCACCCCTTCTCCGGAAGTTACGCGGCCATCTTTGCCGACGTTTCTCCTAGAGACGACGTTACTCTCGCGCCTCAGGTATCTCTACCACCCCACGCTGTAGGTTCGGTTTCGGTACAGGCCATCATGCCTTAACGGGATATAGGGCTATTTCTTGGAAGCTTGACCATTCTTCACCCACTTCGCTTGCCGTTAGAGCTCGTACTTCAGCGCCCAGCTCAGAGCGTTATTTCTCCGCTCTCAACGCCTGAACGCTTTTGAACCCAGTAACAACATCTGGCTGGGCTAGCCTTTTCTCCGTCCCTTCCCAAAACATGACAGGTACAGGAATGTTGACCATGTTTGTCCATCTGACTACGCCCTTTTCGGCCCTCGCTTTAGGTCTGACTTAACCCTCCGCGGACGAGCCGCCGGAGGAACCCTTAGGGTTTCGGGGCATGGGATTCTCACCTGTTTCGCTACCTCAAGCCGACATTTCTCACTTTCCCATGCAGTCCACGCCCGCTTACGTAACGCTATCATCCCCACATGGAACGCTCCTCCTTACATTTGAATGTTCCTAAGAAACAATTAATATTCCCGGCCAGCTTCGGGTACAAATTGCTTAGCCCCGTTCATTTCGAGCAAGGATCGCTCGACCAGGAGCTATACGCACTCCTATTGAGGCATGGCTGCTTCTGGGCAAACCTCCTGGTGTCTGGGGCAATCCCAACCCTCCTTTGATCACTCAGCATTGATTTAGGACCTTTAAGCTGGCGGGTCTTGGCTGTTTCCCTTTTCGACCATGGAGCTTATCCCCACAGTCTGACTGCCTAGTTCACACAGGGTATTCAGAGTTCGTATCGATTTGGTGTACCGCTCTCAGCAAGCCCGCACCGAAACGGGTGGCCTTTACCCCCGCTGCTATAGCACTAAAAACGCTTACGCCCTCAACGTATTTCGGGGAGAGGGAACCAGCTAGCTCCGAGGTTCGACCATTCGGCATTTCACCCCCCCCTAAAACCCCACAGCTTCATCTCGCTGGTTTTTCAACACATGTCGTTCGGACCTCCACTTTGACGTATCACCCAAGCTTCATTCCTCTGGCCTATGGTTAGATCAACCCGGTGTTCGGTCTATAAACACTGGACTGATCGCCCTATCAGACTCGCTTTCGCTTATTGGCCTACCACCATTTCCGGGTTTAACCTGCAGTGCCTATAAGTCGCCGGCTCATTCTTCAAAAGGGCACTCCTAACGGTCACGCTATGAGTAAGGAACTCCCGATTGCTTGTAAGCTCACGGTTTCATGGTATCTATTTCTACTCCCCTCTCCGGGGTTTTTTCACCCTTTCCCTCGTCGAGGGTACTGTTGCGCTATCGGTCACACAGGATGTATTCGTTAGCCTTACGAGGTTGGGTCCTCGCGTATTCCACACGGATATTCACGTGCTTTCCGTGCTACTCGGTTGATACAGCTAGGCCAGTTTCGTTTTCGCAGTACGGGGCTTATCACCCTCTACTGGCGCTGCCATTCAAACGCTTTCCTCTAACGTCCCTTGGATCACCATTGCTGTTCCCAACAACCCCGAATGGTCGAAACATCGGTTTAGGCTCGTCCCCGTTCGGCTGCGCCGTTACTCGGATCTGTTTTAGAACTTCATCCTTTCTCCAGCTACTAAGATGTTTCAGTTCGCATATGGAGTGGCTCGAAGCCAGCCTATGATTTCTAGCGGGCCGTTCTAGGGGTTGCCCCATTCGGAAATTCCACGGATCAAAGCGTGTTTTCCATGCTCCCGAGATCTTTCGCAGTAAACCTACGTCCTTCATCGCCTCTGTGTGCCAAGGTATCCACCGTGAGCCCCTTTGTAGCTTGACCAATGTTTCTCCACAACAGGGCATTTGCTTGCGGTTTACGTCAGATTCTCCTGGTTTTACCATCTCAGCTCTGCAACCTTTCAAACCACAAGGATTTAAAGATTAAAATGACTGTCAGAGGTAAAACACAGATCAAATTTCTCAAGTTTGTATTCGGGCAACAAACCAGGAACCATGCAGAGTCTCGGCTCTTCTATCAGAATCTCTCCAAAAATTCTCTCCTCTTAGCAAACAAGCCATCCGTTCGCTCGCTCACCAAAGCAAGCGATCAAGCCATGGAAGCTATCACTGGATCTGGAACTTGGAGCATCTATGGAGATGCTTAATATTCAGCTTACCTAGCAGTTGTTCAAGGTTCTGCTGCCACCACTTCCATCAGCCTTACAGCAACAGGAGCAAGAGTCCAGGTCGTGCTTTTCAATGGATTAAAATGTTAAAATAACTTCTAGTAGAATTCTATTCAAAAAAATAAATCAAATAGAAATGACTCTTCTTAATTCTAAATTGAAAGGAAGCTGAAATTCATTTCACAGCAAAAAAATGTCTCACCATCAAAGTTTCTCCTGTTGCTTTCCGCTAAAAGGAAGGTTTTGGTCAGTGGAGTGTTTAGCGGGACTCGAACCGCTGACATTCCTGCCTGCAAAGCAGGCGCTTTCTACCAAATCTTGAGCCTAAACCCCAAAACACGCGAATGGGCCATCCTGGACTTGAACCAGGGACCTCACCCTATATCAGGGGTTGCGCTCTTAACCAACACTGACTAATGGCCAGGGGGAACCCTATTGTGCCGGGGTGTGACCTGACAAAGTTTAGGAACAGAAATAATAACTTAAACTGACATCACCATCATGATCACCATTGCTTGGTCACCACCATGTTCATATTCCAGCTAAGTCATCGGAGGGGTAACCGATTATCCATCGAGATGACAGGACTTTGGCCTCACCACAAATTGGGTCAGGACATCAAAGTCAGTTTTTGTCTCCCTGTTAGGAGGTATTGGATCCAGCCAGGCACCTTCCGGTTACGGCTACCCTTGTTTACGGAACTTCACCCAGTCATCAGCACCCACCTTTACGGCGTCCCTCCTCGCCTTACGGGTGAAAAGGTAACGACTCTTCGGGCTTGGCCAACTTCCCTCATGGTGTGACGGGGCGGGTGTGTACAAGGCCCGGAACGTATTCACGCAGTATGACTGCACCTGCGATTACGTAGCGATTCCTCCTTCACTAGTGCGAGCTGCAAGTGCCTTACGATTCTGAACTGAGCCACGGTTTATGGGGATTTGCTGCTCTCGCGAGTTCTGCTGCCCTATTGTCCGAGCATTGGTTAGTATTGTGTGTAGCCCAGGACGTAAGGGGCATGATGACTTGAACCGTCATTTCCACACCTTTCCTCCGTTTTATCACCGTCGTCCTCTAGATGCCCAACTAAATGCTGGCCACTAAGACGTGGTGTGCGCTCGCGCTCTGCTCTGGACTATAACCCACTAACATCTCACGACACGAGCTGGACGACAGCCATGCACCACTGCACTGCGTTCCCGAAGGCACCCCCCGATCTCTCAGGGGTTCGCAGGATTGTCAAGCCCTGCGTAAGGTTCTTCGCGTTGCATCGAATTAAAACCACATTACTCCACCGCTTTGCGGGACCCGTCAATTCCTTTGGTTTCACACTTGCGTGCGTACTCCCCAGGATGGAACAGCTCTTTAACGCCGTTGGCTACAGAACACATAGAGGATAATTCTCCCGACACTAGTGTTTCATCGTTTGACGGCTAGGACTTTTTACAGGGGTATACTAAATCCCTTTTCGCTCCCCTTAGCTTTCGTCCATGAGCGTCAGTTATGGCCCAGCAGGCGCCTTCGCCACTGGTGTTCTTCCCGATATCATTACTTGCATTTTCACCGCATACACGGGAATTCCTTCTCTGCCCCTACCCACACTCTAGCCCAGTAGTTTCCATTGCCTGGATTTGGAGCTTGAGCTCCCACTTTTTTAACAACAGGATTTCTGGGCCGCCTTGACGGACGCTTTTACGCCCAATAATTCCGGATAAGCTTTGGCACGCCCGTATTACGCGGCTGCTGCACGGAATTTGGCCGTTGGCTTATTCTCATGTACCGTCATGTCTTCTTCACTTGAGAAAAGAGGTTTTAACAGCCAGAGGCCTTCGTTCCCCTTACCGCTAGGCGTTGCTTCCGTCCAGGCTTGCGGCCATTGCGGAAAATTCCCCACTGTGCTCCCGTAGGGAGTTGGAGCCGTGTATACAGTCCCATGTGGCTGATCATCCTCTCAGACCAGCTATTGAATCCGATGCCTTGGGAGCCCTACCTCACCAACTAGCTTAATCAGACGCGAGCTCATCCTCAGTCTTTCGTTTTACACCTACTCGGGCATATGGGTATATAGCAGCCCGTTTCCAGCTGTTATCCCCTCCTGAGGGCCAGATTCCTCACGCGTTTACTCACCCGTCGCCACTAGCCCGAAGGCCCGTTCGACTTGCATGATAGATTAAAGCTACCGTCCGCTCAGCGTCATCCTGAGCCAGGATTCAAACTCTTCCGTCTGTAGTCACTCGTCCTGTAAACCAGCTCAAGCTAACCTAAAACTTTCTCTTAAAATAATCTTCACCTCAATTCGCAAACCAGGCCGCCACTGAACAAATCGCCTCTCTCATTCACGGATTTCGGTCTTACCAGGACCTTCCTTTCTCCAGAAAGGGTTTCGAGAGTGACATCAACCATCCTTTCGTCATCACCTTCCCTTGCAAGCAACAACCAGCGCATCAATGGACTTTCTAAATCACTCAGATCGGTCGCAGTCTACCTGCTGGAACTTTTTTCATTCGCCCGCAGCGCCGTGAAAGCGCTACCGGCAACATCCCAAACAAACAAGCTGCTTGTTTCTTTTTGACGGGGAGCTCACACCTTGCTGCCTTCGTTCGTTTTAAAAACCCAAATCTGCTTAACCGCCAACGCGCGTCGCTTTCGCTTCCGACTCATTCACGCTTCACAAACTCAGGCCTCAAACGCTCAGCAAAAGCGTCGGTTCCTTAAACTTCTTTCTTTTGTCCAGGTTGGCGGTCGCTCCGCGCGGCGCTCTCAGGCTCACGACTCGGCGGTCTCTCAACCGCTTTTTGGAAAACTACAGCATCGTTGGCTTGCGGCCTTCTCCTCTGTTCGGTTCTGCAGCGACTTCCAACTCGCCTCGCGGGCTCCTGCGCAGTCCCAAAAAATGTTAGCACAGGATTTCTGCCAAGACCTTTTCATTCTGCCACTCCTATGCGTGGTCACCAGGCCTTGCCCTTCTAAGGATTGAGGCGTTTCAAACCAAGGCCCGTCCAGCGGCGATGCCTCTCACCGGTTGCGATCAAACTTTCAGGCCAGGAACGCCTCCGGGTCGGCCAAGCTCTCAAGGAAGAGGGCACGTCGTCAACAAGGCCCGCCAACAGTTTCGAACGCCCCGTTGTTGACGCGTGCAAGGCCAGTTGGTGGGATACGGTGGCGGACTGGAGCATCACGCAGCAGTGCATCGCCTCAACTACGCGAAGTTTTCCTGCGGGACTTAACGTTCCGGTTTATGTGTATCTTGATCCTGCAATAGGACGCTTTGACATTCGTTCGTCACTTTCTCAGCGTCTGCCTGGATCTGCAGCAGCAGCCAACACCTACCCAGGACCCGTGGGGTGTTCTCCCACCAGTTCACCGAACAGGACGGCAGCCTGATTGCTGACTACGGCCCAGGCGGTCGATCGGCAGGATCACCTCTGGGATGCAGTCATCTGGTGGCCCATCCTCTGCTTGGCTCTTACGTGCGACGCAGCAAGGACTGGGACTTCGCGGCCAGCCAGAAGGTGCAGCGAGGTTGTTCAGGCTGCTGCTTGATCTGGTTGCTGCATCCAAGCTTTGGAGGCACAACCTGTTTGCTCTTTCAGTGCCCGGACTGGCGCCTCATGATGATTCGGCCGATGGATGTCTGGGAAGCGCCGCCTGGAAAGTGGAGGTGCTGCTCTTACGGCTGCCTCAAGAGCTGTTGCCAGCTGATGGAACTGGGGGCATGAAAGAACAACGAGAGCCGGCTGCTTAGCAACGGGCTGGGTCCTGACGCGCCAGTGGCATCCACAACCTAGCGCTCCTTCCTGCCTCAAGCACTACTGGGGTCATGCCCAGCCACAGACCCATGCAGGTTACTGCGGCGGCAGGCCACCGAGCTCAGTACGGCCGATCTTTAGCAGCACCTCAAAACGAGTTTCAAACGTCTCAATACCCCAGGTAGATCCCGGATGGCTGCAGGATCTGGCTGGAGAACCGGCACTGGTTGGCTACCTGATCGGCAATATGCGCACCGGACGGACTCCCGATTTTCGCCTACAGCCTGGGCAATTCACTCGCCTGGCCTGTTGGGCCTGCTGACCTCCCCCCAGCAGAGGGGCCCTGTTCCGGTTGTCAGTTCCACAACCGCTTCTGAATTGGATGGCCCAGTATGCCGATGCGGATCTGTCATTCCCCCCATGGACTTGCTGCGCGATTGGGCCGTACAAGACTGCTCCGACCCCAAAGAACTTGGTCCGTGGAGTTACCACAACGGTGGGCCATCTGGCCCAGTCTGCTCTGGTTCTACGGCAGCGCGTATCCTTCTGCTTTATTGAACAGCTCTACCCCGATGGCCGACGTCCTGCTGAATGAGGGCAGACAAGGCCATGCTGGAAGAGTGTTACTGGTTCACACTCTGAATACCAATTTGCCCAGGCAGCAATGCGGCCGAGTTACTTTGATGGCTCCCACCGGCCACCTGGGTGGGCCCAACTAGTCGCGCACCTACCCGAGACCTGACGATATCGTTGGCTTCCTGCTCGTTGCATCACCTGCTGCGGCGTACAAGCGCCCCAGGACGTGACGGGCCCTCGAACATTTGATTTGCTCCCCCTGACCTCAGCTGAGCTTGGAGTGAGAGCGAGCGCTTGAGTGACACACAAAAAAAAACTGCGGCTACCGCCGCAGTTTTTGATCAGGGCCAATGGATTTGGTCCGAGTGATCAGGCCACCCAGGTCTTCAGTAACCTGCCAGGCGGATTCAGCGATTTGTCGAATCGGCTGCAGGCACGATGCGAGATAGATCGTGAAGATTCCGTTCCGCCCATAAACACGGAAACCAGCCGGAGCCCCATGGCCAACGGGGCCGCTTGGAACGTGATTCTGGAACTGTTGAAAGCTCTCTCAATGAGGGGATCAACATCAAGCCATAAGAGGAACCAATATTGTTTGCAGGGCGATGCCAAGCACTTCTGTTGGGAACCACCCCGCAGGATCTGGTAATACCGGGTAGAGGTAACCACCTCGGGGAGAATATACTCCAACGGACTTTTGAGTGGCAAAGGGATCGGCCTGATCACCCCGCATGCGGGTATCCAGAACGTGCCAGTGACCGATACACAGGCGTCGTGGCCGAGGATCACGACAGGCGAAGATATAGAGGAGGTCGTTATCGCCAGGCTGGCTCCCGTATCCCCCCCCCTAGTAGTTGTGCCCCCTTGCCTTGGCGGCAGGCTTGGCGCGCAGGGCTGGAGGCTTCGCCTGAGGTCGGGCTTCTTGAGAATGTGCATGACAAGAACCCAGGCTGGTGGAAGGGGACGTACGGTTGAAGCAGAGGGCTTAATGGGTCAGACCAGAACAGCAGAATGGGAATCATCAACGGGACTCCTTGAAATACCCTGCTTGCGGATCAATCAGGGAAGATGCATTAAGCATGATACACGGCAAGAGCCAGGGCATCACGAAAGGTTGTGAAGGCGTTAGAAGCGCCGTGCAGGTGTGGACTGACCAACACTTTCACTCGGCGAAGCAACCTCCACCATGAAAACTCGCCAACCAACTGGAACTGCAGCTGGAACCACTCCGAGCGCACGATCCTTGCGCACGGCCCACAGTCAACCGACCTTCCCAAGGAAGTGAATTACACGTGACTCTCCGAAAGCTCACCGTGATCACAGCCATAACCAACACCGGTGATCCAGTTGAGCTCATCGGGGACGCCTTGAGCCGCCGGTGAGATTAAACAACGCGAAACAACGTGGCAGGATCAGCATACCGGCACCATCCATCCTGGCGCTCCCACACGGTGAAGCCCCGAACGGATCTAAACCCCAACCGACCAACTCACGTTCCGTCATCCACATACTGAACGGATGGCTCCTGTAGGCCTCTGGCGACGGATAGGCTTGGTTAGTACAAATGTCATCGCTCAAATTCCAGTGGAGACTGGATCAGGAAACAAAACAACGTTACGATAGTCGGCCATAGACAAATTAAAATGCATATTGACGTGGCGGCATCGTGTGTGCACTCGAGATGCGATATCGTCCTGCCTGATCAGTCCAGCTCCTACGTGTGTGCGTTCTCTGAACAGTCCATTTCTGCCGGAGTAAGATAGGGCAGGAGACGGAATTCGCACTCTGTGATGGGAGCGGTGGGTTGGCAGATGCTCTCTCCTCATGCGCTGTCGCGACGCTCGTGATCCTGGACGCGAGGTTGCGTTGCCACGGGCTTCTGCCCTGCTTGCGCCGTGGCCATCTTGCGGTTCCAGCGGGCCCAGCCCTCAGACCACTGAGCTTACCACCAGCAATACCTGGCTGGGTGGGAAGCCTGGAGGCTGCGTCATCAGTAGCCTACGTGGCACCCGACTCGCCTTCGAGGCGATTCGGCTTCGTGCGCCAACTTTGCGGCAGGAAAGCACTTGCAGCATACCAGAATCGAGACCACCGCCTTCCCGCCGCCTACGACGCCACTCCCGCCCCCATTGCTCGCGCCGCCCCTTGGCCCGATCCCGTACACCCGCCTGTTCGGGCCCGGTCGATTACCAGGTGCTTTGGCGCTCCAGTCACCAAGGCAGCCTTCAGCGCGATGTCGCGTCGTCGCGAGGGCCTCAGCCCAGGACGGGGAGAGGATCCTAGCTCACACCAATAGAAGGGTCGCCGGCTCGCGCTCGCGCTGGGCATCTGTGACGGGCAGCCAGATCTTGAGGTCGGAAGCGGCTCTCCCAGCAGCTGCCCTGGGGCTCCGATTGGTCTCACCAGTCCGGCCCGGCTGCGCGGGGCCGCCGGAACCAAAGTGGAACTTCTACTTGCTCTCACTCCACGCGGGCAGCCAGCAGGCTTTGGCTGTGTCGGAGCGCCTGTGAGCTGGACCTGCACCGTGCGCCATAGATACGGGAACTGGCAGTGCGCGCAGGGCCACCGCTCCTTGACGCTACCCTACGCATCAAACCAGTTCAGTGAAACCGGTCTGCCAGCGGCCAGGTCAAAGAAGCCTAATTGAACGCGCTGGTCCGCCCTGGATCGAAGGGCTGATCCCTCGGGATCTACGCAAACGATTTCCGGTGGGCTGGGTCGAGTCGGGGCTGGCCGCTGGCTGATGGCTTGCTCGACGGTGGAGCCGGTGCTGGAAACCATGGATCGCCAGGGGGTCGGCGCAAAGATCCGCACCTTCCCCCGTGTGCCTGTGGTTTTCGCCGGACCGATGGTCACCCTGAGTGAATGGCGGAACGCCAGCGCCAGCGAGATCCTGGCTTGGGGCCCCTTCAAAGGACGATAGGCCGCTCCCTGTTGTGCAGCTACGTTACCTTACGGCTCAAAGTTCTGATCCCAGACCTTGATCGGGCCTGGGTGACGGGGCACCCGGCTTTGCCGTCCTACCGTGGCGCAGATACGTGACCGCGAGCGGCCGATGCGCCCCCCTCCGCAGACGTTCTGCCGCCGCCGGGTGGGGGCGGTAACATGCCCCGGGGAAGGATAGGACGAGATAGAGCGAATTGAAACGATGAAGAATCCGCTCGCCGTGTGCGCTCGGCAGGTCATGGTTACGGTTCTCGGTATATAATCCCCACGCTCGGTGCGGCGCCGCCCGAAGGTACGTGGGTGGGATGAGGACAAGCGAGGCCCAGAAGGGCGCCAAAGGACGCAGAATCGATAAGTGAAACAATACGGGGCACTGCGCGGGTTGAGAAAAACTCCTCGACACCGGCACGAGAGACGATAACCATTCACCGTGGTTTTGGAAGTGCGCGTTGTGACATCGGACCCCCCACCCAGTGGTCCAAACGGATACTTTGAAACAATGTTCTCACTTACGAATGGACTTCGTCAAAGAGTCCCGCGTTGTGCGTGGCAGTGGGATCGCCAAAGAAGACGCGCGCCGGGACAAAACCGTCCCGACGCACGCGGGACCGGACAAAATCGCAGCGCCCCGACGATTTAAACAACCTAGACCCTGGCATTGACAACTCGATTTATCGCGAATCTACGGCCAATCTCGAAACAGCGGGTTTATGAAAAACCACGGGGGGACACAAAGGAAAAACACCATACCACCAAAAAAAAAACAGACCCTATGGAACCCCCCCTCCCTCCCGGGAACCAAAACACGCCGAGGAACGACCAAGCACCTCCTCGCCCCTCTCCTCCCAGTTCGAAAGGCGTTTTTGCCAAGGCCATGGTACAAGTTAACTCATCGGTGACA
>Ga0163217_1017294_pt1 | contig 13537 bp, 18 predicted proteins | sample SynspAceP_FD_185933 | JGI IMG/M metagenome (GOLD analysis project Ga0163217, IMG submission 185933) | Saline lake microbial communities from Ace Lake in Antarctica - Synechococcus sp. Ace-P (PacBio error correction) | ecosystem: Environmental > Aquatic > Non-marine Saline and Alkaline > Saline ... | reverse complement strand
TTTGGCTTGCGCATCGCCGTCACGACCAGCCCTGGCCCGCACAGCCGCGCCATTGATCGGGAAACGTCATATCCCCCGGCGACTGGCGGTGATGATGCGTCGCATAATCCCACCGCTGGGCCTGTGTTCCGCTTCGATCCGGCCCGAGGCGAGCGGAGCGCGCACATCGTCGAAACCCTCGGGGCCCGACAGGGGCGCACGCGCATCCCCGAGTGCGTGGGCCTTCCAGCGCGAGGGCGATTGCCAGATGTCAGCCCGCCCACCCACCGCAACACACAGCACATCGCCTGCCTCAACCCCTTCGCTTTCGCTTGTGCGCGATCTTCCAGCCCGGTCGTGCCCTTGCGCCCGCAATCACCGAAATTCATTGTCGAAGGCGTTTAACCAAAAAGTCCAGCCGCGTCTCGGGCACTGATCCGGCGCGCCGGATCTCGTCTCTAATCTTCGCGCGCGCCCCGGCATATAGCACGACCTCCGCTCCCAGCGCGCGTGTGTTGTCGATCTGTCATACGAGGCGCGTTCTTCCGGGCATGTAATCACCGCTTGCAACCCCTGCTGGCGCGCCGCCAAAGCACGCCTTGGGCATGATTGCCGCTGGAGTAACGCGACACGCCGCGCGCGCGCACCGCAGGGTCCATCGCGGAAATCGCGACCATGCCACCGCGATTACTTGAACGATTCCGGTGTGCTGCAAACATTCCGATTTCACAAAAACGCGCCCGCCCCGCGGATTTTCGTCCAGCAAACGGCGAGGACAGCAAAGGCGTCACCCGCCCGTGCCCCGGCAAGCCGCTTTGCCGCCGCCTCGATCATCGCATAGATCATAACATCGCCGCCCAAGTCTGTTAGGATAAACACCGCGTCCGGCTTCGTCCAGGAAAGTGCACATCGCGCGCGGTCTGGCACGTCTGCAAACAGGCACATGTCGGGGTGGGCGGCGGGCGCGCATCTTCGGCTCCGTTTGCGGTGAGCAATCGAGTTCGCCCCCCGGATCAAAACGCCAAGGCAACCCTTGCAAGGCCAGTCGAAAAAACGGCCACAGATCCGGGGCAGGTGCTGCGTGCCGCGCCCCAAATATCGCGTCGGCAGTTTTGGGATTCATAACTTGATCTGCAACCCACGTGTCGGTCTGCGGAAGATGCGTTTCACTTCCTCCAACCAGCGCGCGGTAGGCACTATTCGCAAGAGCCCTTCAATCCGCGGCCCGGGCGATCGCAGCGCCATCTTCAGGCATGGGTCTTGATAAGCGGGGTTCTTTGGCCGATGTAGGTCTTGATCACGGTCCAGAATCCAGAGGTTGCCAATTCCGGCCCGAATATCGACCAGACCACCACCACCGCCGTCAAACGGTCCGCGCGGGCCAGTCCCAGGCCCATCGCAATCAGCCCACCCCGCGAGGTTGCCAATCACTCCAAACCTCGCGCAACCCCAGATTTGATCGAGCAGCAGCAAACGCATCCTGGGCAACTACACTGGCGCGATTCGCTATAGCTGCGATAATCGGCCAATCGCTTTACCGCGGCCCGTCGCGTATTCCATTGCGGAATCACGCGGTAGCCGCCAGCGCAGCATGGTCGTTGAGCTAAAATCCTCGGTGTTGCGCACAGGCCCGACAGGCTCACAGGATTCGGCTGCGCCCTCGCCCCTCGTCTTTGTAGAACAGGCGCGTCCCGTCAGGGCGCGGTCACAAACGGCGCAATCGGTTAACCTTCGCCAGAATCGGGAATGGTGGACAGTCGCTCAGCCACATGTGTCGGTGCTGCCGCAGGCGGTTCCATCGGCGCGCCGCGGCGGTTCACCCAAGCGGTGACGAAGCCATAAGCGCAAGCCTAAAGGCGGCGTTCCCCAACCGATTGCGAGGACACGAAAAGCACCTGATCCGGCCGTGCAGGTCAAACCCGCGCGCCCACCATGTCGTAGACCTTGGACGACGGCTTGAACACGCCCACATTCCTTCGACACTTAGGACCGCATCCAGCAACATCTCTAGACCCGCGCTTGAGACCGCGCCAGCCAACATATCGGGTCGAGCCCATTGCGACCAAGTTGCCGTCTGAAACCCGGTGGCTTTCAGCTCAGCGCCACGGACGCGCAAGCCATCATGGATAGGGCGGAAGCTCCCAAACAGGTCCCAGCAAGTTCTTCGCGCTAGCGTCAAGTCATCGCCAAGCCGCGCGCCTCTAAAGCCCAGTCGAGGGCCATCCATAGAAAAACTGACGTCCCAGAAATCGCAATGGGTGCCCGCCAACCGCGGCTAGCCAAGAATTAACTCTAGCTGCTTGGTGCGCCAGTCGGCGGCAATCTGTTGCCAGTGCTGGGGAAAATTCAGCGGCCCCGGCTGCTCGGCCATTGACACGGGCAGCGCCCGCCACGTCAAACAGCGGTGCCGTAAAGCGGTCAAATCAAACAGTGGTGATGGTCATCGGGGGCCTCCTTGCGCTGTAGGGACCCTGCCACGGGGCGGGAGGCGAAGGGAAAAGGGCGCACTCTTGCCCATCCAGACTCTCTGGACGAGCACTACGCGGAGGGATTGGGCTGGTTGGTAGACCAAAACGATGACTGCGACTGCGGAAGGGACTTGGAGAGGTCCGAGTCTAGTCTCTGGATTTGTTGGTGATTTAGAGGTATGGAATGGGTTTGAAAAGCGGGGGTTTGGGGGCGCAAATTTTCTAGCGGTTGCATTGGCGGCCGCCTTTCGGCGTCGATTTAACTTCCCGCTCAAAGGCCCGACCGATGCGTCCACTCATCGACGGAACCCTTGCAGTGGTTTTCTCCGCCCGACAGAAATCCTTAGAGTTATGTTCGTCTGCTCGATTCCGCATATCGAGGGGAAGGATTTTGATCCTGGCTGGATAATCAATGGATCGAGCAATACGTTATTTGTCTTGTCCCCAGCTTGAGGGGTAAAACGCGGTCCCAGAAAGGTATCGCAAGTTCTTCTGGATATTGAAATCGTTAGGTGAAGCAAACACTACACGGTGCCGCCAAAACGCGGGCGATGAATAAGGGTGATCAGAATATTCGTCGTGTCATGGACAGATACGCGGCACTTGTTCATGACCAGGTTAAATGTTTGATCCCGAACAGGTTCAACGTGTTCCTACGTGTTGTATTGTATCTTAGCTTCTAGCTGTTCCATCCCTGATGATCAACATTGACCCTCGGCGATTGCATTTTTCATGGGCAAGATCCGGTTCTGAGGGACATTTCAGAACGTGGTGCTGCCATGCTGATCCACTTCACAAAGCAAGCGAACGACCACACCGAAAGTAAAGGGCGCTATTCAGGCGAGTGACGGAGCCTGCGTCCGGTGCTGGCCGAACGGTTTCGGCACGTACGGAGCAGACGATCTATAAAGTGCGGCCACCGCGATAGCTGTGCTCGACCGCAGCCCATACAGCGCATCGGGTTTGCAGACGGACACTGACTCCAGCACCAGGAAGCTGTCGCCGTCGCGTTGCGCCAAGACACTGCTTGTGTCACTGGATGATCTGCTTGGCGGTGGTTCGGGAGTTTCTGAATCCTGGAGTCTCGCGCTCCGGGCTGATCGCTGCCTGCGAGCACGGGGTCGACAACCGTTGCCGCGATTCTCAAAGTGTCAGGACGTCGCCCTAACATAGCGCTTTCAAAGCCTATGGCCCCGTGATACACCACATCGACGTGAAAAATAATCTAACGAAAATGAAGGATGAATCCTGCGCGTCCCGCTATCTTGTTTGGTTCCGCCATCGACCGGCGCCACCCGCTGGGTTTCATCCGCATCTGACAAACAAACAAGACTGCGGCGAACGCGCGTTCGCTTTTCTGAGGGACCTGGAGGCGCGGCCATGCCCCACATGCGACTCCGCACCATTCTACAGACAACTGTTAAGAGAGTCACGACCGTCTCTTCGGGGCTGCGCAAACGGGCGGCAGAGCGGGAAACACGAGTTCGCACAGCCTCTGCCACTTGACTGGACAGTCGGAGCACCGCCTAACACCGCCCAGATCACCTCCAGGACCAACGGTATGGTGTGACGGTTTAACGGTCGCATCGAGGACGTGTTACAAAGCCCACTTTCGATCCGGGGAAGAGCTGGTAAAGCACGCTGCATCCGCTACGTTCTAGGCTCTACAACCAGCAGCGTTCGGCAGTCCGCCTTGGGCCAGCAAAACACCCTTGCAGGCGATGAATGACTGGCAAACTCAAACCAGAGCTGTTCAAAGAAACAGCCGTAAACTTACCGTCCGGAGTTTGACAATCTCTAGCGTCATCGCTGAAGACTGCTGAAATAAATGCTGCGGGACAAAACCTTTTTCATGAAGCGTGTGTGTGTGTGGCACATTTTTCTTAAACCCCGAAAATTGTTCACGTGTCAGGCAACTTCCCTGTAACTCCGCCCGCTTAATGAAGTTAGGAACATTGCGTAAACCCACCATATCATGATCGGCCGACGTGATCATAGGAAAGACTTCGATAGGATTCAGCGCTGATGCGCGCCTTTATCGAAATGCCTTCCGGCCGATACTTCAACTGTATAGAAGCCTACAGAGTAGGACCGCAGAACAAAAAACGACAAGGCAATGACTCAACGTGAGAGCTGCCGCAATCTCTCTTGCTTCGCGGCTTCGATGATTGGTGTTCCGCGGCGATTTTGGTTCGCGGAAAGCCATTTCATTGTTTCCCTAAAATATCCCCGCCGCAGGCCTTTAGCATGTTGTCCACCTGCGGCTATCTCGAGCACGTGGAACCCACCATCGACGCGGAAGTAATCTCGCCCGTCGTTGCAGGCCCCCGGCGTCGAGATCAGAATTAAACCGCCGCCCGCCAACAGCCCGCCAAGCGTCGCGTTGAGCGTTAACGGCCGCTGTCTGGCTCGGTATTGCCGGTAGGTCTTACGGCGCCCCGCCAATCGGCTGCCCCGCCGCCGTCTTCATTGGGTCCGGCGAGATTCTTGATCGCGAAATACCCTCCCGGTACCCAGTCGGTCGCCAGATAGCCGCGTCGCAGGCCTCAAGCGCTGCTTTGCCACGCCATCACGTTGTAGAACGGCGTCACCGCGGGTTTTGATCCACCATAGTTCAGCGTCAAAACTGTCCCGGCCCCAGGACATCATCGGATGCGCCGGCGCGTCACCTCGATCAGCGAAATACGCACGAAGTATCCAGCGAGTTTTTGAAGTTGGGCGCGCGAGGTGTCGACGGAACCGTCCCTCAATTCGGCCTTGTCGGAAAACGCAATCGCCTTGATGGACGCATGAAAATCGAGCCGATCCGCAGCGCGTCTTCAGCATCTTCACAACGCGCATCCAGCGTACCGCATCATCCGACACATCCACATCGGACCAGAATGTCGGACCCCGAGCGAGGCGGCCAATGCTCTTACCCGCTTGCCGAACGCGTCACCTTGACTACGAGATGCCAGCTCTGCACCGGGCCTCCGCCGCAGGCTTTGAATGCCCATCGCGATGGACCGCTCGTTTGCGCGACAACCATTCACGAGAGGCCGCGTTTTCCGCTTAGAACACCCGTCATAGGCCGGCTCCAAATCAGTCTTGAACTTCGACATCACCAGCTGGCGTTTGGTTCCCGCCAAAAGCCGAACGAGTTTGACAAGCACACTGTCCAACTCTACCCCGTCGCGCAACTCGGTCACGCATCTCATCTGGCTGCCCGTTTATCGCGGATCAAGCTGGTTAATATTTGGCGCTGGCGGCGATAAAGCCTTTGTGTCTCATGATTAGCGAATAGATTCGCCTTCTATGCACGCTGTAAGCACGCCCAACGAGTGCCCGGTCCAGGACTTGGTCGATGCCATTGGCGGGGTCTTGCCCTCCGCCAAACACCACGGCCGCACCGCGTTCACTTCCGTCACACGCCCGCAGCGGGTCGAGGGTGCCGGTGGGCGTTGATATAGTCGATCGTGCGCCCCTCTGGCAGGGTCGCCAGCGCTTGCTTCATCGACCGCTCGCCGCCTCGCCGGACGCGCGGCGACCATGGCGTGGCCGTCGCTCGTCGCGCCATTATCCAGTGGACTTTCGCCCGTAGATTTCCGCGCCGCGCGCCAGTGCAGGTTCCAGCTTTCTTCGAAGGCACCACAACACCGCCGGCCGCCCTGCGATCACAAAACCGTCGCCGCGATCGCGTCAAAGGTCCGCGATGCGGTTCTCGGGCGTTGTCGTTATATTTCGACGACAATCGCGCCATCGCGTCGAACAGGCATGACAGGGTCCAGTCAATTTCCTCGCGCCCGCCCGCAAAGACGATGTCCTGCTTTGCCGAACTGGATCACTCGGTGCGTTGCCGATTGCAATGGGCCGACGGTCGAGCAGGCCGAGTGATCGAATAGTTTAACACCTTATCTTGAACGGGTGGTCGCAAGGCAGCCGAGTTCGTCGACCGGACATGCAGCGCCTGGTCCCATGAAGGCGGCCCCATTTTCTGGCGAGCCCTTCACTTTGATCCGCCTTCAAAAGGCTTGGAAGAAGTTCTGAGGTTGATGGCCCGCCGAGCCGACGACAAGGAAACCCGTGGCGTCGTTCGAACACATCGCTGTCTTCAAGGGCCGGAGTCGCAATCGCCTTGTTCCATGCGATGAGTTGCAACGCCGCCCACCGGTGGCCATAAAAGCGCAAATTGGCGCCTTGTCGTATATTTCTCGGCAGATCGATTTTTCGGACGCCGTGGACTTGGCTGCCGAAAGCCATTTCCGTGCATTAGGTTTCCGAGAACGGTGATCCCGATTTTGCGCCGCCGCAAGCTGGCTTCAACCTCGGCAGGGTTGTTGCCGAATGGCCGAACGATTCCGATACCTGGGATTACAACGCGCGCGCTCCATGGGCGCTGCTTCCTGGATATGTCTGCTCGTGGTCGGCTTAGTTTCGCTCAGCGCGACCTTCATATCTTTGACCATATAGATCACCTCCGCACCATCCGCCTCGGACGATCACATACGGCTACACCCATCGTCCAAGCGTTTCCGCCGTCTGATGGCTTTTTGCTGGTGAAAAATCAACCCTTTATAGCGTCTAGCATCTCGATCCAGGCGCAAACAACCATCACCGGTCAGCTTCACTTCGCCAACCCAGGCGCCGTCAGCCCGCGCCCAACCAACCGCGCCAGCCAAGGTTGCCCAATCCGGTCAGCTGCCATAGGCCATCGAGGGCCCAGATCAGCCGGCATGATTGGATTGCCGGGGAAGTGGCAGTCGAAAAAACCACAGGTCCGGTGCGCGTCCGTAGATATTCAAACTCGGCGCGGATATGGCCTTGCCATTTGGCAAAAGCCGCCATTCGGCCGCGACACCTCGGTATTCCGGTCCATCATGGAGCATCCGGTGCTGGGGCAGGCAATTTTGCGCGTTTCCTGGGCCAAAATGTCGCCTCGGCGCATTGCAAGCAGCCCTTCTTTGTCCAATGATGTTGGATACTCGGACATGCGCGGGCGCTCTCCTACGGGCCCACATCTATGGTCTTGTTTGGTCTATCACCGCAGCTTGTCGGTGACAAGGGGCAGCCAAAGCGTGCTTGCACCGCGCGCGTTGCGAAGGATTGCAATGAAAATTGAGGGCTGAGGCTCATATATGTTAAGAAAAGGATCACAAGGATTCCGTCCATGATTTGCTTGAGCAGACCCAAACGCAGCACCGAGGGCTGATCAAAGCCGGGGTTCGTCCCACGCGGCAACGCGTTGCTTTGGCTCACTTTTAGGTGGCGACGCAAGGCGCGGCACGTCACCGAGAGTTTGTTATGATTGCGCGCATCCAGGACGGCGCGAGCGCGATGTCATTGGCCTACGGTCTACAAAACACCCTGCGCGCATTCTTGCGAGCGGTGGCTTGATCAAGAAATCACCGTGGATGGGCGAAAAGCTATTTCGACACCGGCATGGAGACCACCCGCATTTTCTACTGTGGGACATGAGGTATTGGCCCGCCTGAACCGACGCGCCTGCCGAGGCGCTGGAAATCTCCAGCCTCTGCGACCCCGCCTGAGCGGTATGGAAGTGTCGAAGGTCGATGTGGTTGATACGGATCCGGGCAAGATCTAGGGGCTTAGGCTTTCAGCCTTGATTTTCGCGCCTTCTTGGCCGACGCATAAATGCGCCTTCAATCTCAACGCACTTTCCAGATAGTTCAGCGCGCTGTTGTTCTCGAACGCCCACGCTCGCCCTGCATCCCGACGCAGCAACATGGTTTGCAAACGCATGTAGACGCAGTCCCCGCAAAGCCCTGATTAGACCGGATGCTGCCAGCAATTATCGGTTCTTTCAAACGCCCCAATAACCGGCGCAGCTTTACCGACCCCGTCGCCTGCCAGCGTGATCGTGCCTTGCGCTGCCTTCAACCCACCAGCTCGCCCAAAGGTCAGGCGTGTGTTTTCCGTCGCGTGATGCAGATGGCGTTGCTCGTCATAAGACCGCCTGCGCACCGGTTGCGCCCGCGCGGGACAGGTGATCGAAAACTCACGATTCCCCGCATCCTCGCCTTGAATCCGCCGGATTTCATCTGGCGCAGCTCGGCATAAACGCGCAGGCCGCAACAGGCGGACCGAGACGAATTCAGCAGAGAGTCAGAGCGCGAGAAGCACGTAATCTCCAAGAACCGCCCACGACATGATGCGTTGACGGCGTGTGCTCGCGCGCGCGCAGGGGTCCGAAGCAAAACGCTTCCGTTATCTTGCAGAGGAAGCGGATGGCTACTACGTGTCCGACTCCCGAAGCTCGGTGGTACTATCCATAGGTTACGTTCGGGATGGCGCTTTGGCCATCGCCTCGCCCCAGGTGTCGCTCAAAGAGCTCGGAAACGTGAATTATATGGCGAGTTGGATCACCGCCACGGCGAAGGCCTGCGTCTAGGAGGGCAAGCTTTATTCCGTAAGCCTGGGATACCAAGGTTAAAGCAACAACGGAAGTTTTCGTGAATGATTCAGAAATCGGCCTGTAAATGCCCGCGCTGGTCGCGATACTGGCTCTCGGGCTCCCGCCGTTGAAATCGTTATGGTGACCTCTCCGCGGACGGCTGGTACCAGAACTGTCTTTTGGCAGTTATGACTCGCCTTGCCAACCCAGTGGCCAGTAGCTTCCGAGAATAATCGATCCGTCAGCCGGCTCGCCGCTATGGGTTCCAAGGGAGACGCTTTCAAATCCAGTGCGAGTACCGGCGCTTCCCAAGTGGACACGCGCAGTCATTGTATAAGAGATGGCCAAAAGCCCCCGGCGTGCCAAGGGTTTTCCGCCGGCCGCGGGGTCAATATCGGCAACGCCCACCAGCTCGGCCTTCGGCCAGCCCGCCGGCCAACCGTCGATAGTGTATGCCATGGGAAATTGCGGCGAAATATTCCTGCCCGCCGAGGCAGGGCAAACCCGGATCAATCCCAAATGCACCCGGTCAGCGCGCCTCTGAATATGCACTGCGGCCCACCCCTTTGGGGCCCGTAGCGTTGCTACAGCTGCGGAAACCGCCCAAGGTGTTCGCCCTAATGTTCTGAAGATCGCACCCAGCTTGCCATCTTACAAAGCCAGAGGCAATGTTCTTTCCCAGGGCACCCTCGGCCCGACAAGGCCCAACGCTGCGTCGGCGGCAAGCGCGAGGCGCGCCCTGCCCGTCAGCGGAACGAACTGGCGCCAGCGAACAGCCAAAGGCCGGGCCGTATGGGTTTTGCAACTTCGTGATATCAACCAGGCTTTTGATCCCCTGGGCCGCGACGAGCGCATTATCTTCCTGAGGGCGATCATGCGCTCCGGCCCTCCACAGATCTCGATAGCTGGGGCATCATCGGCCCAGTCCCGGGTGATAAATTTGCGGGGATGCGCTGTCTATTGGAGCTTCGTGGCCTTGCCCGGCCCTTCCCATCGCAAAAGATAATATTCAGGTGGAGCCCGATGCTGATCGCCTTTGATCGGCGCGGGTCAGGGCAGTAGCCACTGGGCAGGGCCTTGGAAACACGGCATTGATCGTTCGCCAATAATCGGCGGCAGAGATTGGAGGGCGAGCCCCAAAACCCCCACCCATCAGGCCCTGCGCCAGAATCCGAAAGTATGTCGCCGAACTATTTCCGCGCCTGGATTTACAGGCATTTTTTTGCGCTATCGAGCATTGAATCAGGTTTGCGTAGCCGCGGGCGTTGGTCCGCAACCGGGTGTATGTAAATCATTTATACTAATCGTCAGAAGACAGCCGCTCAAGGGTCTGTGGGGCACGGCATGAACGTACGCCACCCCGATTCCACCAAGAGGCGGTTCGCATCGAACCATAGGGTTTCACATCGGGCAGTCGGAACCGCGGGCCGCAGTGGCCAGGGCAAGCAAGACCTGAAGCGCCTGGCACCGATTTACTGATTTGACCCAATCGGCCGCATTTGCATTTTTCTTGAATTGGCAAGGATACCGGCGCATTTCTTAAAGCAGCGGACATTTTTCAGAGACGATCGAGAGTCCCGTTTCTGCTGGCCGTCATTTACCCGTGGTTTGATCCTCACGACCAAGGATCGGTCCGACTGCCATGCTGATTTCAATCTTCCTCACAACGCCGAAAGCGGGAGCGACCACACCGCCAGAGCCTGGTGTAAAGCCACGCCCGTCTCTCGAGATTCAGCGAGTGACGAAAGGCCTGCGTTTCGAGTAGTCCCCATTCCAAAACTGGAGCGGGACCGTAATCCCGTTGCTGGCATTACGCGGGGCCATCTGGCGAACGGTTTCGCACTAACGGAAAGGCAAACAATCTATAAGTCGTGCGGTCTCACCGCTCCGGAATAAGGCGTCACTCAGTAGACCTGCAGTCCACCCGACATCCAGCCCGGACAACGGATCTGCTCCCGGCAAACGACACTGACTCGCGGTGCCCGGAACACATGAGGCTGTTGCGGTGTTAGTGCGCTTGCCGCGAGAAACATTGCAACGCGTTTTTCCGTTCGCTCGGGGCCATGATCCTGGTCTACCTTGGCCGATGGTTCGGGAGTTTCTGGAATCGGGAATGCCTCACCGCCTGCCCGAAACCTGAGGCAAGGGCTGGAAATACGCTGTTGCTCGCCATGGTGTGGGCTAATACCCTGCGCGGCCTGAGATCTCAAAAGAGGAAAAGGAGGCTCAAGCGCCGCCCAAGCCACAGCGCGTTTCAAAAGGCTTATGAGCCCTGGGATACATTCCACATCGATGTGCATGAGTCCCATCTGCCGAAGGATGGCCGGGAATTAAGGACCATCGTCCCCGGCACGCCGGTATCTGTTTTTGTCGGCGCATTGATAGGGGCGCCACCTTGCGCCCTAGTTGGCGGTGCTCTCCCATTCCGGTCTTAGCGAACAGCAGACAGCGGCCAATGCGACAGTCTTCGCTGTATGTGGGGGACTTGGAGCGACGACCTGCCGACCCAATTCGCTCGCTTGAATCCGCACCATCTTACGACAACGGGGATTGAGAGGACGTTCAACCGACGGATCCTCGGCCTCTTTGGTCTGCGGCAAACGGGCACAAAGCGCGGCAGCCAGTGCGAGCTGCCTCCCAGGGACCATCCTCGAACCAGCTTCCTGCAACCATCTGGACATCGAGCACGAACCTTAACCACCGCCCAGATCGGCCACAAAACCACGAGATTCCTGTGCGCGCATACAAGCCAAAGCCTGGCTGTATGGTGGAGCGTTTAACGGTCGCATCGAGGACGTCAAATTACGGAGAGCCCCATCACTTCGCCCGACTAACCGCCGTGAGAGCTGGGAGGCCACGCTGCAGCGCTATGTCTGGCTCTACAACCAGCAGCTGCCGCAGGTCCGCCTTGGGCCAGCAAGCCCCCTTGCAGGCCGTATGAAAGACCTGCACAAACTCAGGCCAGAGCTGTTTCAAGAAGCAGCCATACTAACCGTCCGGGATGTGACACATAGGCATTTGGCCTCAAGGGTCGGGAGCTTGCCGCCTCGCCCCATCGAAAAAATCTCGCGGAAAAAACGCAAAAAGGCGCGGAAGACATTGGCCTTATCACGCATGTCACGAGGCCCGGACCTTGCCTGCCTGCGCTTGCGCGAATTGGCAGCGTCCCAGCTCTAAAACCCGCCCGCGAGCGCTCTGAACAATTTTCTCGGATGGTCGAATTGCGCGTCGTGGTGGCGCAGCGTCTCTCGGCCATATCCTTCAGTGACGTGAACCCTTGGAATGAAAACAGCCCCTCGCTGCTTTCGCGGAAACCAAGCCTTATCGAGCAGCGATACTCGGAGTGGGTGCTCGACCCTGCAAGCCCGGCGTCGTCAGCCCGATGCCGGGGGCCACGCGCACAGGGCGCACGCCTCGCATGAGAGATCGGGAGGATCTCGGTGCGCGAGATCACTCTTGCGGCGCAGTCTCCTGCTAGTCCCATCAGGGATTAGCGAATCGACGGCAAACCCATCGCCGTTGATGCGTCCACAAATCGGATCTGTCTCTCTGCAGGCGCGCCGCCTCGACCGAGGCCACATGGCAAGGCCTCGCCCCCGTTTTCGCCCTTTAGTATGGCCCGCGCTTCTCCGCTAAAGGCAGGACGTTATTATGTGTCAGTCGGTAAGTTTGGTGAGGGCATGCGCCAGACGTCGAGAATTCCGCAAGGTGGGCGCCATAATCTCGCAACCGATTCCGTTCGCCTTCAAACACGCAATCGTGAAACGGTCATTTGCGTCATCCTACTCTCGCACAAAGTTGTGCATTTGGTACTTACCGGAACATCCCGCAGTCACAAGCTTTGCTTTTGTTCGAAAAAAACAGCGTTTCATTGGGGCCCGAAATGGAAATAGGAGCGGCAGATGTCAAAACACTTGGGAGTTGTTTGCGGTCAGGTATTGCAAATCGCAAACCGCCGGCACGCCGCGCCCGACAGCTTTCATGTCGCGCCGGCCGCCCACGACAGCCTCATTGCGATGGATTAATTTCATGTGGGGTGTGTTGCGGATGTGCGGACCGAAAGCGATCCTTGTCGAACCGGAATATGAGCACACCGCGCGAGGGCGACGCCGCTCCGCGACCCCGCCCTATGTCTAATGGAAACCGGGCGAGGCGCTGCGCCCCTCGGTCCCAGTCTGCGCCCCGCCAAGACATCACAGCCCGAGCGCCGACTAATCGCACCTATCGTAACCACTCAGGCGGGCGCACCTGTTTCCGAACCCGCACGGCCGACTGCACATGCAGGCCGCCGAAATGGCCTACTCGACCGCCCGCATGTGCCACGATACCCTCAAAATGTCCCTATACACCGTCCGATTCCCATATTTGCGAGCGGTTCAAGCGTCTTTACATGGGTAAAGTGATTCTTCCACGAGGGCGACCGCGAGTGCCGAAGGCGCACCGTCCCCACTGCATCGCGGTGTCATCGCGGGCGTGCAACCGCCGCAGTGTCGCACCGCTGCGGTTGAGTGTGGGCTGTTGCCCCCGGCGTCCGATGAACGCGCCTATACTATGAGAACCGCCGGCTCGCCAACAAGCCAACGCCCGAGGTTCCCCATCGTTGTGGTCGATTTGCAAGGCACTGGGCTCGGACAGTGGCCGTCGAGGAACTCACGTATATAAACTGGCCTCAGCGCCGAGATTTGATCTGCTCGCCGGG
>Ga0163217_1060183_pt1 | contig 13538 bp, 21 predicted proteins | sample SynspAceP_FD_185933 | JGI IMG/M metagenome (GOLD analysis project Ga0163217, IMG submission 185933) | Saline lake microbial communities from Ace Lake in Antarctica - Synechococcus sp. Ace-P (PacBio error correction) | ecosystem: Environmental > Aquatic > Non-marine Saline and Alkaline > Saline ... | reverse complement strand
ATCCCGCAAACAAAGAACCCCGGCGAAAGGCCCACACGCTCACCCCCGGCGAAACAACCACGATCCTCCTGCTTGCACCTGGCCCGAACGATCAACGCTCCGGCGCGCGAATCGAGCGGGTCTTGTGGCGACGCGCACCCACGCCCCCAGCGCCAGAATGATCCCGATCTCCGGTCGCGCCCAAGCCGCGCGCTCCTCCAGCCAGCCGGCCAGAAAACGGCAGCATGATCCCGAACATGAAGAAAACAACGCGCCAAGAACGCCAGGCGCAAAGGACAAGCAATACGGAAACGCGCTTCTGGGTTCCCATGGGACGGCATCCATTACCAAAAGAATGGCCGCCGCGATCTGCGGACTCGCCGAGGAACCAGCAATGTCGAACTAACGGCAGTGCCGGTTTATTCTGACCGCCTGCTTGGGGTGCAGCCTGACCGGGCTTGCCGGGGCCTTTCTGCATCCGCTTCACCGGGCGCAAGCCGTGCCCAACCTTTTCTGCTCAGCGGTCGTTCCGGAACCGGCCATGCTGTTGTCAGTAGTAACGGGTCGATCTGCAATTCTTGCCTTTTGGCCACCCGTCAGCGCGCGTTCTTGAGAACGTCGTAAAGCGCATATGAACCCGCGGTCCACATGGTCCGCATTCATGTTGCGGCATCTCGATCGTGTCGCCACGAAGTTCGGCAGCGGCGCTACTTCTCGACCGTGGATTAAATTCTCCCACGATCCTGCAGCGCAGCCGGAATCAGTGCCGGCAGCCCAGTTTGCAGCGTATACATGGATCGTGCCGTCGGGCGAATTAGGTACGACGACGTTCGGCATCGCGCCATTCAGGCCCGGTGGAACGTTTGCCGTCCAGATCATCGTACAGCACCCCGCCCGGAACTCCTTTGCTAGCCGCGGGTGCCACCAGCCTGGCGGGACTGATCTTTCGTCATCGTCTGTCGGCCCCATGCGCTCACCCGGAATGGGGCCTCGCCGGACATAACCATCACGAAATTCCCACATTCGGGAAACTCGGCCACGATGTCCGTAATCAGGTGACGTTTCTGGTTACATCGAGCAGGTCGAAAGACCGGTCCGATCACCAAGCCACTTGCCCGCCGAAATCGGAATCTTGAAACTTCGATCGCCGGTCGCCAGACTCGGTGAAGTGGCGTCGATAGATTATTCTCACCCCTGCCGCGGCCGACAAAGGTATCGAAATTGGTAAGTCAACACGCGAAAAACCGCGAATTGTTTAAACAGGCTCTGAGCTTCAGACATGGCAGCGCTCCCCTTTATATTGCGAAATTTGAGCGCAATCTGCACTTTTGGAGCCTTTATACCCGTCTTATAGCAAGTTTTCAGGCCTGTTTGCGAATTCACGGGATGTTTCCCGGGGCACACGCCCGCGACGGAGCGGATGCACCGACCCGACCCATTGCATTTTCAACCCAGAGCGCGCGGCTTGACACGTGACGAAAACCGTCTTCAGAGCGACCTGGAATAATGGCCACCTTGCCATCTTCGATATTGCCCGCGGGTTTCGATGACCTCGAACCGCTTGAGATTGGTTCCCAGAGATTGGGGATTGCCTTGGCGATTTGGCGCCCTTCTGATTCGCATCCTCCACGGGAAACGGGCGAAGCTCCGACGATCTCCGGTCACGGCATAGACACTGCTCTGACATTGAAAACAAAAAACCCCCTTTTTTTCCTTGTGTTGCTCTTGTCGTTCCACTGAAAACAAACGCACAGAAGGATATTGGTTCCGCACCCCCGTCTGGACATTTACCCAATCGAAGCCAAGGATTATGATGGGATCTGATGAACAAGACAAAACTCACCCGCACAATCCTGTCTGCCCTGCCGCCTGCGTCATCCTCACGGGTCCGGCGCTCGCGCAACCTCCTGGAGCCCCGGCTGACGGTCCGCCACGTCGGGCTCCGACCTCGTCAAGTCGCCCCACGGTGCACGGGAAAATCTCGATTGTCTTCTTTGCCAGGGTGGTGGCAGGCCCCGTGTGCCAGATGTCCAGCAAAAACTTTCAAACGCAGGCCGACGGCAACCCCGTTGCGAAATGAGTATTTTTCGATCACCCCGGGGCAGGCCGCTGCTGCAGGGGCGGTGATCCTGACCCCGCTGAAACCCTGCTGACATCGCAGCTCGGCCATGACGATTGATGGTGCGCCGGGCAAACGTTATCCCTTCTCCGTGGTGCCACGGAAGCTGGCTTTGCGTCGCGCGAATCGGCATCACGCCAAGGAAACTCACCCGCTTGTCGCTCGGGAATTCAGGCGCTGGTGACCATCGTTCCCGCGCGAAGCCCGGACAACCGGTGGGCCTGAGCCGGTCTTCCCCAGGGGTTCACCGCCGCGTTCAATGCCATGGCAGGCGGGCCAACGGCCGCACAGTAATCGCCGCGCCGCTCAGTCCGTTGAGGTGCGCCGCGAAAAGAAAAACTCGATCGAACAGGTCCAGCGGCCTTCTCGGCCTCCGGTGCGCTGTAGTTGGTTCCGCCATGGCGCGCAAAGGCACGGTGATTCGGCACCGGGGATATTTGTGGATTTCCACCAGCGGGTTCAGACGTGACAGCCGCCGGCTTCCGATGAAGGAGCACACCATCGGCGGCACCCATTTGTCGGCCAGCGCCTGGGGCAGCTGGAAGGTATTGGGCCAGATTCGCGGCTTCCTGAATCGCGCCATGCTCGCCAGTATAGGATGCTCGGTAATAGGCGACTGCGCAGTCGATATCGAACCCCGGCAGAGCACATCAGATAGGCCCATCTTTGCCGCACCTAACAGTAGCGACCGTCCCGAACCTTGGCCATTGCCCCCGGAATTGTGCGCAGGAAGGCTGCCCACATCCTCCATGTTCCTCCACGCCCCGGTCGTTAATTCCAAAGAAGTCGTAATAGAGGGTCGATGGCCTTGTTCCAATCGGCCGTGGTCAGCTCTGAAGGCTCGACACCTGGCTCCAGTCGCCAGAACAGGTCTACGGCACCAGCGTGATCAGCGGCTTCGGCAAACTCCTGCGCGGGCGTGGCCCGGCATCGTGTCGTTGACGCCCCATGATTTCCAGATGGCGATGATCGCCGCCCGGCCGGTTCACCATCGGGCCAGGCGGATACGCGCCCATCTTCGAACCGTCGCGAAAGCGTGACACGAAGATATCTTCAGTGCGCTTGCTATTCCTGTTCTCACCGTAGCTGGCGTTCAGCGCCCGACCAGACCCGTTCAGGCGTCTTCATCGGCAAGTCTATGCGTCCGGCGCCCGCACTTTTCCAGTGCATCTAGGGATCGCGCCATGCCCGAGGCAGTGAGCCCGCCCAACACCGGATTCTCCCGCACCCTCAACCCCGAGCGGGTTGGTCGTCCGCGGGAACGGAATTCGTGCCCGATCCGGAAATCGGGAAAATCATCGGCACGCGGCATACAGGTAATCCATGAAGAGCCCGTCAAAGGGCAGGCTGACCCGTCAGTCGCTCATAGATTCACCCATTCTGCCGAGCACCTGGGACCGAGCCCCTGGCGATTGCCGCCATGATCTGTCCTTCGACCACCCATCTCGTTGACGACATTGCCCACGTGTCCACTGACCGGCGGTGTAGCCGACCCACATTCGACCTGCCCGGTTTCGGGATCGATCTCGAACCTCGGCAGAACATGCAGCCATTGGAAAGGTCATTTTCTGGGCGAGGACGAACTTCTCGGCCGCCATCCCAGCCCGCCCCATCGAATTCTGGCGGGCAAATCCATGTCCTTGATTGCGAAGTCTGCCAGCTTCAAGAATGCCGATCTCCCGGTCAGGTCCCGCTTAATCCCGGAACCGTCCCGCATCGAAACTCCACATCGGCTGGCCGCGCGCCCCGACAACATGCCCGGCGAGCCGCCTCTGCCTTTCTCGATGGCCGGTTATCGGCAACTCATCGCCATGGCGCTGCCCCGCCATTCATCATGGAAGGAGGCGACCGAGGGCGTTGCCCGCGGGCACTTCCAGTGCTGTCGCCCCTCATTCAGCCGCACCTTTGACGGCAGGAATGCCCAGCCGTCTCCAGACAAAGCGGGTAAGGTGGTCAGTGGCTCTGGCCCATGGCCTGCACCCGGTGCGGATCGCGTCGCCCGCCCGCCATCACCTTCAAAGCGCAGCATCGATCCGTCTCGTCGGAGGATCCGCCGCGACTTCAGAAAACATGCAAGTCTCGATACCCCGGCGTTTGCCCGCCGCTTCGCTTGGCTGTGCGTCTCGCGCGGCAAAGCCGCCCAGTCAGCGCAGCTTAGCGCCTCGTCCATGGGCGCTCGAATTCGCCCGGAATCGTAAATCGGCCCGTGGGCGTTGACTAGGCATCGGCCGGGTGCGATCATGTTGCGGCGGGCGGATCTCCACCCGGTCGAGTCCGAGCGCTTGGCGCCCCGGTCGACCCAGATGCTCGACCGCGATGATCGCCCGGGCCGTCCCGCCCCCGATAGGGATCGAGTGGAGCCGCATTGGTCGAGCACCATGCTGGACATTCGATGCGGATCGCGGGAATCGCTCATAACGCCTGCCAGACAGTTCTTGTGTTGTTAGGTGCGAAAACAAGCGGAAAACGTCGTCCAGGTAAAGCACCCAATGCCGACGCGGTTCTTCTACCCGCAGCCGCGCATTCTTGCCGTCACCAATTCAAAACGCCACGTCTCGCATCGATCAGCTCGCCTGTCGCGGGCCCGCGCGTATCAGCCGAGGAAACTTTCCAGCCGGGAGTTGCCCACATTGACCGTGTCGCCCGACGCTGGCGGGCCGCGAACAATCCACGGCGGCTATTCGGCGATAGGGTTAGGCGCCTTTCTGCCAAGCCGCCGCCCACATTCATGTTACGTCAGGCACGCGGACATTTTCCGGACTCGGTCCTGATACTGGCGGCAAAGTTCTGCGGTGACCAAGTGACACGCCCTGCTGCCGCCGTCCAGGGGTGTTGTCAACGCCCGCAGCTGCTTCATCCCATTCACCGCATCCCGCCACGTGCTCCCTGGAGGACCGGGGCCAGCCTGTGGTTCAAACCAGCGCGACGGCACTTTTGCACATGCGCTGCGCCGTCAAACGCCGCGCGTACGGCAACCGTCTATCGTCCCACCATCAAACCCATATCCAAAAGGCGAGGTTCCCCGGCGCGGACTCCCAAAAACCTGCCGGTTGCACCGTTCTGCAAGCGCCCCCGGCCACGTCCGGCGCGGCGGCAGGGTCGATATCGAGGCCACGGGCCTTCGGAACACGTCAGCGGCCTGGGCAGCGGTTTCGTGCCGAGCGCGAGCCAGTGCAGCCTCACCGGCATGACGGATTTTCTCATAGGCCAGCCACCGGCTGGGCGCGGACGCCATCGCCATTCGCCATCCTTGCCTGAAAGTGATCGCGGGCGGGATATCGCCCAGCCCGGCCGCCTTTGCAAATCGGGCCGCGCCAAGGACCGCCCAGCACACCGGCCAATGCGCCAGCCGGCGGCCCCGTCGGCACAAGCGCAAGCAACCCCCGTGGACCCACCCGTGCGCGCCCGCCACAAACGCCCATAGGCCTGGCCGGGAGACGGATTATATGTCAGTTCCAAAACAAACCGCCCCGCGCCCGGTCGAGGAGCGGCGCATCTTCACGCGCAGCGCATTTCATATCATCGCTGCGAAAACCGTCCGGAAGCTCGTTCAACGGGCGTATTCTCCTCATGTCGTCTCTCAAGCCCGTTTCGAACCGGCGGCGTTTGAGACGCACAGTCTGTGAGGAAGAATCTTTCGTGCTGGAAGTGGAGAGCCTAAACCTAGACACCCGTAAAATTTCGCCGGAGGGGAGGTGTGCGGACCCAATGATCTTCTTGCGCATGGCTGCTCGTCGGGGACCCACTGGCCGAAGGCTCGACCGGGTCGGAGCCCGTCGGTGCGCGGTTGGACCTCGAACTTTGTTGGTATGCGCGGCCAGTCCGAGCCCGCACATGACGTGACTCGGATTGGCTTCGATCATGGCGGCGTCGCGGCCATGGGCTGGGCAGTCATCGTAAGGCGGCAGTTCGGTGGCGCTGAACGCGTTTGGCACCGCGAGATCTGATCCAGGTGGTTGCCGTCACGCATCAGCTTGAGCAGCGGCCTGGGAAGCCCGCGCTTCCGATCCCGGCGGTGGCCGGCTGATAGGCAAAGTGACCAATTCGACATGGGCGGTGGTCATCTTCCTCGAAGCCGGCAATTTCAAATTGACGATAAATCCTTGCCCGGAAACAGCCACTCGATGTGCCAGTTGAACGGCCTTGATGCGGCTTCCACTCGGGATTGCATCGAGCTCGAGGGGCCATGCCACCCTTGTTATCGATGTTCAGAACGGGACAGCCGCGAATCCCTGAGCGTCCAGCTCGCGAGTTGCGTCGTCGGTGAAGGTCCATGGTCATGGGCGCAGGACACCACCGCCCGGTCGGCGGTCTTCGGCCGTCTGAGTGCGTTCATCGCATCCGAGATCGCGGAATGTCGGTTTGCCGTAGACCGACGGCTGGTGAAGAGCCACCCGGTCGATGCCGAGCTGGGCATTGCAGGGGCTTTGAGGTCTTCCAGGTCGATTCCGGCGGAGGTGAGCCGCGGCTCGGGCGAGAGCGGGACACTGTCGTAGAAGACCATTGCAACATGGTGTCTTATGAGCCCACCCTTCGGGCGAGGGTGATTGTTCGGCTTGCCGGGGTTGCGGCGTCCGCGGTGCGATGCAACATCTCTTCGATTTCGTTGGCCTCGGCTCTCCCCTGATGATGTGGAAAGGTCCGGCAGGTTTGTCCGGGACAAATATCTGGGGCAACGGAGAGGCACCACGTCCAGCGGGCCTGCGGGGAACATAAGCCCGTTTCCTCGTCCCGGCTTGGGATTCCCACGGAGAGCCCGGATTAAAAGCAGGTGCAAGAGCCCCACATATCTTTCCTTCCTACCCCCGCGGCAGAACGTCCAAGACCCGGCCTCGCCGCGGCATCGATTATGATGGTGGGGCCCTGCAGCCATTCAACCCTCCCCCGATCATTCTGATTGGCCACCAGGTATCCGCACGACAACATCATACAGAGGTTCGGTCAGGACGGTCCCTATGCGAAGCGTCCGGGTTTTGACCAAGTTTTGCGCAGGGTATGGGGGCGGGGCTGAGCCCCTGTGTCGCATCACCGGCCATTGCGCTGGGACTGTGGGCCGCTATAGCGTTGCGGGTCGGCAGTTTTCCGTTCAGTGGCCGACCTGACAGCGGTGACTGTTTGCGGCACAGGCGCCTGGCCGTGAATGCTGGCGCTGCATCGAGCGGGAAACCGAGCGGCAAAAATCCAGGGATGAGGGTTTTAGCGACAGGCCACAAACTGTCAGATCCCGTCCTGGCCGGACGAAGGCCGGCGTGGCTGGCCACACCTCGCGCTGCTGGAAGCCCAGACCTTCGGGGGCCGCCCCACCACATTACTCGACGGCTATCGCTATCGATATTTCGTGAACTGGGCTTAACGTCGCTTAGCAAGACGTGTTGTCCGCTGGTGCCCCTCGCCCGGCGATCTCGAGTCACCCAGGTTTGCTTGCAACCACACTGCGCGGAAAATCCTCGGTGTAGTTCCCGTCACCACCGTGAAGGCCCTGGGACCGCCCGAGGACGACTTGCCATGAGATGGTGCCGCACTGTATAGATCGCCTGACATATCACCCCCTCCGGACCTCGCTCTGTTCCTGCGGCGGATTGATCGCCCAGGCCGTTGATTGATGATGTCTGCGCGACCGACCGCGCGGCAACAACGTCCCCGAGCCGCGCGCGGCGACAGCGCCATCGTCGTCGTCTCAGTATATCCCCGTCCAATCCGGCCGCGGGAGGTCTATCACCCGGCGGGTGCCCTCGATTGCTGCCCGTCAAACAGCCAGCGCGGAGAAAAGTCAGCACGCTGACAATTCGAGGTCCAGCCCGCCCTTTGGGAATGGGAAGGCCTGCCCACCGGCCGGCTCTCGCCTCGAAAACGGCGGCGCATTCTTCGTCTTTCTCGAAACGTCCAGGGGCACCGTCCACCCGGGGCCGTGTCCCGACCTGCGGACTGCTCATATGAAATATTATTCATTTTCCCACATCTAGGTGGACGCCACCCGTGTCCGGCGGAACCCGAGAGCATCGCGCGCGATCGCCGGCATCGGATCAGGTGGACCGCGACTAGAGCGCCGTGACACGCTGCAAGAATGAACTTCCCCGCCATCAATGGAGGCGGGAGTACAGCGTACGGCGAGGACGAGCTTCGACATCGACGGGGTGTTCCCTGGAGGCAATGGGCAGGACGGCAACGGAGAAAGAGGCTCAGCAAGAGTGCAGTGCGTGGTTTCAAACCTGGCCCGCAGCGACAGGCAATTTTCCTTTGCGAAAGATGCGACGTGGACCACCGCGACAGGCGGTTTTGAGAGCCCGCCCCCACAAACCACCCTTGCCCGGAGGAGAGGGGGAATCAGCCAGCGCGCGCGGCATGTGCTTGAGATAATCCCAGCTAGTTTTGCCGATCAGCGCGAGCGCATCATGACGGGCAACCGGACTTTTCGGTTCGTAGACTTCCGCATGTTGAGCCCGGGATTCAGTGTGCAGGGGATTTCGGGCTCTCCGGCGGCGGGCCAAAATCGAGCGCCTCCGGCTCTCCACATAAGCCACCATTGGTGTCGTCACCCCGACCGCGTGGGAAATTCTTAGCAGCGAGGGGGGCGCGCATGCGCCAATGCGCGTCCACCCCAGTCCTCGCGGGCAAAACCGCAAGCGAGTTCGAACATTTTCCAGCGGATTGCCCTCGGGATACGCATCCTCGGTGCTTGGTACATGCGTCCGGAAGGCCTCCGTTCGGCGGGGCCGGGCCGGACGGGGGACATATCCCTGATAGGCAGGCGTGCGCCCGGCACTGTCAGTGGGCCTGCGCCAACCCAAGGTCGGCCGCCAGATCCTGCTGCAGATTCATCCCATTCGGCTTCTCTGCGTTGGAGCGTTAGCCAGCCCGCTCGCCATTGCCCCCGGATCCCGGCTCCCACCGTCGCCAGCGCACGATCGCGGGGGTCGAAAACGCCGTCGCCCTTGATCGACCGGGTCACGTCGACCGCACAGCGCGCCTTCGAGCCCCATCACCGCGACCGATGCCACACCCACGGCGGAGAGCCAGATTGCGGCGGCGAGAATATTTCGCGGACCTTGTTTCCTCGGGGATCGGGACCCGGCGCGGGTGCCAGCCGCGGTCACCAAAGCCGCCCGGATGATAGAAATCCAAGCGTGTGATAGCCCGCCCCGCGGTGAAATCCCGCCCAAAGGGCGCCATGTAGGTTCCTTGCGCCCCGGCTATAGCCATGCACGGCAGATGATGCCGGGCGCACGCCGCCCTTCTTCCGGGGTAAATGTCCCCGCCAGGCGGATGCCATCTGCAAAGAAAGTCGCCGCCTTCGTTCGTCATGCCTGTTCTCGTCAATTCCGGTTGATCCCTCCGCCGGGGCGTGGCTCAATCCCGGCAGATAAAAACCATACATGCCCGAACCCCCAGGCAGCGAGACCCATGCGCAACGCCAACACATCACCCCGGAACATGGGAACGCTACTATCCGCGGGTGTACGTTTCGGTTGGGACGCTGGCCGCAACAAGGACCGCACCGCCGGGAAAATCCCGCCCGAAGCCCGCGAGCGGGTGAACCGCAGCCAGAGCGCAACCTCGTCACCGTCTAGATCGCGACCGTCGACCAAGGACACGCTGCCTGGGGCGACGGGGTGCATCCCCGGCCCGCCGAACTTCGCCGTCGTTCATCGCGAATGCGGCGGGCCAACTGGCCCCGGGCGGCATTCCCACCGCGCACACCACCGGAACCTTCACCTGCCTGCATAGAGAGCCGCGTTCGTGACCGGAATGGGGGGATGTCAAGGCGAGAGTCATTCCATCCGAGCTGGGCGAAGTTCGACTACTCATACTCCGATGCCGCCGGGCGTAGATGCGCCGCTCCTTTGCCAATAGCTCACGGAGCGCGGCGCTGCCGGCTGCTACGTTTACCTTGCGGGCTCCGTGCGCGATGTTGAATTCGCGCCGCTCTGTTCGGGAGAACCGAGCTAGAGAGCGTTTTTGGGCGAAGATTGTATGTGAAGACGAGCTGCCGGGCTGGGCTACACCTTCCAACCGCGGACTTGAGACTGCACCAACCGGCGTTATTTTAATACACCCTCCCACGTGCCCGCACGATTCATGTACCTGACCCAGATCGCGCGACGATGAACGAGACCCGTAATAGAGGTTGTTCTTCGTAATCGTGTCTCGGCAGGCGCTTGGACCGGTTATCAGTCCGCGTTGACGCCGTACCATTCTCTGATTGATCCGCTGAGGCCAGCAGTGGGAATAATCGCTGCTTTGGACCGGGTGTTGGTCCGGGTTCCAGGACATTCGGGGGACGGAGCAATCCACCGCGCCCGCCGCCTGAGATGGCACTCGTATACATTAGCGCATGTCAATCACCGCCGGCTGGCCGGCCGGGCTGCTGCTTGCATGTTGGGCCCGAAGCCATCTAGTCTAGGCAGGCCGCGGGCGAGTGCTTCTTGTTCGTCAGGCGCGCGCGGCCGTTCAGGCGCATCACCTCGTTTCAGGCCCGGTACCAAGAACATCACGGCATTTCGGGATTTTCCATGGATGTTGGGGAAGGTGTCCGGTGCGCCGGTTTGGCCCGGGCGTCGGGGATCGCGATTTCGTCTATGCCGTCGATGACATGCACAAAACCGGGGCCGCGCGTTTCAGTCCACGACGGCGGGCTTGCAATCGGCCGGGCCAGACGCTCACTCCCGCAGCCGACTGTACGCACACAGAACGGTGAGACAATTCCAAATGAAAACGGATCTGAACAAGTGCGCGCTTGACGCTCGGGCTTTTCCTTCTTCCGCAAGATGGCCCTGCGGCTTCCGCGTAAATTGCTCAACCGAGGTCTATCTCGCACGGCGTCCTGCTGATACATCGTCCGGCGATGATATCAGTCCCTCTGTGTTGCGGCCAGCCTGTCGCGCCAATACCGTTTCGGTCAACATTTTCAGAGCGAAGCACAGAATTAGCCTGATGAGCGAAAGAAGAACATATCTCGACTACACCCGCGCATTGACAACTGGCGCGCCAGTTACATCAACGTCAATGTACGCGATGCCGAGTGAGTAGGCAACTCTCTATCTATATCTCTCTTTCTGGCCGTCTTCTCTCGCCGCTCGCCACGTGCGCGGGACCTGTTTCTACAGCGAAAGCACGCCATAAGGAACCGCGTATCGACTTCCTACCGTGCCGAAGGTCGCGGCCCGACTCTCTCCGCTAGCGGTCTGGAATCATCGCCCCATGGGCGCCGAAATGGGCAGCGCGTGACCCGACAACGGGCATCCTCGGGTCTGGTGCCTGAGGCCGGCGACTTTCACGGAGTCCAACTGTCCTTTCGTTCTTCTCTTTGCGGGTCTATCTTCCCGTTGCTCGGCAGAGCCGTAGTCCCGGACATGGTGGGATTCACGTTCACCCGGCGCTGGTGCCCGTGTCGCGCCTTGCATTGCCGCCGAGCTGGGTTGACCCGACGCGAATCGGTATCGCGGGACATTCCTCAGGGGACATCTGGCCGCCGCAAACCCTGGTCGAATGGCCAATGAAGACGATCTGGACGGCGATCGCCTGCGGCATGACCGGTCAGCGGCAATTACGACATTGCGCCCGTGATGCTGAGTTACCCCGGCAGAAATTCATGCAGTTGAGGCGAGGCGGAAACCATCGCCATGTCCGCCCCTGCTCACCCTCGACAAGCCGATTGTCCGCCCATGCAGGTGGCGTCATGGCGGGGCGGAAAGTGACGGAGTTCTATATCTCTCTAGTCTCTCTATTCTATGGCACGCAGCGCTGCCGAATCGGGGCGAGGCCAACTGGTAACTGTGGCCGGACGCCAACCATTCCAGGTCTTTCTCCGGCCCTCGAAGATCCGCAGGGCGAGGCCTGGGATTTCCTGACCCTTCTCTTACCTCGGCGTTCGCCGCGGCACAGGCAGCGGAATAACCAAAGACAGTCCTCTGGTAGGGCGGTTTCAAACCCGCCCCGCTGATCGCCGTTATATCTATCTATACGCTCTCTTTCGATCAGACGGATGCCAGTCTTGAACAGGGCGGGTTTCTGAAACCTCTCTTTCTCCTACAGTTACGCTCCTGCCCTTACTCCGCGGCTTCGCGTCGGCGCCGGGTTTCTCAGCGATTCATCCCGACCCAAGTTTTCAACCCTTCGATCTCATCGGCGGGCGAAGCGGCCGATCTCGGGCCAGAAGAGCCCTCGCGGGAGTGCTCACCCAGAAGCGGGTGGCAGATCCGCCGCCGATCGAGGTTCGGCATCGGCCGAATATTTGATAGCCGGTTTTATATGAGACAAAATCACGCTAGTCGCTCCCCACCCGTGCCGCCGGTACTTTTCGATCATGCCGCGGGCAATGGTCCGTGCGGTCTTCCGACGATTCCTTGACGTCATAACCGGGCCGGCCCGGCCACGCGGCGGCTTCCATTTTCGAGCCACGCGGCCTGTGTGCGATGGGCTGAGATTGTGCAGTGGTCAAGCGTCTCGAGCCAGTGCGTCCAAGTAGATGGTCATCGCGAATTGCTGTCGTCGAATCGTCTGCGTGTCCGGGCTCAGGGTTGGACGAATCATCGCTCTCGACGAACTTCGAGCCAGGTTGCTTCTGGTTTTGCGGCACCCCGAACGACCGCGAGGTATTGTCTTGTCAGGCGCGCGCCTGAATAGTGCGCGCGCCGAGGAAGCGTTAGGTGGGCCTGACCCCACGGTGCTGGGGTATTTCCAGCCAGGCTTCGGCATGAGATAATATATTCGGCCGGGGTCTGCCATAAGTGTCTACGGCAGATCCCGGCTTCATAAAAGCGAGGAAGTCATCCATACTGGCCCTGTCCCGGTTTCCATAGCGGTGTGGAACCACCGCGAGCCAGATTCAGCCCTGGAGCTCGGCGGCAGCAGGATACCCGCCGTGATTGTCCGTGATCGGCGCGCCGACCTTGATCGCGGCGCCCCCGGCGCCTCCCCGGTGTATGCTCATGATGCCCGACATGCCTGCTGATCAGTCGAACCGCAACGCGTTCGCCATGGGGCCGGTGCGGCCCAAGCCGGACACCGAACTATAGCATCAGGGCGCGAGTGACGCTTGTGGCGATCTCCTCCCAGGCCGATGGCCGAAAATGCCCATCGCCCCCTTGCTGGTTCAGCTACTTCGATTGAAGATCCGGCCCCTGACGTGTCGCTGCTGCAGCGCCGCCCGCCTCTTCAGACTTTGCGTGTTCACAGCCAGTATCTCTCTCCTATTTCCAGCCAAAAGCAGCCGAATCCCCGTCGCGTGCTTTCCCCGAACTCCTCGCGTGTCTCTGCCCTCACCGGCGACGCGACGCCTCCGGACCCTTCGATGACATCGGGCCCCCATATCCGCAAAGCATCTGCCGGCAGGTCGGGGCCGCCATGATGTGGCCTCATCTCGATAAACCTTGAGGCCGTGCAGCAGGCCGGTGTTTTATCTTCATGTGTCTGCGTCCTCGAACTCGGTTTTTCCACGGCC
>Ga0163217_1106069_pt1 | contig 13540 bp, 14 predicted proteins | sample SynspAceP_FD_185933 | JGI IMG/M metagenome (GOLD analysis project Ga0163217, IMG submission 185933) | Saline lake microbial communities from Ace Lake in Antarctica - Synechococcus sp. Ace-P (PacBio error correction) | ecosystem: Environmental > Aquatic > Non-marine Saline and Alkaline > Saline ... | reverse complement strand
AATCAAAGGACGCGCTAAATCGACGACAAACTGGTCGACGATCACGAGCGAATGCTGAGGACGGCTTCTACGGAAATCACGCTGAGTTATGCGCGGTTGTTCGCCCAGGAGAAAAACGGGAGGAACCGTTCCGGATCGCGTCTGCTGCGTCCCATTTCAGATGTCGAAGCAGACATTCTTGGATGTACTTGAAAACGTGGACGAGCGAGATTCAACTGGGGCAATGGATCGACTTCATGGTTTCGTTCGATTGGGATTGGAACCGACCGAGCCATCGGATCGGCGAAGATGTCGTCTTGTTGGAATTGGTGCCTTTGTCGAACGCAATTACAACTTTGTCGAACTAGGACCGCGCGGTACCGGCTAAGAGCCACCTGTTCCAGCAGATTTCGCCGTACTCCCATTTGATCTCGGGCGGGCAAAAGCCACCGTCGCCAAAGATGCTTCCGTCAACAACGCCAGCGGACAATACGCGGATTGGTTTGCATATGACGTGGTCTGTTTCGACGAAGTCTCCGGCGTGTCGTTTGGACCAGAGGATGGCGTCAACATCATGGAAGGGCTACATGGCGTCCGCGATTCAGCCGAGGCAAAGATGAAGCATTCGAGCCGAGCGGCGGCATCGGTCATGGTCGCAACTTTGACGTTGACGTAGAACAGCAACAACGCATCGGCCACTTGCTTAGTCCGCTACCCAACCAGAAAATGCGTGACGACACAGGCTTTCATTTGATCGCATTCATGCTTTCGCGCCCGGCTGGGGATTTCCCTAAGCTGAATCCAAACCAACACCTGACGAATCACTTTGGCCTTTAGTAAGTGGAATTTTCTGAGTAGTGCTGGACCAACCTGCGAATGCCAGCCGAGTCTCGACATTGCAAAACCGAGTGTTCTTCGGCGGCGGCATTTAAGCGGGCCGTGACATCGAAGCTGCAAACAAACGATTCAGCGGTTGTTTAAAAACTGATCTTTCCTGATCCGGAAATGGCGGTCTCCGACGAAGACCTGGAACTGCTGCGTCCGCCTAGCGTTGGAATCACGCCGGCGTGTGAAAGAGCAGCCAAAAGAAGTGTCTCAAAGAGTGAAGTTTCGCAAACGGCACTTTTTAGCTTCACGATGGGCGTCGACGGGTGTCGAACAGTTCGTCGAAACGGCCGGATGCTACACAGCGACGCCGCCATTCGAGGCGACCGCTGCCGCCAGGACCAAGTCTGGGCGATCAGTCCGGTTCTCAGCGACGGCGGTCCCGGCTTGTATCGACTCGAAGCTGACGTCGGACCGGGCAGTGGCATCCGCGTATCCTTAACACCCCGACACGCCCCGGTTTCCGCTGAAAGCCGTCAAGATCGGCGTAACAGGAAACCTTCTACGTCCACGAAGGCAAGCAACTTTGTCGGCATCGGACCCGCGAGCGCCACGAGTTCTCCATCAAAGCGAGCGATGGACAACGACCATCAAGCGGCGTAGGTCTAGGTTTTGCCGGGCCCTCGTACGCTCTTTCCAGCTCTCTGCTGACGCAGCACAAGGGCGCATGATATCGTCGGATCGCTGAACTCGGCGGCTCCGTCGAGATGATTCCCAACCCGGTCGCCATTCGCAGAAGTCGCCATCGAAAAGCAACCGCCACACTCCTGATGCCCGTCTCCGCCCGAGACTGCTTACACGATCTGCCAGACGGAACTCTGGACGAAAATCAAGCATCGAGTTTTTACAAAGGAACGCCCTCAAGACGCGTGTTTTTTTAAGTGTCCTTCTTGATTGAGATCTGGAAGCATATTGAATGGCCAAAGCCGTGCGAAATCAAAAAAAGGATCGAAAAACGTGAGAAAATTTCTCCTTGATCGCGCTGCCCGTTCATCGTGTTTTTATGCCAGAGAAACATGAGTTCCCTAGATGTCATCCAACGATCCCTTGCTAACCCCGACTTTCTCGATTATGCAAGAAGACAGCTGACGTATTACCTGACCGATCCAGCGTTATTCCCAGAGGTGTGTTGCGAGAGTTTTTTTAGATAGTTGCGTTCCAAGGGCGATCAGCAAGCGAACGGTTTCGTGTTTGATGAGGCTTGAACTCCGTGGTGAAGTTGAGGCCAGTCCAAGCACGCAGGTTAGGCAATCCAGCGAAACTGATTGGAGAAGGAGCTGCTAAAGCGGCTTTGCGAGGAAAATGAGGCAGCTCTGTAATACAACGACGCTGAAGTGTTCATCAAAGGTAACGGCAATCGCTAATCGGATTGTCGTCGATGGCTCCGCGGTTCAACAAGTTTTGGCAACGTGTATCGCACTCTCAGATGCGATTGAAGATTAGCGAAGAAAAGGCACTGTCCATGGGTCAAAACTAGAAATTTTACGATGCGCCAGACCGATAAGCGGCACTACGATAGGGTAAGTTTTGCGACTCAAAGTCCAATTGATTGTTTGCGCCGGGCAACTCTCGGTCAAGCGTGCAGTGGTTCAGTCTCGCCACCCTGGTAATATCCGAAGCTCAGTTAGCCTCACACTGGTCTTATCGGCGATTGAACCGCTGACAGAGCATCGCCGCTTTTTCCACGGCTTGTGATCACGACCTAAAATCGCGTCGATGCCCTTCGGGTCGATGGACAGTTGGTCAGTGTGCCGCCTTTAGCGTTTAACAAATCAGTGCCGGACTACGAAGCTTCCGGACGAGTCGGATTTCACTCCAGATGGACCTCCCACTCTAGACGAATTAAAAGCGGTAACAACAAAGTCCGCCGATGGATTTCACACACGGCTTTTCTCTTGGCGAGTTTCTTCAAGCGGGCCTTCGCCTCGGCCCAAAGCCGACTTTAGGAAGCCAAGCAAATGCCTCCGTTCATGTCCGCAACGGTTGCTCAGGTGGGCGAATGATGAGTGCGGTGTGAAAACTCGCGTAATGTTACAAAAGTAGCGTACTCGCGGTCAATACCTTTGCCACGCCATAAACTGACGACCGCTGACGACCTGGAAAACCAATCGATTTGGAAGTTGGCGAATCCGGCACTGCCTGCGTCCACTGTGGCCCAATCTTCTGGTTCTTCCACAAAGCCGGCAAGCCCACGTAGTAAGTTTGAACATTTGATGAGATTTTTTGGCGGACCAAGACGGCAAGGCCGCTCGCAGGCGACTGGATTGCGCAGCTTTTAGCCATGCCGCTGTTTCGATCGACTTCGTCGCTTTGATAACGAGATGGATAAAGACCAGCTCGTCCGTTCAGTGCGTGGCCGATGCGTAGTGCTCGATCGGGCCTGCCTCCCGGCTAGCTCCCCAGGCAGAGACCGACATTGAGCCGGTTCACCGACAGCAGCAACACATTAGGCGTTTTGACCAGAAAAGCCGCCATTTCGTTCCGTTTGCTCCACCTGCGTTTTCATTAGCGCGTGCAGTGAGCGAGTTGCTTCATTGATCCGTTAGCAACGGGAGCCAGCGGATCAGGGTCAGCGGCGACGATGCCCACACGGTGACGCGATCGATTCGACGAATTGAAAACGAAATCTTTTGCGATCGAAGGTACTTGGCGATACCATCGCTACCGGCCCGCTTGATCGATGCCGCTGAGGAAAAAGTGCTTCGCAACGGCATGGCGATTCGATTTTTAAACAGCTTATCATCCTCGATAAGAAGTCGGGCTAGCTGCATCGATTGATGCATCAAGCTCGGATTTGAATCTGCAACTCGAGCCTTCTGCTTGACGAGGTTGCGTCGATGACGAGCGAGCGTTGCAGGTGATCGATAGACCGGGATCCACCTCGAGCAGTGCCAAGCCATAGCCGTGGCATTTGCCGCGTTGAAAGATCGCTTCGAGATCGTTTGTCGTCGTCTTTCAAATCGCGGGTGCAGCGGCTTTGCGGTAATGCGACGATGCAAACGGTGGACCGTTCGCAGTATCGAAAGCGGCTTTACGAAAGCGCATCGCTGAACGGGCGATGCATACACACCGTCAGTTCAGACTGCGGCGATCGTGTCGGTATGCCTTCGAGCTGGACAAGCCTCTTGAATCTGCTGGGTCAGCGCTTGAGGGAAACCGCGTTGTGCTCAACAGTGGTTGGCTCGACTAATGGACTACGTCCGTAGTAATCACACAGGAACCCATCTGCGGACCGCTTCTTAGCGCAGTCCACTGCGACGATGCGGAACTTCTCCGGGCCGAACCTGCTGAACCCGCTGTTTGGATGAACTCCACCGGGCTGCCTACGACGCTTGCCGGGTTTGGGATTTTGACGATTGTTTCTGTTTTTTCGATTTTGTGACCATTCGAGTGTCTCCATTTGGAAGAGGGTTGGTAGTTCTTCCAATAAGAGCACTCGAATGTCCTTCTGCTTAGATTTTAATGATCTAGGGGACATGACCAGGTGTCCGGACCGTTCTGGTGACCAGGACGGCGTACTTTCACCTAAGCTGGGGTTTGAAACTGTCATTTTCGTTGCGGGGGTGTTTTGAATGGAAGACCCAAACGTGCGGACGCGGGCGGACATTGCGATTACCATGGCTCAACCTGGCGAACCTTGTGTGCGACCATTTTTGAAACAGGATTGCGGACTACCAAGCGTTCGGAAAAGATTTCCTTGACGAGGCTTTGGAAACGATTCAAAGATAAGAACTCTTCGCTTACTGATTCTGATGCCAAACATATCACCGCTTGGGGTCCGCCCCAGGTCGAGGACGGTGAAATGGCCGCTTCGGGCACTACATTGGGCTGACTCCACACTCAGCGGCATCATGCACATTACAAGACGACCGGAATGGGGCATTTGTATCAAGGCCGGTTCAAGTCATTTCCGTTCCAAAGCGACGAGGCCACTTTCTGAGCGTCGCACGCGTACGTCGAGCGAAATGCTTTCGCTGCGGAACTGTGCAATCGCCCAGAAGAACTGGGATTTGGCCCAGTTTGCATCACTGGCAGCGCAAGACGAGAAATATTTTCGCAAGCGGATATCTTTCTGGCCGATCGTCGGACCTCCAATTTGGATCAACTCGTCGCCACGGACTTCAGTAAAACTGGAGCGAGACCAGCTAGACTGAGTGTTAAACGCGGAGTCCCTTTGGGAATGAAACATGGGTGGAGCACATTTGCCCGAACCTTCGATTTGGAGTCAAACCACAAAGTGATCGGTTTTTTCCTTGCGGCGTCCTCGGGGACGCGCATGGTGACTTCCATATCGAAGTTTCGGGCAATGGCTCCACCCATGTTTCAATTTCCAAAAGGGACTCCGCGTTTAACACTCAAGTTCTAGCTGGTCTCGCCCTCAGTTTACTGAAGTCCGTGGCGACGAGTTGAATCCAATGGAGGTCCGACGGATCGGGCCCACGGAGATATCCGCTGCGAAAATATTCTCGTCTTGCGCTGCCAGTGATGCAAACTGCAAATCCCCAGTCTTCTGGGCGGATTTGCACAGTTCCGCAGCGAAAGCATTTTCGCTCGACGTTACCGTGCGGACGCTCAGAAAGTGTCTCGTCGCTTGGACGGCGAAATTCTTTGAACCGGCCTTGATTACAAATGCCCCACTTCCGGTTCGTCTTGTAATGTGCATGATGCCGTGAGTGTGAGTCAGGCCCAATGTAGTGCCGAAGCGCCATTTCACCGTCCTCCGCCTGGGCGGACAACAGGTGATTAGTTGATTTGGCATCAGACAGTACGCGAAGAGTTCTTGATCTTGAAATCGTTCCAAAGCCTCGTCAAGAATCTTCTCGACGCTTCGTAGTCCGCATCCTTTTCAAAAATGGTCGCACCAAGGTTCGCCCGGTTGAGCATTGTGATCGCAATGTTCCGCCCGCGGGGTTTTTTTCCCCCCGGCCCGCCAAAAAACGTTTGGGTCTTCCATTCAAAAACACCCCCCGCAACGAAAATGAAGTTTCAAAAACCCCAGCTTAGGTGAAATACCGTCCTGGTCAACAGAAACGGTACCGCGACACCTGGTATTGTCCCCTAGATCATTTAAAATCTAAAGCCAGAAGGGGGACCATTCGAGGCTCTTATTGGAGAACTACCCAAAACCTCTTCCAAATGGAGACACTCGAATGGTCACAAAATCGAAAAAAAACAGAAACGAATCGTCAAAATCCCAAACCCGGCAAGCGCATACGTAGCAAGCCCGGTGGAGTCATCCAACAGCGGGTCAGCAGGTCGGCCCCGGAGAAGTTTCGGCATCGGTTCGCAGTGACTGCGCCTAAGAAGCCGGGTCCAGATGGACTTTTCCTGTGTGATTACTACTGGACGTGTTCATTGTCGAGCCAACCCCACTGTTGAGCACAACCGGCGCGTCTCCCTCCAAAAGCGAATGACCCAGCAGATTCAAGAGAGGCTTTGCCAGGGCGAAGGCACTCGACACGATCGCCGCAGGTCGAAGTAAATGACAGGTGTGTATCATCGGCCCGTTCAAGCGCGCGTTCGTTAAAGGCCGCGCTTCGATACGGCGAACGGTTGTCCACCCGTTTGCATCGTCGCATTACCGCAAAGCCCGCTGCACCCCGATTTGGAAGACCGACGACAACGATCTTCGAAAGCGATCTTTCACGCGGCACATCAAACGGCTATGGCTTGGCACTGCTCGGGTTGGATTTCCGGGCTATCGATCCCCACTGCAAAACGACTCCGCTCTCATCACGGCAACCTCAGTCAAGCAGAAGGCTCGCATTGCCAGATTCAAAATCCGAGCCTGTGCATTCAATCGATGCCAGGCTACGCCGATCTATTCGAGGATGGATTAAGCTGTTTAACACTCGATCCGCCCATGCCGATTGCGAAGCACTTTTCCTCAGCGGCCATCGATCAAGCGGGCCGGTTAGCGATCGTATCGCCAAGTACCTTCGGTTCGCAAAAAGATTCGTTTCAAATTCTACGATTCGATCGCGCACCGTGTGGGCCATCGAATTCGCCGCTGACCCTGATCCGCTTGGCTCCGTTGCTAACGGATCCAATGGAAGCAACTCGCCAACTGCACGCGCTAATGAAAACGCAGGTTGGAGCAACGGAACGGAAATGGCGGCTTTTCGGTTCAAAAAAACGCTTATGTTCGTTGCTGCTGTCGGTGACCGCCATCAATGTCCGTCTCTGCGTTGGGGGAGCTAGCCGGGAGGCAGGCCCGATCGAAGCACTACGCATCGGCCACCGCCACTGAACGACGGCTTGGTCTTTATCATCTCGTTATCAAAAGCGGACGAAGTCGAATCGAAACAGCGGCATGGGCTAAAAGCTGCAATCGTCCGCCTGCGATCCGGCTTGCGTCTTGGTCGCCAAAAATCTTCATTCAAATGTCACACTTACTATCGTGGGGCTTGCCGCTTTGTGGAAGACCAGAAGATTGCCACAGGTGGACAGGCAGAGTGCCGGATCGCCCAACCGTTCAAATCGGATGGTTTTCCAAGGTTCGTCAGCGGTCGGCAGTTATTGGCGTGCAAAGGTATTGACCCGCGAGTACCTACTTTTGAAATTACGCGAGTTTCACCGCACTCATCATTTCGACACCTGAGCAAAACCGTTGCGGACCATGACGGAGGCCATTTGCCTTGGCTTCTCGAAGTCGGCTTATGGGGCCGGAGGCGAAGCCGCTTGAAGAACTCCGCCAAGAAGAAAAAGCCGTGGTGTGAATCCATCGGCGACTTGTGTTACCGCTTTTAATTCGTCTAAAGGAGTGGGCGAGGTCGCATCTGGAGTCGGAATCCGACTGTCCGAAGCTCGTAGTCCGCGACTTGGATTTGTTAACGCTAAACGGCACACTGACAACGTCCATCTACCCCGAGGGCATCGACGCGATTTAGGTCGTGATCACAAAGGCCTGCGTGGAAAAAGCGCGGATGCTTCTGTCAGCGTTCAAGACGCCGGATAAAGACAGTGTGAGGCTACTGAAGCTTCGGATATCTACAGGGTGGCTGAGACTGAACCACTGCACGGCTGACCGAGAAGTGCCGGCGGCCTAAAACCCAAATCATTGGACTTTGTAGTCCCAAAAAAACTACCCTATCGGGTAGTTGCCGCTAATCGGTCTGCGCGCATCGTAAATTTTCTAGTTGACCATGACAGTGCTTTTTCTTCGCTAACTCTTCACAATCGCATCTGAGGAGTGAATTACACGTGCCAAAACTTGCTTTGACCGGCGGAGCACTTTCGACGACAATTCCGATTTAGCGGATTGCGTACCTGTTGATGAACACTTCAAAGCGTCGTTTGTATGGAAAGAGCTCCCTCATTTTCCTCGGCCAAGCCGCTTAGCAGCCATCTTCTCCAAATCAGTTTCGCTGGGATGGCCTAACCTGCGTGCTTGGGACTGCCGTCAACTTCACCACGGAGTTCATAGCTCATCAAACAGAAACCGGTTCGCTTGCGTGATCGCCCTTGGAAACGAACTATCTAAAAAAACACTCTCCACACCCTCTGGGTAATAACGCTGGATGGTCAGGTCATTACCGTCAGCTGTCTTCTGCCACTTAATCGAGAAAGTCGGGGTTAGCAAGAGCGATCGTTTGATGGACAATCTTAGGGAACTCTACTGGTTCTCTGCATAAACACGATGGAACGGACAGCGCGATCCAGCGAGGAATTTCTCACGTTTCTTCGATCCTTTTTGATTTCGCAGCGGGCTTGGGCCATTCAATATGCTTTCCTAGGATCAATTCCAAAAGGCACCCTTAAAAAACGGTCTTGGCGTCTTTGTAAACTCGATGCTGATTTCGTCAGAGTTTCGTCTGAGCAGATCGTTAAGCAGTCTGCGGGCGGAGACGGGGATCCAGGAGTGTGGCAGGCTTGCTTTTTCGATGGCGACTTCTTGCGATTGGCGACCGGGTGGGAATCATCTCGACGGAAGCCGCCGAGGTCAGGCGATCGGACGTAATCATGCCGCCCTTTGTGCTGGCGTTCCAGCAGAGAGCTGAAAGAAGCGACGAGGCCGGCAAACCCATTAGACCTACGCCGCTGGGGTCGTTGTCCATCGCTCGCATTGGAGGAGAACTTCGTGCGCTCGCGGGTCACGATCGCCGACAAAAGTTGCTTAGCTCTGGACGTGTAGCAGGTTCTGTTCGCCATCTTGACGCATTCACGGAAACCGGGCGTGGTCGGGGTGTTAGGATACGGATTGCCACTGCCCGGGTCCCGACGTCACTTCGAGTCGATACAAGCCGGGACCGGCGTCCTGAGAACCGGGGACTGATCGCCAGACTTGTCCTGGCGGGCAAGCGGGGTCGCCGTCGATGGCGGCGTTCGCTGTGTAGCTCCGGCGTTGCGACGAACTGTTCGACACCGGTCGACGCCCATCGTGAAGCATAAAGTTGCGTTGCTTGCGAAACTCACTCTGTGAGACACTTCTTTTGCTGCTCTTTTTCACACGCCGGCGTGATTCCAAACGCTAAGGCGGGACCAGCAGTTCCAGCGTCTTCGTCGGAGACCGGCCATTTCCGGATCAGGAAAAGATCAGTTTTAACAACCCGCTTGATCGTTTTGTTGACAAGCTTCGATGTCACGGCCGCTTAATGCCCCCGCCGAAGAAACACTCGGGTTTTGGGCAAATGTCGAAGGACTTCGGGCTTGGCCATTCGCAGGTTTGGTCAGCACTCACTCAGAAAATCACTTACTAAGCCAAAGTGACTCGTCAGGTGTTGGTTTGGATTCAGCTTAGGGAAATCCCAGCCGGGCGCGAAAGCATAATGCGATCATGGAACGCTGTGTTCGTCACGCATTTCTGGGTAGCGGACTAAGCAAGTGGCCGATGCGTGTTGCTGTTCTTACCGTCAACGTCAAAGTTGCCGGACCATGACGATGCCGCCCTTCGGCTCGAATCTCTTCTTTGCCTCGGCTGAATTCGCCGACGCCATGTAGCCCTTCCATGAATGTTACCCACCTTCTGGTCAAAACTGACACGCCGGAGGACTTCGTCGAAACAGACCACGTCATACTGGCAAACCAATCCGCGTTGTCCCGCTGGCGTTTGTTGACGAAACATCTTGCCGAACGGTGGCTTTGCCGCCCGAGATCAATGGAAGAGAGTACGGCGAAATCTGCTTGGAACAGGTGGCTTCTTGCCGGTTACCGCGCGCGGGCGATCCCTAGTTCGACAAAGTTGTTAATTGCGTTCGACAAAAAGGCACCATTCGCAACAAGACGACATACTTCGCCCGATCCGATAGCTCGGTCGGTGTCCAATAATCGAACGAACATGAAGTCCGATCCATTGGCCCAGCTTGAATTAACTCGCGGCTCGGTCCACGGTTTCAGTACATCCAAGATGTCTACTTCGGACATTCTGAATGGGACGCAGCGACGCGATACCGGGAACGGTCTCCCGTTTTTTCTCCTTGGCGACAAACCGCGTTCATACTCCAGCGTGTTTCAGCGTTAGGGGAAGGCCAGTCCGTCAGCAATTCGGCTCGTGATCGTGCCCGATCAGCTTTAGTCGTCGAATTAGCGCCGTCCTTGATGCCAAGCTAGGATATGTTTCGGCGTCAAGTAGCATCAGGACTTTGTATCGAGCTTCGCCTTACCACGTCGATCAGCTTTCTGACTGAGGCCTTTGCTCGCGTAGCCGCTTGATGAAACCTCCTCTTGGGCCGGTACTTCAACCGTTCGGTTCTGCAAATTGCTTTTCGACAATCTGCAGTCCCTTCAGCCAATCTTTCTTCTTGTCGACCGTCGCGCCAGTAGCGACGAGCAAAAACTCGACCACGTAGTCGGAACGGGATTTACTGGCGAGAGTTACTTGAGTACTTTTCGACCAAGTCCTTACGAACCAAGGTACCCGTCAAAACACCGACGCGGACCATTTGGTCCAGGGTCCGTCCATTTGCATTGTTGTTGCGTCAATTACATTCATCCCTATTTATTCGCCACCGCATGGTGGTGTTTTGTTTTGCAATCGTTTTGGCCAGCATCGTTACACACGGTGACCCGACGACGATTCCAACAGATCGTCCATCCTCCACAAAACAAGCTTGACTGTCTCGCCCCCGCCTTCCGCCGGAGACCCGTCAAGCGGTTTGCCGCCCATTCACGCGACGGTAAGTAGCCGGATCATTTCGGGCTTTGCTGCGCAAAGGCCACGCGTAAACCAGCCGATGCTGTGCGTGACCGTGATCCGGCCAAGCAATCCCTCCAATCCACCTTCGTGATGGAAACGTCTTGACGCAGAGGCTGTTCTGCAGCGATGCGTCACTGAACATGTCTGGAATCAGGACATTCCTGCAAACTGATCCCGCGTGCGCGTAACGCGTGTCCCGCCGAGAAGCATCGAATGCCCGGGCCGATCGCGAAACTCAGCCGACTTGGTTCCAGTGCCAAGTCGCCTTGGGCACATTTTGGTTTCGATTCACCCTTGATCGTTGCGCAGCGAGCCCACTTCGCTTCGGGTTCAAATAGTCGGCAATCCTCTTCGGAAGGCCACCCGGCATCAGCAACCAACCGTGGTTCGGTAATCAACGCGCACCTCGCGCCCAACCCGCGTCGAGGGCAATCTGCCGATCCTCGTTCGGCCGACAACTCGACCTTGTCGGCCACCAACCGACGCCAGCTTGGCCTGCATGCTTGTGACCACGTTTGTCGATCTCGCCAAACTCGCACCATCCCCGCGCCTTCGCTGCGGCCGGATCGCCCGCTGTCGCCGGCGCCAATGGATCTGTAGTCTGTCCGCTTCAAAAACGATGCATTACGGGCGCAACGTCAGCGACTTTTTCCGGATCGACTTGAGCCAACAGAGGGTGCAAAGCTATCCGGCGGCCCACGCGCGAAACCTTGGCCAATTCTGAACAGCACGTATAACACGTTCACCGGCGAACCACACGCGGTGCATTAGGCCGTGGAGTCACGATTGGCAAAGGCAGGACTCCACCTGTCGCGTGGACCGACACCATCAATACCCCGTTACGGACTAGAGCGTCAAGTGACAGCAGCAGGGCCAGCAGGTCGATCGCAGACCAATGAGCACAAAACAAAGCAAAGCAACCACCAACGTCGGAAATGTGTTACCACTAGGAAGAGAGAAAAACGTTCTCGTGAGCCATAGCCAGCCTAGCCCACTAACATCACTCAAACACGGGCCTTCTCATACACAACTCCTGTCTGCCGACCGGCCCGAGGCGAGTTGCGTCGGACTTCAGGAAGGACGCTCCGATAGCGCGATCAGAAGAGCCGGGCGGGTCCACGCCAAACTCCTGCAATCGAGTTAGCCGCCTGATCCAACCACGGCAAGTACAACGCGCGCACCGCCGCGATGAACAGAAACCGCGTCCGCATGCGTAACGGACAGTTCGCCATTGCCTGACGTACCGCATCGTCGGACCAAGTAACCGCCGATCGGCGGTACAACTCGCTAAGTCTCGGCGAATCGACTCCGAGTGCCGTTTGCCGTTGCGCTCGGGCCAGGTGCCCTAGAGTGTTCCAAGCCAAGTGCTAGCGGCAGCTAGGATTCCAATCGCAGCCCAACCCATGGACCGCACGGAAAACCATGCAGCCTGTCCGCATTGGCGATACAGACTCACGAAGCGTGCGCGGCGTGACTCCATCTCCAGCAGCAAGCAAGATGCGGTCAGCGAGCGACGACTTCACTGAGTTTCATTTCTCGTCCGGCACAAGTTTCCTTCTCGTAAGTGATCCGTTAGTCGGTAAGACTCGGGGTAGCAAAACTTGGAATGCCAGCATAACGCCATTGGGTGATTCCACAGCTAGCGTCCAAGCCTTCCCAAACATTCGTTTCCTGCATTACCAAGTTTTTCACGCAGCTACAGTCGCCAGGCGGAATCGGGAGTCCGAATCCGTAATACCTCGCGGCAGCGATTACAGAAGGGCATGCCACGTGCACTTCGCTGTCGACCAACACCATAATCTCGGCGCAAACCAAAGTGTCGGATCACTTCATCCAGCCGCAACAGATACTTCGCGGACATGGTACGCCGATCAGTCAAGCTTTCAAAATCTTTCCGCCTCAATCGCCGGACACGGTCAAACGCGACCACCGGCGTATCGCAGGACTGACAACGAAGCATCATCGGACAGCTTCGTGTGGTTATCACCCGCGACATCCAGCCCCAAGTACCAGGCACGGTCCTTGCTGACCAAGACATTGCCTACGACCCGACCAATCACGACCGTTCTTAATGCGTCCACACCGCACGCGAAAAACAAACAGTTCGCCTAACGATGTAAATAGCTGCAGCGGACACTCGGTGCACGGCACGGCAATGTTGCCGACTGACCACAGGGCAGAAAAACGATCGGCTACATTACCTCGTCAATCCTCAGGAATCTCGATCAGGTAATTGCACCGGGACGCACATTTCAACCAGATCGCCGCGCCCAGTTCGTGTTCTCGCAGTCGTATTCACCTATGGACAAAAAAACTGAGGCGAATCGGGCACGCAACATCTCAACCAGAGGCAACCATTCGCCTTTTGTTGTCGGTCCACAAGATTCGCCACTGGCGGTACTTCGCCGGCGGAATTGGTTTGGCAGCTCAACCAAGCAACTGCACAGCGATTCGAGGGCATCGTGTCACCGCTCATGATGCCTCCTCAGAACCCGTTTGGGCCGTCGGGTAGCAAACCGACGCAGGGACGCGTAGATTCGT
>Ga0163217_1079923_pt1 | contig 13540 bp, 10 predicted proteins | sample SynspAceP_FD_185933 | JGI IMG/M metagenome (GOLD analysis project Ga0163217, IMG submission 185933) | Saline lake microbial communities from Ace Lake in Antarctica - Synechococcus sp. Ace-P (PacBio error correction) | ecosystem: Environmental > Aquatic > Non-marine Saline and Alkaline > Saline ... | reverse complement strand
GCTGTTGGCCAAATTACTCTTTTCCACCTCCGCGCGAAAAACAGCGGGACTTGATAGACCCAGCTCGCGCACTACCAGTGCCCTTTTGCTTTTTTATTTCTTTCGAGTAGAACCTGCTATTTCGTTTCTTTCTTTAGACTTGTGCGTCCCTGTCTTGGTTGGCCAAAAGTACTGCTTAACATCAAAGGAGATTGCCATGATCGTTAGGATCTATTGCGAAAATCTCATCAGACAAGCTGATTTTTCTACCTGTGTCTTCTCCTTTATGATTAATACTGCTAATTTCATGGCACTTCTCTAGAATAACGAAAGAATTTTTTAGGCCCGGTACTTAACCAAAAACAAATCAAGAGATTTTATCAGGATAGATTCTTCAACACCCGAAGGTTGTTACTTTCCCCCTGTCTCCACCATCTTCCAGCCATTTCTCATTCCTTTGACATTACTCTGAATGGCCAAAACATGCTACCAATTGAACCTGGGTGTCTCTCTCGGTTATGCCTGTCCGTGAGTTGCACCACCCACACCTGCAAAAACCATGACGTTTTTACTACACCTTGGAAACCTTTACCTTTTGAAGTTCGATAGGCATCTACGAAGCACCTTCTACGAATACTTCTCCACTCTTCACAGTAGCTCCTAATTACTTGTCTATCAAATTCGACCCGAAATCTCTGAACTCAACAACTTTTGCTTTTGCGTTTACCGGCTTTTTAAAATGAACCGATTAATGTTTTGGCGTATTTTTCTCTTTACGCTCACCATATGCCAACTGCACTGCGTTGTAACCCGTCTGTTTCGACGTTTTTTTACTGCGTCAACTACGCAAGGACCACTTCTATAGCGTGCATTGCGACACTACGTCCATCGTGGCACTGGAAGAAAATGCTAGTCATTACCTACTTTTCTTCCTATTAATACAGACATCTACAAATAAGATATTTATAATCCACAAACAATTTTTTGCCTTGGGCCTCTAAGGACTGCCAAGTTACTAAAAAAATTCTGCCAACAAAACCGGAACTCCTTATTTTCAAAGTATTAGAAAATATGTGAAAGTATTGAAATACCTTTTTTAAGGCATAATACTACCATTGTGCGAAAACAACCTTTTATGAAAAAGCCTGCGTAATAGGCAGGCCTTTTAATATTGTTTATGAAGGTCAGATCAACTTTGATCTCAACATCTACACCGCTTGGAAGCTAATTTTTCATCAAGGCATCTACGAGTTTTAGAAGAGTTTGAATATATATCAACAAGTCTTTTGTAAGTACATAGGTGTAATTGATCTTCTCGCCTTCTTATTTTACGTGCGGGAACTTTAATACAGTAACTTTTCTTTTTAGTAGGCAATGAATTGACCTACTACAATTGCGCCCAGTGGCTTTCACGGCTTCACGATCTCTCTCTCTGATGACTTTATCACCAAGCTATGATCGTTATGGATTTAATTTTATTCTTATTTCTGATTCACGCAATTTTGGGTTAGTCTTTCTGACCTTTAACTTTAGCAATTAGCTGTTCTGCAATCTGTTCGGAACTGCCTCCATAATGAAAACTCAAATGAACGTTCTCTACCTGAAGTGATGTTCTCAAATTCGGTAATTGTAACCGAACAACTCTTGATAAGGAACTGCTGCTCTCACTACTGAGGAAGTTCCTTTGATCCGGCCTCTCATTAGCCTCTTTTCTGTTCAAATCACCAGTTATTGTTCCAGTTTATTCAATCAGAGTTACCCACGTCTTACAGACATGATTGGCTCAATAATTGAGGCTTAATCTCTTAGCGCATCCCTAAAACCAATTCTTGCGCAAGCTCAAATGAAAGTGATCTGAATCGACGTCGTGAAAAACCATGGAAAAGTCTAACTTTCATAGATTCAATTGGGTATCCTGCAAGAGGACCATTTCTTCATGCTTTCATTAAAAAACCCTTTAGATAGAAGGAATAAATCCTTAGAATTTACCTCTACGATTCCATTCAACAAAAAGGTTCAAGACCTGGCTTGATTTCGCCATCTCTGGATCAGGATCTTAGACCAAGTTCAAATGAATAATCAAGCAAATTTACCTTTACCACTGTTGTTTTTTGTAAAACTTCTCGATGTTTCAATTTGACCTTAAAAGAGCCTCTTTTAAAGCAACTTGAGCACCTTGAATTGATTTCAACCTTGAACTCTTTTCATACGAATCGATAAATTGATATCCAAGTGAAGTTCACCCATACCTCTCAAAAATCGTACTGACAGTTCATATCTGTATTAACTACAAGCGTTAGGATCTTCTTTTAGCTAGTTTGGCGATTGCCATACCCAGCTTGTTCAACATTCAGCCTGGGTCTAGGTCAATAGCGTAACCCGAATAACTGGCTCAGGAATACCATAGACTCCCAATACTACTTACGCTTTCAAAAAAATTTTTCCACCAAAAAGGGGGGGGGGGGAAATTTTTTTTTTTCCTTCCCCCCCCCCAAATTCTTGATATCTTTAAAGCCTACAACAGCTCCAATTATCACAGCACTAATCGCTTCAAATTTTGATTTTGCTTATTTGCGTGTCATTTGAATACACCGAATTTACGCTCCTTATTGCCAACGGCTTTGAACACGGAAGAACCTGACTCCAGAATTACCAGAGTATTCTCTTACAAAACAAAGACGACCTACGAAAGGATCGGTCGCAATTTTGAAAGCCCAAACCCCGAAACGTTCAGATTTCGTCAGGAGAATCCTAACTTCTAAATCTTCATCATCACGGTCATGTGCAATTGATATCATCCTTATCCATCGTGAAGGAAGAATTCCATCACCAAGTCAAGCATGGTCTGTACACCTTTGTTTTTAAATGAAGAGCGCAAAACCCATAGGAACAATTTTCATGTTATTGGTTGCTTTCTTAAAGCGCTCAGAATTTCTGCTGATGTATAGAATTGATCTTCAAAGAATTTCTCCATTAAAGTCTCATCATAGTCAGCCACAGCCTCAAGCAAATGCTTCTCTCCATCCGCAAACTTCTTCTAAAACATTATCTTCAGGAATCGGGATCTCGTTAAAATCATTCCGAAGTCATCATCATTCCAAACCAATCCCACGGTTGTTGATCAAATCAAAACTACACCGCCGAAATTTTTCCTCACGCCTATGGGATTGCATGGAACTGCATAACTACCTAGGCATTTTCCTTAACTGCTTACACCACTTCAAGAAGTTGCACCTGCACGCGTCCTTTTATAACAAATCCGATTCTAGCACTTGTGTAATTATCAGACTTAAACGCCAGTTGTCTCAGACTGTGGCTCAACACCATCCACATTCACTAAACAGGAAAACCAAACCATCCAATACTCTAAAAGGAACGATTCACCCTCACAAGTGAAATCCACGGACCCGGAGTATCTAATGTTAATTGATATTTTTGATCTTTGTAAGTCCAAAAAACTGTAGTACCGCAGAAGTAATCGTGATCCACGCTCTTGCTCTTGTGCCCATTCCAGGTCCATTGTCCGCCGCTCCATCGTGACCTCACCCAATTTTGTGAGATACTCCAGAGTAAAAAAGAATACGCTCAGTTGGTGGTGTTTTACCAGCTATTCAATGTGCGCTGCAATGCCTATGTTCTTGTATACCTTAAGTCTCTTGCCATCCTAATTAAAATTCTAAAGTGTGAGAACGCCTATTGCCTCATGCCATTCTTAGTATCGTCTTTCTTCTTCTACTTTGCAGCACCTTTCGCCTTTTGCAACCGCAATGATTTCTCCGCAAGGACGATCCATCATGGTTCTCTCACCTTCTTTTTCGAGCGTATTGATCATCCACTGATCCCAAGGGCACATCTTTCTTCAGTCGGACTTTCCATTGAACTTGGAATGTAGCGACCACCAACTCTACGACTCTTCACCTCTACGGATGGAGGCATATTGTTAAGCGCTTTTTTCCAAACTTCAAGGACCATTCCACCCTACTTTGGATTCTACCTTTCCTACTGGCATCGTAGAAAATGTTGTAAGCCAATACTCTTTCTTCCCATCTACCATAGACAGTTCCACAAACTTGGTTACAAGGGTCGTTGAACTTTGGATCAGGAAGAATATATCTCTTCGTGGTTTCGCTTTTCTCATTTCTTTTAATTTTGATTATTTTTTTTTTTAGCAGCGAGAACCTGCCTGCAGCTACTGGAGCCACCTTTCCAGCTTTAGTCTCTTGGCGCCATACTTAGAGCACCTTGCTTACGGTCTTTTTACTCCGCGTATCTACGCCACCTCGATGATGTGATTCTTACACCTGAGTCCTTCACTCTACCACTCTGATCAATACGATCATGCTCTTGTAGATTGTGACTTCTCCGGAAGTAAGCATTCACTTCTTTTCCGTTTGTCAATCTTCACCCTAAGCTACTTTCCGCATCGCAGATTAGCTTCTTAGGCGTGGTAGGTTATACTCTGTACCAAACTTCCTCTTCCTGTGGACATGAATCCAGAGCTCTTCATGTTGATTTGTCTCCAGTGTAGTTTCTACCTTTCTTACTAATTGTTTGATAGTAGGCATTTAAACTGATAAAATTTAGTTTCCTTGTAAAACTGTTAAATTTTGACTGCAAAGGTAATGAACTAATAAAAAGGAACAAACCTTAGAAGTTATATTTTTATTCAACCTCTCCCGGATTCCCAAATGACATTGGGAACTGTGGCACTCCTCCTGACTGATTAATCTTTCCAAAAGCCGCTTCATATTTTTCAATATTATCTTTTCAAAGCCGCCAAAACGCTTCGCGTGCTCAGGAGTGACAATCACCACGTGATTTTACTTTGCTTTTGGCACGCCTGCATAAGTCGGATGAAGTCAATCACAAATCTGAATGCGAAATGAGCGATCATTGCCAAGTTGAAATACTCCTTAGCTACTTTCTTCAATAACTCAATATTTGATCTGATATTTGTCCCGGGTTTCTTTTTCGTCTTGCCATAACTAGTTGGAATTAAAAAGGCCTGTACGAATACAGCCTTTCAATGAATTATTATTATTCTTAAAGAATAGCCTCGCTAGTTCTTTTTGAGTTACTTCTCTCGATAATGTTTCAGAAAGCTTATCGTATTCTCCTTGTGACCTACGACGATAACTGGCTGCCAATCGCTGACCAGTACCTTGCAGGAATCAATGACCTACCATACGATTCTTTCAAGCTTTCAGCTCATCACGCTTACCTCAATGGCTGCTTCAAAAGCACCTTTGTAGTTTCCTGGAAGGAAGCTGCTAGATAAAGCTTTAGTACCCAAAGAAGCTTCGGTGATACCTTGCAAGGTTGCTTGAAAAAACTGCTGTTTCGGTCATCTCTTACTGTCACCATTTTAGATCCCTTACCTTCAAGCTAGAATCTCATCTCTCAAATCTTCTGGCAGAAATAATCTACCTGGCTTCAATGTAGAAAGATCCACCAGCGTCCATTACTACTTTCTTATCCAAGTAATCATTCTCCTCACGGAAAGGCCCACTTATCTACTAACTTGGTCTGAAGGAATCCAGTATCTCCGCATCAAGATTTTCAACTTTCTGCTCATTTGAATAACATCACCTCGAATGCTTATCGTTGATTTTCAACACCGAAGACGCGTAACTCCTGAATTCATTCACAAATACTCTTGAACAGCTGTTGACCTTGATCGTTAGGATATCATTTGGAGTGATAGCTCCGTTCTGACAATGGCTCGCCAGCTCTAATAAAGCATTTCCTGAAAACTTAGGATATGCTTGAAGAGATACATGTATTTTTAATCACTCCATCTTAGACTCAATAGATGATTTCTCTATTACCTCTCTTGATACCCCATAAGTTACCACACCGTCGATTCAAGAAACCACAGCCGGGTTGGAAAGGATTTCTTGCTTCAAAATAGCTCAGTTACTCTGGAAGACCACCATAATATTCACGGGTTTTACCAATTTGATCTTGGAATTTCACCAAAATCTGACCCACCTTTACCTTTTCACCAGATTCCACTGATAAGGAGCTCCAACTGGAATGTATAACCTTTGACTCATCACCATATGACAAGGATCGCAGGTTGCGTTCTCTTATTGTTAATCAATATACTTTCTCACGGAATCCAGTTGATCATCCGAATACTTCTTTGTAAGTAACTCCTTCTACAATGCATCCAAATTCAATTTACCACAAATTCCATAGATTCACCCATTATACGGATCCCACTTACACAGTGATCACCTTTGATTATTTTCTGTCCATCTTTCACGTAAGCATTGAGCCGTAAGCACGTTTATTCGAAACAAGTGTTTTTCCAGATTTCCATCATTGATTTTGATCTCGCCAGATCTTCCCATTACTACAGAAAGTGGCTCTCCATCTTTGTTGTAGTTTCTAGCCATCTCAGTTCATCACAAAAATTCTACGACACCTTCAAAACTTCGCCAAAACAGAAGCTTCAACCGCCAAGTTAGAAAGCAGTACCACCACGTGGAAAGTCTGAAGCGTAAGTTGAGTCCCTGGCTTTCACCGATTGAATTGCTTGCAGCAATTACAACCGACAAGATTCTCCTTCCCGTACCATGTTCCAGTAGAAAGTTTCTACCATAACATTCGCACATACCCCTCTACGAGTTCGCAAGTCAGTACAGATCTATTCAAACTTCCTCAATGTAAGAATCATCTACGATAACGAGCTTACTTCATCATCATTTCAGACCAGCTTCTACTATCAGCTGATCAAGTGACTGGATCATATTAGATCGTGAACAGATACTCTACCTAAGATTCGCTCAGATAACGGCCTCAACGGATCCTCATCATTATCCTCAAAGGCTGAACAATCGATCCTCTCAAGCTTTCCACAATCATCTTCTTAATATCATATCCTGAGCAGCAACAGTCCACCACTTTGGTTAGATATCCAGCATCCGCAGTTTTCAATGCAGTATCGGGCAAGACCTTTACGTGCACCGTGTGTGGAGATGAAATATCTCCAATACATCAAAAACCTCTTTGAAGTTGGATAGATTGGTTTTCAATGATTCACACAGATCCTTGAAATTTTTCTTGCGTTGGCCATCATCCTCTCATTTCCTCCAAGCTGGACGTATCTGCTCTCTAGAAACCTCTGGCCCTGAGTGCATCATTTCATATAGATGCATTGAAGCCTTGTTTGTCCTCTTTCCATCTTCATTAGATTATTAGTCAAATTAGAGTTGGTCGAGTTTCCAGAATCAATTTACCTGATTATATCTTTCGTTATCTGTGATCAGACCCATTAAGTAGTTAGTCCAAACCTGATCCACCTTTCTTTGCTTTCGCAATCATAGTTCTTTTCACAGCAGGAATAATTACCGTCATTCAAATCCCATGGACAACACACCCTTGTATGCCATTTGAATTCCAAGGATGCTTTATATCATCTAAGAATTGAGCGGGACGAGCCAACCAACAAACTTTTACTACAGTGCAATAATCTCTGCAGCTTATTTCTTGTCAAAAAGCTCATTCACCATACCCACCTCATCGGCACAAACTGAGTTGAAGACCATAATCTTCCTGCTACGTGGTCGATAATTTTGGCTCGTGATAGTGCCTTCAGCATCTCTGACATTTACTTTACACTTGAGTATTTGCATGCTTGGAAATTTTTCTCCTCATTCATTGCAATAAATCACTTCTTCCCGTGCTGTTAGAAATGTCATTCCTTCTCCTGCTACTGCTCTTCTGGAGTAGATCTACTTTCCCTTCGTCACGTAAATAAATCCCAAAACCATGTCCTGGAGATGGCACCGTTAATAGGAGCACCGCTTAGCTGGGTTAAGAAATTATGCGAAGAAGATCAATGTAGAGCTTCAGATTGCCTCAGTCCGAGTGGACTGACTGCCATCTGGTCACCGTCAAAATCGGCGTTGAAGCATACACACCCAATGGATAAAGCTGGATTCTTTTCCATTCAATAATTTAGGTTGGAAAAGCCTGGATACCCATCTGTGAAGTGTTGGAGCACTGTTGAGGAGCCACAGTTGTCCTTCCAATACTTTTCCAAATATATCCCAAAACTACTGATCTTTTGCGATCAACAATTCTTTAGCAGATTTACGGTCTTAACAATTCCTCTTCAATCAATTTCCGAATGATAAAAGCTTGAAAAGTTCAATAAGCTGCCATCATTTTTGAAGACCCACTCGATGAAGCTTAATTCAGGAACCTACAAACGCATCACGAAACGGGCTCGGAATAATTCCACACGCTTACCGAGTAAGTTTTGACGGATCGACCTTGCTTACTTTAACATATCCGAAAGGGACCTTCAAGGCACGGTTTCCAGTCGGATCTTACCGCATTTACTTTTCTGAGTTGGCAAAAAGTGAATCAACAGCTTCCTGAAGCATCGCTTTCATTTCTTAAGAATTACCTCTGGCCGCCTTTGATTCGATCAATCGTTCAGACGGTTATTCTAATAATTACCTCTTCTATAGAGATTCATTTCAAATCAGAAGTCGCCAAAACGACCACCGTCCAAAGAAACTAAAGACGCAATTCTGGTGGAATCACCGGTACCCATTCTCACTACATCCATTCAGGACGGTTTTCATACGGGACGTGCATCACGGAATGCTTCAACTACTTTCAAGACGTTCAAACTTTCCGCTTACGTGGCTGAAAGTATCTGTGCCCTGGTGACGCAAGAGTACGAACAAATCATCCAAAATCAATTCTTCCCAAAAGCATTTCAAGAGCTTCAGCTCCCTCTTGGCGATGAATTTATTTGGATCTTCAATCGTCTAACATGTGTGTCTTTTGGAAGCTTATCCATTATATCCAAATACTCACTTACTGTTAAGAAGTCAAGATATTGAACACCTTCTTCACTTTGATACCAGCCCTGAACCCACAGCATATCGCTCATAATAAACCGATTTGATCTAGTTTCTTAGTAGGTAGCCAATAAATATCCGATTTTATTTTAAGATTGAAATACCAAATTGTGAGCAACTGGCACCACCAATTCGAGACTTGTTGTCCCCCATCCTCTTCTTTCGAACTTTCTTCTCAGTCACCTTCGACCCCAAAACGGTCGCAAATTGATCCTTTATACTGCAGCGCTTGTACTTGCCACAATGACATTCCCAGCTTTTTACTGGACCAAAAGATCGCTCACAAAACAAGCCGCCCATTAGGCTATAAGTTCTGTAATGATCTCTCGGCTGAGTCACTTCAACCATTGAACTATCCAGAATAGATTCTGGAGAGCCAAGCTATTAGTGACTCTGAAAAACATTATTAAAGTTTTATTTTTCTAACGCCATAGTTTTTTGAAGATAGGTAAAGGGTCCTTCAACCCTAATTCACTTAATTAATCTAAGTAATTTCAAGAGCCAAACCTCTTTAACTCGATTGAACCCAATACATTGAATTGATCAGAATGTTAGTTAGGCCGAAGAGTATTTCACCCTTCACAATTGCTTCATACGCCTTTTGGCTTCTACCGATTACATCATCAGACTTTACATCAGGATTTCTTAAGGACTGAGAAGCACAACTGCCTCAATGCCCAAACTATCCCATTTCTCCGAAAACGCTGTCCACCGAATTGAGCTTTACCGCCAATGGCTGTTGCGAATCAAAGAGTAATGTTCCGATTGATCTTGCGTTGCATCTTGCATCTTACCAATGTGACCAAGCATTCAGCATTAGGAAACACCTACTTGTTAATCGCTGCGCAAATTTCACTCCAGAAAAGGCCTATCATAGAGATAATTCTTCCATATGCTGGAAGTCCTGCCAACTCTACTTATGGAAACTTCAGCTAAAGTAGCTCCATCGAAGACGGGTAGCGTACTTTTACCAAGCCTCTGAACCAGCACCCAAGCCAAGAACAGTTTCGAAATCTGTCCAGATATTCATTCTAGAAGGCTACACCACGATTCAATACAATATCCATTGGAGTTCCATCCTAAGAAAGGCATATCCTCATCTTCTGTACGATTCGAGCTACAATTCCTTCTGTGTTCCGTGGAACGACCCGCCATTTTTATCACCCACTGTTAAGCTTACGCTTTTTAGCATGAGACTTTAGCTACTGTACAATAACCGCAGGAAGTTCATTCTCCTTACTTCTAATGTCAAAATTCGCTCTCGCTGAACATTGCACTATATTCATCCTAGAATTAATGAAATTTTTCACAAGGTGAGAAACCCATAGTATGGTATGCTCATCTTTTTCCAGTCGTCAAGGATTTGATATCCGAAATCAAGTGCTTCTTCTGGAACGTTATAATTACTTTCGTCCCTATTAAAGGATTTTTGCAGGAAAGAAGGTTACTTCAATATTTTCGCATTGAAATTTGTCCCCTTTAACGTCTCATCGCCAAACTTGTGTCTAAACACCATGAGATGTTTTACCATCCAATGATTGTTACTAGCTTATTGATCATCTAGCTTCTTATAGCAGCTAAATCTTTCCCGTATTTTCCTTTCCAAACTTCTCAAACCTCAGCCTTCGACTTTGCTCTGTTGTCTTTGTCTTCTTAGGTCTTGAGAAAGCTTGTTTTTCAATCCCACGACACCGTTTAATGAAGTGATGCCTTCAATGAAGGCAAATCTTTCCACATCCCAAGCCCAGCTTTTCGTCACCAAAATTGCCACGAATAATTTCTCTCTGGAGTTAGGACGTTTCAACCTTTTTGAGTGATTACCGATGATTAATATCACCTGCTTTCACCTCAGCACCAATGCTGATTACCCGTTCTCATCAGTTTAACAGTCCTCTTCAGATACGTTAGGTATTCAGGGTCAATTCCTCTTCCCCTCTTAGTATCACGTACTTCAAGTTGAAAACTTTCCACTGTGAATGGAAGTGAAAACGTCTCACGAAAACAACTCGCTTCAGAAATTACGATCCAATTCCTCCAAAGTTATATTCCTTGCCATGCATATAAGCACTTGAGTTTTGCCCAAAGCGAGTTTCCCATTTTAGTCGAATTAACCTTCTACAAGTACTTGGACTTTTGTTTGATCCGATCTCCTTTAAGAACAGCGGAGTAAGTTTATTGTAGTATTCCTGGTTAGTTCTTCTAAACTTAATCAGACTATAAACTGTATTCGTCCGTAAAATTGACAATTTAAAACTCATCTTCCGTTTAGATCAATTGATAACAATTTCGTGCATCTACATAATCTACCACACCATCTGCCTCAGCAATGATCAATGATCTAGAGTCTACAGGCTCCTTTAGCTTCCAAACCTGTACCACGTTGGGAAGCTTCAGGCTTTAAGAAGAGGGAACTGCCTGACGCTGCAGTTGATTCCCATCAAGCTCTGTTGCATCCATCTCCAAGAAAGGAATCAATGAAGCGGCAACAGATACAATGGATTCGGAGCAACGTCCATATAAAGAATCTCTGAAGCTCCAATACTGGAAACACCTTCAAAAACTTGCTTTTACTTCTCGTGATAAACTTACCAGCATCATTTTAAAGGCGCATTTGCCTGAGCCATGTTATGGTCATCCTCTTCTTCGGCAGTTAGGAATACAATATCTCCGACTCATTTCAGCTTTGCCATCTTTTACTTCTTCTATAAAGGAAGTCTCTAGGATCCCATTAGAATTAACTTTCGCATGGACGCAAAGCGAAGAGATCAAACCAATGTTTGGTCCTCTGGCGTTTCGATCGTACAAGTCTACCGTAGTGAGTATAGTGAACATCTCTAACCTCGAAATCCAGCTCTTTCTCTCGAAAGACCACCGGACCTAAAACTGATAACCCTTCTTTTGTCGTCAATTCAGCCAATGGATTCGTTGATCCATAAATTTGAAGCTTGATTGACCAAGAATGAATGAATCACAGACAAAGTTTCGGCGCATTGATCAAATCAACGGTTTGAAAAATCTTCGTTGTCCCTAACGTTCATTCTCTCACTAACGTCTCACATTCGGCAAGACCAACGCCAAAATTGACTGTAAAAGCTGCTCGCCTACAGTTCTTACTCGTCTATGCTTAATGATCAATATCATCGACTACGGCTTTAGAATGATCAGTCCGATCAAATACTAACGATATAATAAATTTCTTCCTTAGTCAATTACAATTCTCAGATCAAATATCAAGTCCAAGCTTTTTATTGATTCTATTTATCTAACCAACTTCACCAAGATCATAACGCTTGTCTGAGACAAAACAAGCTATGAATAACTTCACGGGCGGTAATTCATCAAGGTGCTTCAGTATTTCTCAGTTGACGAATAAATAACTTCAACAGCTCTTTCAGGAATTGAAGCATCCTTTTGAAGTGTGTTATATACGATTGAGAATTCAGCAACCTTCACCATCTTTCCCGGATTCAGGATGATGCTTTTTAGAACAGAATCAAAAAATCATCTCAATGTCTCTTCAGTAAGGACAGTATCCCGCTCAAGTAAGACTTCATTTCTAATCTATTAAACTAACCCTCTCCAGTATCCTCATCTTACCGAAATCTTCTACCCAAGTTCTAAGGAACACGTGCAGGAGTTTCTGCCTGCCACTTTTTCAAAGCAGCTTTAGTAGTAGTACCCTTCTTCAGACAAGACCAAAAAGATCTAGAATAATCCTTATCCGTACCCAAACCTATTGATCTTCAAAGAGTGGTTAACTGAAATTCTTCTTTAACGATCGATTTTAAGCATTTACATGACGATTATTAATACTCAAGTAGCGATTCCAATTCACAACCTTTAAATTGGGATTAATTCTTGCAGAGTAAAGCTTAGTACCGTGTTATGCACTCTGTGCGAAGAAAAACACCTGAGATCTGTGTAGCTGAAGGACATACTCGTTTCTGGCGCCAATTGATCACCAAAGAGCCTTTCTCCGTCATAACCGGAATATTACCTAAGAATACTTCTTGTTTCGATGTCTCGAAAATCCTCATTATCCTCGTCATGGACGAAATCCAATCTTAATTTGCTTTTAAAGTACTGAGGTTTAGGTCCCAAATCCACGGTCAAACATTCGACCGACCACTATATTTTGGAGGGTCTACTGCATTAAATCAAATAAAACTCCAAAGTGAAATTTTTCTCTGAATCAACTGGATCGGGAAGTTTTCTGCGAAATACTTTAAATAAAGCCGTTCTGCCCGTCGGCTTTTCTTGCAGTGGGTATCAACGGAAAAAAGTCTTTGAATGACTGCAGCTGAATTATCTTAGAAAAATCCGGATTAGTCTTGACCACCTTAATTGTGAGGAGAAACTTTTCCTTTCGGTTTTTGATCTTGATAGCCAAAGTAGTGGTATTGTTTTATGGTGGGAAAATTAATTTACCGAAAAATAAGACAATTTTTCGCTTTGGAATAATGCAATTTTGATACCCTGTTGCACAAAAAACAGGAAAAAGGACCTGACTAAAAATAGGTCAAGGTCTTTAGGTGCCGAACCTCAAAAAACCTAATTAGTTCTTAGGCTAAGCAAAAATTAATTTAAAATCTCTTACTTTTCAGCCACCAAAAAGGCCTCTTTCCAAAAAAAGGGACTTTTTTCTTTTTTCCAAATTCCCCCTGGTCCCTTCTCCTTTG
>Ga0163217_1004559_pt1 | contig 13540 bp, 19 predicted proteins | sample SynspAceP_FD_185933 | JGI IMG/M metagenome (GOLD analysis project Ga0163217, IMG submission 185933) | Saline lake microbial communities from Ace Lake in Antarctica - Synechococcus sp. Ace-P (PacBio error correction) | ecosystem: Environmental > Aquatic > Non-marine Saline and Alkaline > Saline ... | reverse complement strand
GGCGAATGGCATCTTGCTGAGGCCAGCCCGGCACAGCACGCGGTCAGGGATGGTAGGCCTGGCCATGGCTTGCGAAGTGGCGAAAGAATTCGCGTGCCAACAACAGATAAACAAGCCAGGGGAAGAAAACAGGGTCAGCCCGGCGGCGGGCCGATTGGATACTCCCAGCAGGCCAAAGCATGTTACATCGCCGCCACCGCATCGCCACGGACGCAAAAAACTTCCAGGCACCGCCGAGGATGGAAAGCGATCCGCAGCGAGCTATGGTCACGACGGTCATAGCGCTTCGGGCAAGCAGCCTATCTACCGAACGTGTTCGCCGCGCCCAGGCTGACCAAACAGGCTGACAGGCTAGTCAGACTGCGTACCCGGTTCGAGAAACATGCCGATCGGCCAGGCGGCTTGCTTCAAGCACGTGCTGCTGACTGATTTTCCGCGCTCATGCTCCCACCAGCGGCCATAAACCAAGGAATCAACGGGTCGGCATAACAACAGGCGAAAAGGGCGCGAAGCCAATCGCAGCCAGAACACCCTAAGCAGCGGATCAGCAAGGGCGACAGCAGTGCCAGCCACTGCAAGAGGAGGATAACGCGGTTAAAAACCGCTCTCCAGACGCTTCGACCCTGCTCGACCCATTGATGGGCTCAGTGTTGGCGCCCGAGCGGTCAGCCAGCCGGCACCGGAGCCTAATTTGACGCACCAGGGGGGTGCCAACTCCTCACGGCCTGTTGGCGCACCGGCACTGGCCTGCCTGACCGCAACGCGTCGTGAGCGCCTGAAGCGGGGCGCGCCAGCACTATTGCCAAGGGCCAAGCCGGCACCGCGGCACACGAGCAGTTTAAAGAAGGAACCTGTCTCCACCAACAGAGGGCGTGCACCAACCAGCAATCAGCCCCCATTGGATCCGCATGATCCGTCAGACGTGTGCAGCCAGGCCCCAGGGTAACCCCCGGCATACAACCAGAAACCGAACTGGGCCGGGCCATGTTGTGCAGCCAACGTTCGCGGCTGCCGCCGCCAGATCAGTGATATCCCTTCACCCAACGCGGACCTGCGCGGAACACCAGTAGGTCCAGGCGCGTGTAAAGCCAGAATTAATCGGAATTCACAAATCAGCTGCCGAGCAGCCAGAACAGTTGCGCTCCGGGTGGCCGATGCCGCGTCTCCCCACCAGGGGTGAAATCCGCGGAATCAGCATCATGGCCACCGCGTCCCACAGCAGGGCGAAGTATGTCGAGCAAACCATCGCCAGGTTCGCCAAAGAATGGCACCACCTTCCTTGCGCTTGGCGCAGACTCCCTATCGGAAAAACGCGCAAAAGGAACACATGCCAGCAGCGGGAAGATCCAGATCCAGCGAAATTACCGCAACCAGCGCTCGAACGCAGCGGGGTCGACCCACCGGCGTCCAGATGCTATAATCGCGAAACCGCCAATGACTGCTCCAGGCAACCAGGCGCAATTGCCGTACGCCCATTCTGGAAAGTTGTAGCTCTTCGGTGTTCAATGATTTCAACCAAGTACAACCGAGCAGCGCATTAGCCGCGCCCATCAGGCCCACGCCGGTCATTGAGGGAAAGGGTGTGAGCCAATCAAAGGCCCCACACCGCGGAGGCCAGAGAGCGCCCTCAGATCTCAGTTAGCCCTGAATTTATAGGGAGAACCAACCCACTACCCCCTGGGCAAAGGCCGCCAGGAAGAGCCCCGGCAAAGGCCCCAATCCACAAGGATTTTAGCGCTAGCTTTTCTGCCTTTGAAACCGAAAACTTCGAGGCCACACCGCGAAAGATCAGACCGCTAGCATTTCAGAACACCACGCGATGAGTACAGCCGCCAGCAGCACAAATCGAATAATGACCAAGCGGCGCAAACCCCCAGCCAGGCCTCGCACGGCCACCACCAAGCCACGGTGTCCCGGTCTCCACTCGTCGCCCAGACCCACGGCAGCCCCACCCGAGTCATCATCAATCCCGCTGCCCGGGCCGGTGCTTTCAATACACATAGACACGCAGCCCCGCGGGAAGGGAACCAGCCCACAGTCCACCCTCTACATATCTATACTCCTCTCCAAAAGCATCCCCTCCCCGCGAAGCGCCACTACACACACTCCAACTCATATCTCTCTGACACGAAGCCTCGCTCTCGTCCACTCTGCGTGGCTCGCCAACGGGCGTCCAGGCATCGCAGATACTGACTCTGCGTCTGAAGAGATGATAATATTAAGGTAGCAGACAACGGCTCTCCGAAGGAAAACAAATCCTCGGGCGGAGGCCCTGCTTGACCGGCCCGGTGTAGAGGCACCGTCTTTCTACAACCAGTGCAGGCCTCTCTCCTCTCGGGCCGAATTCCTGACCTCGCACACCTGCGTCTCCGTACCAACAAACGAGGTGTGTTAAAAACAGTCAGCGCTAGCGCAAGTGTCGCATGACCAAGCGCATCAAGTATCAAATACACGTCACCAAAAATTGACAGGTTGAGAATGAGAATCATCTCCCCAGGAGAGTCTCGGCGCTGTGCAATTAAAAAGATCGACTCAGCCATATCGCCGTGATCGCCATCCCACTCACACCAGGATTCCTGGAGCCGATACCGTGTCAGGCCGCCATCGCGCTTAGCCGCCGCGTGCTGACTCTCAGACACCTATCCCATGACCCCAAGACCACGTCCCTGTGACCGCGGTGTAGTCTGCGTATCCTTCGTACTGCCTCACCCTAACAAGTGCCCAGCACCAGCCCAAACCCGGAAATCCTTCGACTGCCAAGAGCCGCCACCAGCGGAACCGTGCCGACCTGCTGGTACGCCCTGTCTCCGTCCTCCTTGCCTCCAGGCAACAACCAACTGAGCGCGAGTGGTCTGCCCAGTTAGCGTGCGGAGCGTGACCCTGCGCAAGGCCAAGGGCGATCTGCGGGGCAAGTGTCTCATTGCGGGGGGCAATCACTGCAGTGGGAGCTCCCGGAGCCCCCGAGCCCATAGACCCCGTGAACGAGACCAGAAGCACGCAATCTCCACCGCCCGGCTCGCGTCGTCCAACCACGGGCAACCTTGGCATCAAAGGCCGAGGACGGGAACAGGGACTCCTCTGCCCGCCCAGTCCGCCGACAAGAGCCTGAGTGTGGGGTCTGTGAGGAGTCAAAGCTGCGTCCTAAGGGCTGCTCTCGGGTTCTGACCCGGCGGAATAAGGCGAGTCCGAACCAAGCGCTGTTGCTGCCGGAGGCGGCCAGAGGCCAAGAAAGGACACGCCGAGAAATCAGACCCAGGGGACACGCCGTTCATGGCGGGAAGGTCGTCTGCGCCGAACAGACTGTATTATCTGCGATCTACCATGGCGCCATGCGTGTAACTCTGGCGGTTGTCGACCCTTGAGGAGAGGCCATCCAGTGCCTACCAGATCCGCGCGTTGGACCTGGCCAACATGACATTCAATCGAGCGGCAACCGGGTAGTCGCTGGTGCGTCCCGTCTTGATCTATTGATTGCAGACCCGACCAGACCCTGGCGCCTGGTTTAATGAGGCGCAGGAACCTTGTCCAGGAAATCCATGCACAAGGCACAATGACAAACCCGCCTGGCCGAATTGGATCAAAGGCCGGCGTGCTCCGCGCAGCTGGTTTTCCCACGGACGCCAAGAGAAGGACAGAGACCGCAGAAACCGTAAGACTCTCAGTGCGCTCGTTGATACCACAGCGAACAGCTTCACCCGAGCCCCTACCCACCACCTAGAACTCCGGGCACCGGCTAAGGACTATTGATACGGGGCCGGGCGATTGAAAAGAGGCGTGTGCCCGCTGGATTCCGGAAATGAAGCCCGAGACCGGCGGATGTGCGATTTGAACAAGATGCGACCAGCGGCGTCAAAAGAAGTGTATGCGCCCAATGGTTTCATGCAAAGGCACGCCGTGTCTGAAAACGGTATAAGCAAAAATTATCACGGTTCCACGCCCGCCACTGCTAGCAACCTCTCGCGCGTGACTGCAATCCAAGCCTAACTCTCTATGGCCGCCAGAAATCCAGAAACGCCGAGATAAAGGTGGCCCAGCGCCACCATACAGGCGGCAAAACAGTACGTGAACACCCTTGGCACACGATGCGGTCCGAAACAGCAGGCACGCCAAGAACGCCGCTTCAGAGGAAGAAGGCAGTGATCACTTCATAGCTGAGCATGGTCGGGAGTTGGCCGCTGCGTAGGAATAATGCGCAGTTGGTTACCAAACTGGAAAGACATGACCAATGCCCGACACCACCCCATCGCCGAATACCCACGGCAAAGACCTGGACCAGACTTGGAAGCCCCCCCGGCTCCCCCCAAACCCCCCCAAACCCCCGCGGCCGGTCTTTGAGAAAAGGATTTTCCAGAAAGGCGATAAACGACGCCAGACCAATGGTATAAGACCGGGATAGATCGCGTGAAACGGACACCACAAATGCAAAATGGATGCGTTGAACAGCAGGAGGGGATCCAATCCAGCGCACAGCTTCCTAATGGAAAAAGTTGATGCCGATTATCCGCGGTTAAACCAGAGTCAATGGGCGATGAAAAAAGGAACTTGGTCTTGTGACCGCAACCACGGACAAGAATGTTCCAGGTCACAGTTGTCGCTCCGGCACAGGGCCGCAGGCCAGGTGGTGAATTGCCGCAAGCGACCAGCCGGAGCTTACGGCCGGCTGGAGCTGGATGGCTTACGCCTGTATTACAGCCAGTAGCCACAAAGTCACGGCCAAAGGCGAGTAATATGGCCGTAGTAATACCCATCAGGCTCAATTGCCAGGGCAGCGAACGCGCCGCTTCCTTGCTTCCGCTCCAAGCGACAGCGCCGTGGCCTATGGGCATGCGCGCAGATGCCATCGCAGAGCCCCACCGCCCGCCTCGGAACGGACCCCGGCTATACGCAACAAGCCGGGCCCGAACACGGCCGCGATAACCGGCGGTGGATCATTCACGAAGACCGCCCGCAGGCAGCAATCCCCCCGGTTCAGCTCAGCCACCAGGCATGGCGATTGGCGTAGTGACCGATGTTGGGCGCCATGGTCATGACCAGTGAATTGCTCGAATACTCAGGCCCAGGCAAAATCAGAATGAGTTCGCCAGCGTCGCCAAAGGTGCCGCCGACCAGCCAGCGTGATCAGGCACCGGCGACAGAAAAAACTCGCGGATCCGCACGCAGATTCCATATTTACAGGGCACCGCCAGGGCACCGTAGTCGGGCCCGCATCAGCAACCATCAGCGGCCGGTGACCGCTCTGATGGTACGGCACTCAAAATCGCCGCCCAACAAGCAGGGATGATGCCGTCAGCAATAGAATGGGATACCAATACCGGGTGGAAAACCGCCATACCGCTGCGCTCGTAAAAGCACTACGCACTCTTGATAGGCGGCCAGTGTGACGCCCACCAGAATAACGGATTGTATCCATATGGGCCTGCCAAGGCAGCAACAGACTTCGCTCATGGTTTGCGGGACTTCCCGTGCCTGCTTGCGCTGCATCATGCGCGTCCATGTTCCATCCGCACAGCGGCAGCGTCAGGAAAAACAGCGATACCAGGCAGGGTAACCTGCCGATGCCAACCCGTAACGGGCCATCTCTGCACAATAGGCTCACACCCACGGCGCGGCACCAGAATCAGCGGCAGATATTAAAGAGGGTTTGCTGCGGCATGTTCGAGGGTTCACCCACTCCGCCGCGCATGACCAGATAGATCAGCACACAAACACCATGCCAATAATAGGCCAGGCAAAAATAGGCAGGAACAGGGACGTGTCATGGCGGTACCCAGCAACTGGAATACGAGAAGCCAAAGTCAATCCCGCGTAACAGCATAGGTAAGCCCACATTACTGACATAGTAACCCGCAAGGCTTAAACACTAGCGGCCGTCCAGTGCCTAGCCTAGCCTTGAGCGACGCCAATAAAAAAGCCGGGCTTTTGGCCCGGCTTTCTACTCATCAGTGCTGCCGCTGCGAATCAGTTAGCCGCGCAAGCTGGCGAACGCGATCCGCTCGTGGTAAACGATAGTCGCCCGAATAACAATGCGGCCCGCCCGAGCCCGCTGCATGAACAGACCCACATACAACCTCGTCGTCATTGCCATACCGCCGTGCATCTGCACCGCCTCGTTGGTTGCCAGCTCAGCCAGCTCCGCAACTTTTGGCCTTCGGCCAGGCTCACAGTTGATGATGCGTCCTCAGCGCCCTGATCCAGAACACCAGCGCCGAGCAAACCGACTTGACCAGCTCAATTCTCGCTGAACAGAGTGCGCAGCCGGATGCTGAAAACCCTGGAATGAGCCCAGACAAACGCCGAACTGCTTACGTCTGTGCAAGTATTCACTGTGACTTCGCAAGGCTTGTGAAGCAATGCCCAGAAGCTCTGCAGGGCCAGCTGCGCGTTTGGCGACATCCGAGAGATCTTCGTCCAGGATTCGAACCCTTTGCCCTGCTCGCCCAACAGCGTGCGGCTCACCTGTACGTTATCGAAGACGCACCACTGCGGCATTGCGGCTTAATCCACCATGAGGGCGCTCCAATGCTCACGCCGTGCATTGCGATCGACCAGAACAGGCTTGATGCCCTCACAGCGCGATGCTCGGCGCCGCTGCTTGCGGGCGGGACCAGCGATCAGCTTGTCGCCCACGTGCCCGTCGATCACCAACGACTTCTTGACCGTTGAAGCACCAAAAATAGCCATTGCCTGCCGGCCGCCGCAGTAGTCGCTACTTTCGCCGGGTTATGCCGTTTGGCACTTTCAACTGCGGCCAAGGCCGTCAGCATGGGTCGCCCCTCGGCAAGGCCGCGTCAGAGATTCTGCTTCTGTCGGAGATGCCCGCCAATTGCAGCGGCATACCCCGATCACCGCGCTGGATAGCAGCGGCGCACTTACGCTGTGAGATTGCGCCCCGCCTGTTCGAATACTGACCCATTGCAAACACGTTACCGAAGGCGAGCCGACCGAAACTCCTCCAGATCAGCGACCGACAAAACCCATTCCCACATGCCTCTGCCGACAACTCGCGGGAAAAAACCGGTTTCCATCGCAGGTTTATTCACGCAACTGGCGCAACTGGCTGATCGGAGCGCACTTTCGCTCAGAAAGCCCTTTTGCGGGCATGCGTCCTTGAGCATCTGCTGTTTCTTTCATTAAGTACCAAAGCTGCCAATCTTCTTTTACTTCATGTCGGTCACTGGACCCAAGAATGTTGCGGGCGATCACGATTGAGCTGGATTTCGGACGTTCCACCTGTCGATTGGAGTGCCCTTGGCAGCGCAGCAGGGCACGCGGCAGATGCGCCTTCCTTCCAGGCTTGCCTCTCCCAGACCAGCGGCATCCTGCCGCGGGCAACGGACCAGCAACTTCCTGCCGACCGATTGTTCACTTCAATACCGTAATACTTGAGCATTTGCGACGTGCGCCTACACCCCTTGCCCTGCCTTGGCTTCATGCCAGCACCACGCTCGGACGTCAGTTCAAAGGCGCGTGCGTCAGCTCCCAAAAAAGCGCGTCACTTCGCTGCGCAGGTTACCGTCCGCCAGCTTCGCCGTTGGCCAGGCCAAATCGCTTCGACCGGCGACTGCGGACAGGGTTTTGCTGCCAGGCGGCGGTTTGTGTGGCCATGCCGCCGACAGCTCGCGCTCGTGGAGTTCAGCAGGTATTATGGCAATGGTTCCAGCCGCATTGATTTCACCAACAACCTGGTTTCTTCTCAACACGCACGTCTATCCAGGAAGGATTCGGCAGGAACGGCGAAGCTTCAACCCGGAGATCAGCTGTGATCGCCGCGTGGATAACCGGGGGTGGCCCATTGTCGAACAGCACCAGGGTGATTACCACTGCGTTCTTTGGGCATCCGCATTAGGCGTACCAGTACAGAACATTCTCAGTCGGCTTGTCGGCGTAGGAGGTCTAGAATCTTCTGCGCGTTGACGATAAAGTGATCGCCCTGGTCCACGCCTTGGTCTGCAAAGCCGCCAGATCGAGCCGGCGCAGGCTCCGCTGTTAAACCCTGACACCAGCGAATCTCGCCCCGCACAATCAGCGGGCAAATGCTGGCGTTGAGCTTCTTCGAAACCCAAATTGAGGATGCCGGACCAATCATCCATACGCCAAACTGGACAGCGCAGGCCGCGCCTGATGAGCGCCAGAGCTCCTCACGCAACACCTTGCAACTCGAGCATTTGGACAACCCGCCACCGCCGCACTCCAAGCGGGCCAGTCCGGCGCCGGTCCAACCCCTTGTTCCGCCATGCGCTTTGCAAGCCACAAGACGCTGGTTTCACTCTTGAACTGTGAAGTTGCGCCCGCCCCAGCACTGATTCATCGTCAGCGGTAAAGGGCGTTACGCATTGCTCTGCGGGCAGTTCTCTTCGAGCCAGGCGGTTTCCTCGCGGAACCGCGTGCAGATCGGTCACAGGAAAAAAATCTCTCAATGGATCGGGCTAATGGACAAAAACGCAGAATACCCTAGTACTGGGCGCACGGCTTTTTACTTGACCGGTCGGAATGGGACCCGATCAGTCAGAGGAACTGCAATACGGGCCGCCCGAAGCCGTTACCGAGCCAGGACCTATGCGCCAGCTCGAATGCGCCGGAAGCCAGGTTCCAGTACTTCAGCCAAAGGCAGGCGACAGCCAGACGGTGCAGATTTCCAGTAATTGGCCTTCCAGGGTGCGATGAACCAGCAGTGTGCTGGAGCAGGTTTGCAGACTGCCGAGCGCGTCCCTATCGACGGTATCAGGTGCGGGGCTTGTTGATGCAAACTGAACCTCGCAAAAATCCGCAAGAGCGGTTGCAAAAGGGTCCAGTATCGAATCTCAGTTGCCCGATTAAGAAGCGCCAGGGTTACGGGCAGAGCGTTTCTTTGGCGCGCGCCCACCCTTGAAAAGGCCTGTTCCAGTTTTTCGGCATTACCGGATGTAAACGCCCGATAGCCTGCACATTAGGTGCCAAGTAACGGGCCCCGAGCCGGGCGCGTACAACCCAGGTCTACAACCACCAACTGACCCTGCGGCGTATAGGCGAAGTTGCCCCGGCATGGGGGTCGCGTGGGACCTTCGCCAATTCGAACGAGCCTGGGCTGACAGCAATCAACGAACGGGTGGCACCTAGACGGTGGCGAATCTCGAACGGCGCATCTGCCACGCTGGAAAGCGGGTAACGGCTCCTCGCGAGCACAAGACCCCTTCCCGGCACAAATCCGCGCGCGGCGCAGAAAATCCTGACGTTGGGCCAAACTGGAAGAAATTGCTCGCGACTTGCCGCTTGCAGGCAACGCACTTTCTTGCGTAAGTGGGGCGAGCTCTCTGGCTATTGGTGCCGGCCAGTTCCTGATACAGGCCCTATCAAGCTGGGCCGCGGGAGGCACCCCAACAAGCGACCCCCAGCCGGCAACAAGCGTCTTATCTGACGCAATCCGCGCGCAAAATCTCGGGCTATCTGTGGCATTATTGCACCTTGAGCACCAGCGCTCGCCATCCAGGGCGCTACGGCCCGATGTACTTGCCCAAGGACGCGCCGCAAAGGTTGCTCTTCAATTGCGGAAAAACTGACTTCAGGTCCGGCCCATAAACGACTTCTCAGATTGCGCCTTTCAGTGCGCAATAGGCAGCGCCGGACCCGTTTCTGCAGCCGCGAGTCAGGGCCTCGGTTATCGGCAATGGCAAACGCCTTGCCATTGCGAAGCCATCTGACCAGCTCCAAGACCAGGCCCCTTCATTATCCCCCCAGCACCTGTGCCAGCAGGTACCACAGGGCTGCCAAAATTCCACTGGGGATTGTCGGCCAATAGACGCTGACCTATATACCAACCGGCCCGCCGATCCGCATGGCAGTGCTACCCAGGTGACAAACGGCGCAGCGAAGACGTCCGTAAGGGAGTCGAAACAGGAGGCATGGGGCAATCATCAGAGCTCTTTGCAACCAGAGCCTTGATACTGCGGGGCTGCATTACCAAACCCGCAATTAAACAGCCTCGTAAGCAAAGATGAGCCGGCGGCATCCAAACATTCGCCACGAGGTGCGGTCAGGACGCCTGCAGGGAAAATTAAATAGCCAAAAGAGCCATTATATATGGTACAAAACAATTAGAAATTTCTGTATAGGATAAGTATATAATATTTGACGCCAATTTGTTTTTGCTGCACCACCGTTCGCCGCCGCACAGGACGAGAACCAGACCATGGAAACGCTTCACAAAATGCCCAACGTCGTGGGTCTCGGCTTCGGCAATGATCCGTTTGTCGCTGATGATTATCAGTTACGCCTGATCGCATCAATCGGGTGGGCGTGATCGACCAACACGCGACCGAGGTCAGCGATAACGCCACCGTCCATAAACAGCGCTACGGCGATCAAACTTCGGCGGGCAGCGTTCACGACCGGGCCCATCGCGCCGGCATTCTAGGTGCTTCGCGCTTACGCCTCAGGGCCGTGTCACGAGGCAACGCAGCTGAATCGACACTCGATGGCTTTATTCAGGAGTCAGCCAAGCGCCATGGACGCGAGCTTTTTGCCGCCCACCGCTCCGGCGCAGATGAGCAGCGTCGCTGCGGCCATCAAGACATCGAAAGAGAGGGTCTGCCCTGACCGGACCAATTGAATTGAGTCTGCGCCAAAGCCGGCCAGATCGATGCGGCCCTAGAATGTTGACACTGAGTGTCCCCGGCGTATACCAATGGCTGGCGCGCGTGAATGGCTTTTATCGAATGAAGACGGTTATCGGTGAGCAGATCGGCACTGTCGTGACGTGGCCGGCGGGATTCCAGTGGTTGATCCTCGCCAATTTACCGCAATCGCCGGTATTTGCTTGCGCCTTGATCTCGGTGGCTTTGCATTCCATCCGCCAGAGTTCCGCTCAACCTGCGCCGAGCCGCATGAGGTGGGCTGAGGTTCATTCGCCGCCTGGCAAACGGCGGTAGCTGAACCAACGCATCGAGACGCGCTACCCGAAACAGCGTGATGGGGCGCGACCGCGGGACATGATTCGTCACTCGCCGACACCAATTACCGACGTACGCAATGCTGCTGTCGAACTTAGCGTCTTCCTCTGGCGACGTTGCTTGCCAGTCAGACAACAAACAACTCAGCAGATTCATCTGCAATCCCGTTGAAGCCGAACAGATGGGCGGCGCGACTCACCAGAGGGCTGCCAACCGTCAACGAAGTCGCCGGCTACCCGCCAGCGCTGCCTCGGCAACCCCGCAATGCCGACAGCGAGTGGAACGGCCAGATGGATTCGTGACCGCACAGCGCGGCGCGATTCAAATTTGGCCAGCACTCTGGAAACAGCGGCGGACCACGGCAGCAGCGTTCCCGTGATAGCGCCAGGCATTGACAAACGTTCACCGCCGTGATCAACCGCCAATGCGCGAAAAACGCAATCTACTCGCCTTGAACGCCGCGATTGAAAGCCGCCCGTTGCGGTGAGCGATGGTCGCGGCTTTTGCCGTGGTGGCCGATTGAAGTACGCTCGCTGGCTACCCGCACCCAGGAACTCGCGGGAAATTCGCGACATGACTCGGCACCTTGCAACAGGGGCGGGCAACGCAGCCAATGTAATGGAGACCAGCCGCGAATTGGCACAAAAAAAACCGTCGAGCAGATTCTGCTGGCGAGGGCCGCTGAAGACAGATCAGCCATGAGGTTGGGCGCGATCAAACGACATGAACGCACAAATCGCCAGCGCGTCAGAAGACAAAGCTGGTAGCGAAGAGGTGGAATCAAGAACGATCAACCGTATTCACGATTGCCACAGTCGGAAACCTCCGCCGGCTCCAACCAGGTGGCATCTTCAAGCAAGGTCCTGTCAAGCTGGCGTATGTCAACTCAACGAGCGCGTCAGGCTTCTTCTGCTCTCTAGGTTCAAGATCCCGCGAACCGCGCGAACTTCATCCAGAAGGCGCGCGGCGGACTGAGCAACTGAGTTGGCTGGGGCGCGGGGTATCGCATAACCAATCGACTACCGGTGAAACAGCATACAGCCTCTCTTCGGGCGGTTCAAGAAAATCCGCGAGATTGGCGGTTGGTACAGCGACACACTCCTGGGCGCAGAATCCAGACCCTCCTCACGCAGCAGCAACCAGCAGGCTCTGCAGAACAGTTGACCCAGATCTGACCATTTGCCTGTACGGTTCCCATGCGCCGATCGACGTAGCAGCAACAGACGCCAGCGGCGCGTCGAAAAACTGATAGTGCTGCCGCAAACACAGGCCCAGGCGCCCGGCCTTGTCGTCAGCGTGGGATACCCCAGCTCCGGCATACAGATCCTCGCCCAATGGAACGGTAATCCGCGATATAAGGCGCGACCAGCTCTCGGGATAACCGCATACTGGCTCTTCCCCGCGGGGCGCCTGCTGCACCCGCTCCTGCATGATGCCCTTGTAGCCGCAGCACTCATCGCCGCCCACAAAAAATCTTGCCCAGGCTGGAGATTGCCGCCGGAAGCGTGGCGCGCGCAGCCTTCTCAGCACCGGCGAATGCGTTCGCCGCTGACCGCTGCGAAGGTAAAGGCGCGCACCAACGCCGGGACATCATGGCTTCGGTTTTTGACTGTGTTGGCTTTGTCGCTCATAGCGGACTCCCCGTGGCTTGACCTGCAACAGGCAAAGTCCGCAGGGCACTGCCGGGGTGGCTGATGATCGCAAGGCCGACGGCTTTTCAGAGTACCGTTGGGCGCGGTCAGTCCATCGAATCTTCGCGGCATTTTAAAGGCAGCAAGCCGGCTCAGTTGCGACAGCTTCCGATGTGACATTTCAAGGCTATTCGGTATAGGGAACGGGCCAAGGGCGCCAATCAGGGTCACTGATCAGCACCGGTTGGCCCGTATCCGCGCCAATGCGGATACGCAGTCCAGCGGTGGTTAGCTGCCCAAGCAGTTCGTGTCCGCACTAGCTCGCGGCCATCCCGTCGCGCGCCGCCGCTCGTCCGGAAATCCGCTTCCTCTGCCCGCACTCGCTGCACACCATGGGGCTTAATGTTTTCAGATAATTCCCAGCAACCGGGCACGATGACCTTTCGAACATGCGCAGGCCCTTGCGTGCAATTATCCAGCCAGGGCAACGGTTCCTGGGGCGTAAGTGACGATCAGCGCGGCCGATACCCGCCATGCTTTCGCCATGGTCAGGATTGCCACAGTCACCGGTACCCGGTGCATATCGGATGAATCAGGTAATCCAGGTCCTGCCAGAGTGTGTCATTCAACAGCCGCCCGAGAGGCCTGGGGTAATCATCGGCCCGCGCCAGATCACCGGGCGCCTGTCGTCAATGCAGAAGCCGATCGACAATGGTCTGGATGCCGTGGCCAAAGGCATGGGGCTCAAGCTGTTTGCCATCAGGCTATCCGGCAGACCGCTGAGACGCGAGCACAGCGGCTGACTGGCCGTATAGAACCGCATCGAGCAGCCGACGCAGGCTCCCTCGGCAGCCAGGCAGGCCAGATTTTGGTCGCCGTAGTGATTTTGTGCCAACCCCGCCCTTGGCCCGAAGCTACTGCACCAATGCTTTGACCCCGGGGACCGAGTATGTGGCCACCGAAACCGGCGTGAGCTGGTTGTGC
>Ga0163217_1044865_pt1 | contig 13543 bp, 9 predicted proteins | sample SynspAceP_FD_185933 | JGI IMG/M metagenome (GOLD analysis project Ga0163217, IMG submission 185933) | Saline lake microbial communities from Ace Lake in Antarctica - Synechococcus sp. Ace-P (PacBio error correction) | ecosystem: Environmental > Aquatic > Non-marine Saline and Alkaline > Saline ... | reverse complement strand
GACTTGTATGTTGACGCTATGGAGCGCTCTATCTTCTAAATATTAAACGAAAACACCAGAAAAAGCGTTTTCTTCGCGCCGTACGATGCAAACCGTGATGGTTGTTTGTTATCGCTGGCGGTGGTTGCGGCATTGCTTCAGTTATTGAAGAGCTTGAGCGCTAAAAGAGCGTGGCGCGAAAAATCTACGCCTGAGTTGGTGGGTTTATGGCGCAAACGTCTGATGGCTACGACATGTAGGCGCCATCTGGTGAAGGCGCAGTACGTTGTATGCAGGATGGCAATTGAGCACAATGATGGTGATATGACTACATCAATACTCATGGTACAAGTACTTCCTGCGGCGGACATTGAATTGAGCTTCAAGGGTTAACGAAACGTTTGGGACAAAATTCGCAATGATTAGCTCCAGCAAATCCTTGTCAGGTCATCTCTAGTGCGGCAGGCGTTCATGAAGCTATTTATTGCTTGCTAATGATGGAAACAAACATCGCAGCCTGCAAACAGAGATAACCTTGAATCCAGCGGGCTGGCAACATCCGTGTTGACTCGTAAAAGACAATAGCAGACCTAAATCTGGTTATGTCTTTAAACAGCTTTGGTTTTGGTGGTACAAAACGGCCAGCTTGGTATTCAAAAAATACCCAAGCATTAGAAATTTAAGCTCACAAAAAAGCGCATCATTGATGCGCTTTTTTTATGTTTATTCTTTAAAAAAAAAACCCCTGACTCGAAATCTTTTAATCTAAAAAAGGGAAATCCATTTTCTTTTGGAAGTTGGCCATCTCGTACGCTCCAAGATCCATTTCGTCGATGCAGCTGAGATGTTTTTTTCCCTTCAGATTCAATAATAGGGCCGATACAAACACGAATCGAACCCGGAAACTTACGCCACCGCTTACCAGGCCAGACATAACCGGCATTGTGCACAACAGGCAATTATTGGCACATTCAGCAGAGTCGTTAACATCGCAGCGGCCGTTTATTAAAGGCTTTGCTCTTTCATTCGGCGCTATTCTGGTGCCTTCAGGAAAATCAAAACAGACGTCCATCTTCTAACGCTCTTTCCCCTGACAATAATCTGGCGTTGAGCGCGTTGTTGGTTCGCTTGAGACGATCAATCGCAATCGGCTTGAACCATACGCAACCCCCATCCAAAGGAAAGGCACCGAAAGCAGCTCTTTTTTTAGTACTGTCGAAACGGGTGCCATCAATACGTGTAAACATAGTCTCCCATTCACTTGATGGCTTGCCACAATTACGAATGGACCGATTTTATTAATATGCTCGAGGCCCAATGATCTCGACTTTCACCCCACACACGAGTGTGTGTGACAAACAGCAAGCCTTTATTGTGCAGATTAGTACTGGCTGACGACAAGCTTCGGCAACAGCACTGTCGCAAGGTTGCAAGCGCACCAAACAAAATGTTGAGATCGCATCAATAAACAAAAAAAGATTATGAGCCACCCAGACTTTATGATATTACGCCATTGACCACATCTACTCCCTACGATTGCTCTATTCAGATATTTTTGCTGCTGCTTTAATGGATTAGCATACATGGCCAGCCACGGTTTCTTCTTCAGATTTCTTGGACAAACGCTTCTAGTAGCTTGAAAAAGCACTGTTCTGTCGAAGACTCTCCTTTCTGCAATTGGCTAACGCCGCTTTCATTCGTAGATTGGATTCGATTAATGCGGTTAATAATCTGTGCGATCTACCTCGGCGACAAATTCTTTGGCGTTCAAAGCATCTTTAATAACATCACCAAAGGTCACAACAACTTACCTTCGGACCCGACGATCCGTTTTTAAACTGTCTATGTCTTCAAACTTCTTGCTTTTTAATAATTGCCAGTGGTCGACTTCTGATGAACTCCATTCGTATATCAAAGGCACACGGGTCGTATTCCATGGAAATAGAAAACCGGAACAAAATTTTCAAGTTCGCCATGGCTTCAGCAAAACGGTTATTTTCTCTTTTTCGGCTCATGGTTAAACATTTTTATGATCGCAGGATCTGTTTGATCAAGCCATCTTTTTTGCTCGACCTTCTTTTGAGCAATCAAAATATTTGCATTGTCCTGCATTAAAAGAATAATAATATAGTCCGATAGCTGCCCAAAAGCCGCCTTCATTTCGCGAATGCCATTGCAGGAACGGCTTCACGAAATTAAAAACTTTGTTATTTTAAGCGCTAAGATCCGACACAAAGGGACGGCGCAAGAGGTTATCAACGATTTCGGCCATAGTACCGATTTAAAGCCAGCAAATACAAATCCATAGTTAACGAAGGCGGGATCAGCGATATCCCTAATGATTTGATAGGAAACAAATAGGCCGTTTTTTTCTATCTAATTTTCATGCCTCGATATTCTACGTTAGAGGTCGTTAGTCTTGATCATCGCTCATATAGTTCGCAACAATCGACTTGAAAAATCGTGGAATATTAGTAATTCTTAGGAAATGTTGGCGCTTTAGAGCAACTTAACACCAAATACCAAGCCCCCTTTAAAAACTTTGGGCCATTGGGCAAATCGAAAGCCAATTTAATAGTTATTTAAACAAAGTTGGTGTTCTCAACCCCCCCCAAAGATTTATGCCAGCACTCGGCCGGAACTAGCATCGTCGTTGTAGGGGCGGTATATCGTGAAACTTGATCCATTTAATTTTCGTCAGTAAAAAAACTGGCTTTGTATTTTATTATAAATGCCAAATTATAAGGCCTGAATATCAAACCCCTAATGCTTCTAATTCCGCACGTTTTGACGTGCGATGTTACCACGGCAGGTGTTTTTCATTCTCTTTGGTAAATACGTCTTAGTCACTTTGCTTCAATTGAGCAATGCGTCACGGCTAATATTTTGGCTCGGAACGCTTCTCGGTACGCCAAACTACGGACCTTTAAATGGACATAAAAGTCACTTTGCCGCTTCACCAGGGTGCGATCCAGGTTTGTCCTAGAGCCAATCACACAAGAATAGCTCTTCAAAAGCGCTTCTTCCTGTGATGCGTCTCATTCTGCATCCACTCATCGAAGCACAAAGTCCGACCAGGGGTTTTCAGTCAAACGCGGGTCACGAAATAAGAGTAAAAGCGGAAGCAACCCTGTACTACATCAAAACTCGCACCACCACCGTAAGCACACCTGTCTCGGAATACTCGATGCAAAAAGCATTACGCAGAAACCACCCAATTACAGGTCAACGCTGCAAATCAGGATGATCCCCACATTGCAGTCGAAACGCTTTACTGCAAAAGCTTACCTTGAGTAGATGTTAACCAAGCAATATTCAACTTTAGAATCCACAGGCACTACGAAAATTTACGTTACTTCACTGCCTTGGCAAGTCTGCGAAAACAGCCTGGAACATCGCTCAATATACTCGCCTCATGGCTGGTTCAGCTACCAACAGAAGCTGTTTATTCGCCAGCATAACTTAAGCATGGTAAGCGCTTAAATATTGCCAACACACGAATCAACCGGGCTGCCATCGGCTTTCATTGGAATCATCTAAGGCAATTGCCGCACGAATACCGGACATTCGCCCATTTTTCTTGTTGCGCCGGCTAACCAGAAGCCGCACTCGGCTGCCGCCAGTCATGCCAGCGAATGACCTTGCCCTGTTGATCGATTGCTCACGGCGAGCACGACGCTTGAGAACCAGCTCTTTTGACCGACTTGCTTCATCAAAAACGAACATTCAAGCAGTGGGTGTCTTTAAGGCAATTCAACTCCATAGCTCTGACATTTTGGTACTAACGCTTTAGATGACAAAATAAAATAACCATTGAAGCGTTGTTCGGTCTTCAAATGGTGGCACGAATGGATTGGAAGCGCCCAAAACCACACAAAAACCTGAGCCTGACGTCTTTGAACGGTTAAATACGTCTTCTCACCAATACCTAATCTCTGTCATACATCGAAGAGAACACAAGGCAAATCTCTATTTCCATCTTTCATCCAGTTCCGGCTAAAATCTCATTTACCAATTGCCTGGTTATTACCAAACCATTCGTTGCCTTGCAGGATTAAAACGGTACATTGGCAAATCACTCGATAGTTTTTCATTTTCGTATTCAGGCAAACGAGCGGAAAATCTTCCAGCCCACTTTTGGCCAAAATACTATATCATCAATTTGCGATGGACGCGCTTTTAACGCGGCACTGCGAGCAACAATCTTAGCTTTATCTGTCTCAGGACAACGCGCTTTTGGATTTTGCTTAGTCGATTCGTTTCAGCCTGATTTCGACGCCGTTTCTAATGCTCATCAGGATTCAATGTGGATCGATGACACCGATGTGCGTTTGACAACAATAAGGTTTCAATTAAGGTTTTGGAATGTATTGTGTATCAACGCACTTTTTCGCCGCATGGCGTCGATAACCGGATCTAAATCCAAGTTGAGCAATAACAATCACCATCGTGCACAGCGGTCGACAACCCAAGCCAGATCAGCTGTAACCATATGGATAGCTACCGCCACCCACTTCACGTTTTTGACTCAAATTCCAATTGACTGCTTAAAACATGGCGTCTACCGATTCTTGATGGACAATTTTTTGGCATGTCTTCAGCTTGGTTTAAAATCAATGCCTCTACTTTTATTCCGCAATCGTCACGTTTCACACCTACTAAGCCACACATAAAGCTCATTTTCTTTATTGCTGTCTTCAAGACCACATTAATGGTACGTGCGCCGCGACCAAGATCACTGTTTTCTAATACCCGAAAGCAAAAGCGAAGCACTGTTATCCACAATACCTCGAAAGTAGTTGCGCTTCCAAATTGCTGCGTTTAAGTCGCGGTACTTCACCCAGCAACAAACCCAACAAACCACATGACTGCCATTTCTTTCCACTTCATCTTGGCAGCATAAACCTTTTTCACCACGAAAACCGGAGAAGAATAACGCTTGGCATTCGGCACACACTTGCGTCTCTAAGCGTTCAAATCGGCTTCAAAAACTTTGTTTCAATTCTCGGCTTGCAAGATCTCCGGCCGGAATATCACCAAACGTCATAAACACCGGCATTAGAAGGATGATAATGCGTACGGGTTAAAATGCCAAACAAAATCATGGGATAAGTAGTGGAGGAACTGCTGGATAGTATCCGTTGGCCTGCGCCACCGGAAATTAAAATGATAGTGTATTATTCTGGAAACGGAGTATTTCGAATTCGGAGGTTTGCCCAGCAATTACGAACTGGAAGGTGATTGTGTGGTGACGGGTCGTCGAATCAGTGCGTCCTTTTCATCTCGTATTTTATAGGGAACACACCCCTGGTTGTAAAGGTTCAAATCCGGAGTCAGCATTGTCAGGTTCAAGCAAACTCTATAAACGATGACCTTCTATGTTAGGAAAAATCCAGGGCTCATGCTAAGCGAGAAAGAGAACCGCATCTAAATACACGTCCAGTAGGTATATGGAAATCTTTCTTGTTTCTTTTACTTCGCCAAAACGGATAAGCCGGTCCATCTGAAGGACGTTAAAAGCATTTCTAAAGGTATTCAACGAACGTCGAGTATCATTCATAAAGGAAAAGGATCACGCACTGGGAAAACGCTCAGAGCCACACCAATAACGGTGTTGTTCAAAGAATTATGTTGCCACACCACAAAGAATCAGTTTTGAACAGTTTTTAAACGCGGAGCCAAAAAAACGTTTTTCATCGTTTTCTGATTCATATGAAATCTTAGCACCGTTATGGTGTGCTCAAACTCTGAACAGTCACATTAAAGAGCGTCGATAAACTCACTGCGAAGAATGTAAAATGCAGGATGGTGCGCGTGCGGTTTGCATTCTCTACTCGATAGGATTTTGAATACGATGATTACAATGATTTTGGGGCGCTTGGATACATTCAAGAGACATAAGTCCAAGACAGCAAGTGGCGGAATTCATTAGCAAAAATGCTATTTTACTGCACGAACTAACGTGAACCGCTTTTTTTTCAGGCGCAACAGGGATTACTAGCGCTTTTGATGTTTTTCCAATCTTTCAAACGGGCTTTTTTCTGTTTTTCTTTGAACAACACATAACGGCGCAAGACCGCCATGGTGGTCGCTGCGCACTGTGAAACGCCATTCCACAATCGGATCTCTAAGCCATTTATTTATTTATAGCTTTAATTCATTGCTGATTTTTCTGGTTCTGGCGTTCGATCGCCCTTCCGCATTGCAGCGATGCATCGCCACACCGGAATATCATGCGCATACCAAATCAACGCGAATGATTACACTTGCTCCGCGAGCTTTGAGCATCGGTATGACGATGTAAATCTAAACGTGCCCTCAATTCCCGGTATTTACTTGCCTGTAAACGCTTAAACACCGTCTTTGGACACCAGAAGTTTATTACCCAAGCACACTCGTTTGGTTTCCACCTTCTCAACGAAAATTCGGAATGTGATACAGTGATTTCTGTCGCTTCTTGAGCAATCGAGCGGGCTTGTTTTACGGGACATGAAAGTCACCTGAGGACCTTTTTTCCGCAGGATAGACTTCGATTTTTTAAGGCGCTTAATCCCGCCACCTCATTGCGCAAACAACGATGTGTTCATCTTCGTCATTCACCGCCTATACCCATTATTCATCGACCTCTTCAGCATTCGTATATTATAACAAAAAAGACCTGTGCAAACGCGAACAGGCCTTTTTCATTTTAAGCTTAAATTAGACATTTTTAATTTATGTAAGAATCCAAAAAGGAATGTTCATCGTTTCAAAGTCATTCAAAGTTTTGGCGCTTGCTGAGGTTTCGGGCTCAGAGTGCTTTTGGTCTTTGGGCGCACGGCTGCGGAGCGGCGCTGCTGAGGAGCTCGTTGTTGTGGGTGCCGCTTTGAGCAGGCGCTTGTTGAGGAGCATTACCCAGCTACCAAAGGACTGTGGCGCAGCTTGTTGAGGTGCTGGCGCTTGCTGTGGGAGGCTTGATCATAACGCCACTTTGCGGCTGGTTAAAGCCTTGCGGTGCTTGCTGTGGTTGAGCGGCCGGAGCTTGTCCGTAACCACCTTGCTGAGGTGTCGCTTGTTGTGGCGCATTTGCCATAACCCGCCTCACCGCTGAAATCGTATCGCCTTGCTGGCCGCGTTTCCGCCATCTCCACGAGCCATTAAACAATTGCATTCAAAAGTTAGCAACGATTTCTGTAGTGTAGCGTTTGATACCATCTTTTTCCATTTCACGAGTACGCAACGAGCACTTCACTGGTTAAACTTTTTGAAGCCTTTCTTAATGAAATCGCCGCAATTTGACCCAGTCGGCAAGTTATTGCAAGCGATCATAAAGCTACGCTGGGATTGTTGCCCACTCGGTGCGCTTCTTGCATTTGTACGGCTTTTGCTTGTCACGCCAAACTTATTGATGTCGCTATGTTCACGTTTGCAACCGTGCTCCAGATGGCATAAAACGCACTTCGGCATCATTGCCTGCGTTACCCAATCAAGATTACCTTTGTTTATTCCACGTGCCATGACGATGTCTCCAACTAAAAAGATAAAATGATGTGTTTTAAAGAATTCACTTGTGGTGCCAAATCGCATTCAAAAGTAGTCTTTATCTAATTAATTTCCTTTATCGACTTTTAAGATAAGCCGTTTGCTCATCCTTTGAAAATTTGCTATACCTTCCACTCCTTGATTCAGGGAAAGTTGATTCGCCCAACGGTCGATACTTCTTCATCTGTCATATTGCGGTAGCTTTAAAACGCCAAACTACTATAACTACGAGGGGCCGTTGAAACAGCACCGAGCCATCGGACCAAATCAAAAAGCATAAACACCAACAAAATACCAAAAGACGCCATGCTTTGAATTGGTTTTGAAAGCAGCCAAACGCCGCCAACACACCAAAAAAAGACCCCATAAACTGATGAGTAGAGAACACCCCCATGCCGTGCCTCGATGAACAACAGGGGGCCAGTTTACTACATCAATGAAGGCAATGTCGTTCTTAATGACATTAAAAAGGCCGACCAAAATAGGCCCACAATAAAACACCAAAGAACCCAAAGATTACGGAGGCCATATGTAGCAAATATCGAGCTTACACCTAACAGCATAAGCACCGCGGACGAGCACGCCTATTCATCTTGCCTTTTGACTCAGCAATAATCCACTTAAGGTAAAAATACTGCAAAAGCAAAACCCCATGATGGCGAGGTTATAAACCAAACTGTGTGCGACATGGTAAATCAAAATTTGATTATCAACAAATCCTTGGACGGTAACAAACAAAGCCGTTTAAGCTCGCGTGCAACATCAACACGCTGATTGATTTAAAAACACGTTAAATTTGTCTTTTAGGACAAGACCGAGTGCTGTAAAGGTAGGGTGTCGTATCCCCCCCCCACGGGGGCCCCGGGGGAAAAGGGGGGGGTATGACTGTACAATTATTTGGCACAGCAAAATAATCCAAAATGATTGCCAAGAATGATTAAAACAAAGAAAGGTAAAAAGACCAGAAAGCAACCAATGCGAAAATCCAGGCCCCAAACACCGAAAGAAAGCATTTAAAAGAGGCGCCTATACTAACGCCAACCAATGCCATTGCTTTCGTGCGATTTTTTCCCTTGTTCACATCACTTAGCAGTTGCCATCAAGGTGCTTGGCAATTGCACCGCACCCTGAACGCTCGGCCAACAATTTAGCACCATAATATCATCGCATTCGCAACAAATCAGGCTACCAATGAAACACAAAAGACCAATTTGCCAATCACGCGTTTACGGCCTATTTTATCGGACCACATTCCCATCGGGAATTTGCAGACCGCTTGCGTAAGTCCATAAATGCCAATCGCGGTTCGCCAATTAAAGCGGCATCTTGCTCCCGTTAATCCTCAGCCGCAAACAACGATGACAGGCAGAATAAGGAATAAAACCTACATTCTAAATAATAATAGAAATTCAGCGGCTGTGCAAGGACAGAACGACGTTCAAGTAGATTCGCATAAGGAAGTTTACAACCACTTAACTTAGGGGATGGAAGAGAAAAAGATGTTCATTTTACAAAAAATACCGTTGGAAAGCTCCATTTCAACTCTGTAAAAAGACAGTTATTTTTAATTAACTGCAGATTTTTTCTGTGATTCGGACTTCACATGGAGACTATGGATACCATTACCAACGCGGGGGCCCGCACTCACAATCTTTTAAAATGTGGACCTAGACATCCAAGAGACAAAATTGTGGTTGATAAATGGCTTATTCAGGCTCAGGTAAAATCTCGCTCCGCCTTCGATACACGATTGCCGAAAGGGAACAAACGCGGCTATGTAGAATCTTCTCTCAACACGCTCGCCAGTTTTTTATCCATGATGGAGAAACCTGACATTGACGCACATTTGAAGGGACATCGCCGGCGATCTGCCAATGAACAAAAATCAACCTCACAATAACCCTAGATTCAACGTCGGTACAATAACAGAGATTTATGATTATCTGCGGACTTGTTAGTTTGCCCGAGCAGGACAACCTCGCTGTCCAGGATTCATGGTTGAACCTTTAGAGGCGCAAACCATATCAAACAAATTGGTCGATAAAGTTTATATCGCTAGCCTGAAAGAAACGAAAATGATGCTGCTAGCTCCTATCGTCAAAGATAGAAAAGGTGAGCATTTTACACACCATTAGCGACTTGCTTTTCAAAGGGGTCATTCGTGCACGCCATGATGCATTCGTCGTGGATTTAGATGATGCACGCTACCTTTAGAAAAAAATAAAAAACATACCATTGAAGGTCGTCATCGAATCGTTTAAAAGTACGGTCGGACTTACAACTTCGTCTTTAGCCGAATCCTTTGAAACCTGCCTTGGCTTATCGTGCGTATGTCCAAAGTCATTAACACTGGGATTGATGACAAAGAAGAGTATATTCTTTTTTCTAGTAATTCGCCTGCCCTGTGCGGATACAGGTCTTAACGGACTAGAGCCCCGCCTTTTTTCTTTTTAATTAAATCCAAACGGTGCTTGCCCAAATGTTGATGGGCCTAGTACCCATCAAAGACCAAGGATCATTCATGTGAAACACTGCAATCAAAGTCGCACGTGGCGGACGACGTGACTTCTCACTACCAGCAATATCCGCCTCTAGCGAGCATCATAGGCTTTTGTTCGAGTCTAAATATCAGGACGACCATGAGATAAAAACGTTTTACTACAAGCTCAGTGAAGATCAAGATAGGCTTATCTATATTAATGAGCGTGGGCGAAAAATGACTCGCTCACATGCTGTGAGATGTCATTCCAAATTTTACAACGACGTTATCTATTGAAAACAGAATCCGGACAGGCGTTGTGATGACTTATTTCACGAAATACATAAGCGTTCAATTCTTGTCCTGAGTGCTCCACGGATCTCGAGCTAATCGTTCGCCACGTAATGTCTGCATTTGCCGACAAACCTACATTGAAGTGGATGAGCTATCCGGATTGCAGAATTGCTTTAAAAATTTCGAAAACTTGAATTTACCAGGCTCTTCGTGGTGAAATGCTCTAAATATTTTCGTGATAGGCTGAACATTCTTAGGTTAATGATAGGGTCTTGAGTTACCTAACCCTTACCGGCAAGACGATTCGCTATCAGGCGCGCAAGCGCAGCTGCATTCGACTTGCCAGCCAATCGGTGCCAGGGTTAGTCGGCAGTTATGTACATTCTTAGAGAGCCATCCACTTGGCTTCACCAGAGAGATAACGAACGCCTGATTTGCAAACACTTCACAAGACTCAGAGATTTAGGCTTATTACCGTTATCGTGTAGGAACACGACGAAGACGCCATTCGTGTAGCTGACTTTGTTGTCGATATTGGCCGGGAAGCGGCCGTTCCATGGCGGCAAATCATCGCCAGATGGAACACACCAAGACCATTATGGATATGCCCAGAATCCATTACAGGGCAATTGTTTGACTGGTTTAAACGAAAATTGAATTCCAGCAATTCGACACCAAGCAAAGACAAAAACATTCCTTAAACTAATAGGTTGCAACAGGGCAACAACCTAAAAAAACATGTAGACTTAAAAATTCCAGTGGGGCGTAATGACGTTGCGTTACAGGCGTATCAGGTTAGGTTAAGTCAACTACTTATAAAACGGTAAACGCTTATACCGCTGGCGGGCAACGGCACTTGAAGCGCGCGATCAACACTCTCGCCCCCCCATGAGACGTATGACGCGGCTTGGCTGGAACTCATTTTGTGCGCGATATGACCATACAGCTCCGAATTCGGGTCGGACGCCTCGGCTCTAACTCCCTTGCCTATATCGCGTGGTAGATAAATTACGGAGTCATCTTCATCACCAATGCGGGAACTCTTCTCAGCAACACAAGAAGGCTCCGTTCACGCGGTTAGTCAAAAGGTCCGGGGCGTTTAGCTTACTGCTAAAAAAAGGTGGCGACGGCTTGTGAAGCCTTCTCATAAGGGAGATTGCGTAATTAAGGTAGAAATGCAACTATCCTTCCAGTATGTGTATGTACTTGCGACTACGTGTAAAGGCAAACGCTACAAATCGTGAAAACCTATAGAAATTCATTTACCCAAAGGCATAAAACATTTCCGTCCAATTGTCTTTGAAAGATGACTATTGTAAGATGGCGTGAGTTTTTTTTAATCCGCTTTCCACTATCGCCAGAAAATTACCAAACACTCGTTAGATCTCGTAGGCGTTATATTTCGTTTTGGTGTCTGGCAGCCGCAACAACGCTTTAAGGTGGGGCAAGCTCAACGAGTTATAACAAGCATATGCAATAAAGAGTTACTCCATAAAAGAGGGGGGACAACAGGGGGCACTCCTGTAATCATATTAGTGGATTGAACCAGAACGACTTACCGGATTGCATTTTGCCGATATTGAACAACTTTCTAAAGGTCCTTCATAGACTTTAGAGATCATGTAATTTACCGGTCTGTGTTTTTTGAGCACCAATTTAGAGGTCATAAACAGCTGAATTTGACGGTTGTGATCGATTTAGGACCTTTTAACAGGTGGTTAGCGGTGGTGGCCTATATAGTTGCCGATATTGGCAACCTCTGGAGACATTGCTCAAGCATCATAATATCACAACAACTGGAGGTTCTTTAAATAAGTTAATTGCTCAATAAAGTCACAGGTAACACCACAAAACAAAAAACAAATAGAACACTCTATGACAATAGCTATTTTGGGCTACTAATACTTTTATAATAACATAAATAACAACGTCCGACGCCTGTGATCGGTCTCGTGCTTCTTTGATGTAACGTCTTGGATCTCTATTTACTCAAGCGGCGTTTTGCTTGTGGTCGATATCGTAGCCAGAACTTCAACGTCATAAGCCATAGCAGAGCCATAGTGTTCACCTGTGCGGAATCCAATCATCTGTTAACATCGCGCTCGCTCACGTCGGATCGAGCATCTGGCTAACGTACGCGACCAAGTTCAGTAAACAATTTACGTACAGGCATCTTTACTACGAGTACGAGCTCACAAGGTCATAGCACGGTGACGATTTCGACGCGAATCGATTTTCGTCAATTCATCAAAGGCTCAGCGAACACGGCGTAATTCTTTTTTTGCTTTGTGGCAAACGTAGTTTTTAAAACTTCGTGCCTCAAACAAAGAAGCAGCCATATTTTTAAAACATCGCTTTAGCCGATGGTGAGCTAGTGTAACGTTTCATTTTTCTTTCTTCTACGTCATCTGAGTCTACAACCTAAGTTTCCATCTTACTCGTTCTGTTTTTGAATATGACTTATTGACTTCACGAGTAATTCACCCTCTACAACGATCACTTAGGCAATTGCGCACGAAGTTCATTCCAAGGATATTCATTTCACTTAAAGAACTACCTATATTTCGCAGTTTCGTAAACATCTCTGTTTAGCAGCGCAAATAGCTGCACTCTGTTACGTGGGTGTCGACCAATTCCGAAGATGTAAGTCATTGAGAAATGACCGCCGATGTTATTGTCTAGGAATATGACACCCGGCTATACGAAGCCATTCATTTTACTCCGTTGTTATTGATTTTGATATAATTGATATTTCTTATCACTTTACTTTTGAGGCCGGATTTGCTGATTTATGCTATCTTTTTATGAATTAAATTCAAACCATACCCTTCCTATTCATCGAAGTCTAACTCTGTATAAACCTTGGACGTGTTTGCTGGACGAGGCTCAAACGCATAATTACTGCCGAACTAGAATACCGTTACGACGATACGATTTACAGTTTACGACAGATTTCTTTACAGATTGCACTGTACTGCATGTTCAACTCCAACCAACGCTTAGCGCATTAGGCATGGGGGACCATAACCAGTCAGATTAGATTGATTTCTTCTCATAACGACTCATATTGTCTGACTCATCAAATGCTTTGTACTTTTTGCTATCATATAATTCCATGACACAACAACTATCGATTCAACATAGATATTACCGCCAAAGTAGAATGGAACATTTCCTACGCAAAACAACAAAAGGATAATTGTATTTTGGCATCAGTTACACTAGTGTGGATGTACAATGATAGCTCACCATAACATGTTTTCTAACGTA
>Ga0163217_1037329_pt1 | contig 13543 bp, 8 predicted proteins | sample SynspAceP_FD_185933 | JGI IMG/M metagenome (GOLD analysis project Ga0163217, IMG submission 185933) | Saline lake microbial communities from Ace Lake in Antarctica - Synechococcus sp. Ace-P (PacBio error correction) | ecosystem: Environmental > Aquatic > Non-marine Saline and Alkaline > Saline ... | reverse complement strand
TCTGCACGTAAATCCGTAAATTCAGAAACTAATATTATGTCTTGTTTAGTTGCGAAATCTAAAATAAGACATATTAAAAACCATTGCCATGCGTGAAAATATGGACTTTTTCAAGCTTTCCACTTCCATAGGTATTGCATACTCTAATAAATACAAAACATTATTAGCAGCGCAGAATACATATTCGATATATCAAGAAGGGGAGAAGTAGTAGCTTATAACACGACTCAATAATTTCAAACGCGGAAATATTAGAAGTTGTAGCCCGTGAATTCAAGTTTCTGTAATGGTTAAAAGTATAAAGGGAATTAGATTTTCCCTAAAGATGCGAACGAATTGGTGGTGCGTGGTAAAAAGATGGCCTTGGAATAATTGCCTCTTAGGTGATTTTAAATCGGAGAAGGGGATAGAGTCCGTAGTTTGTTGTGTTTGCCTAGTGCGATTCCTAAAAATCGAAAAAAAATGTTCTTAATGAGCTTAAATTACAAGATAATTTTCATTGAGGCGACTTTGATTTACCTGTTATGGAGGTTCATGGTCTTGCTGCTGTAATCAGTGGAACTTTATAAAGATGTGTTACATTCATATTGCTTTAGCCGCTGTGTTACTATATTGTGGGTACTTTAGCATGTTTTTACGCGAAAGCCATAGAAAAGAAGTAGGCGAAAAAGACGGTATATTATCAGTTACTTTTGGATTGGTTAATCAGTCTTATCGAAGTTTGTACGCTATATATTTTTCCGGAGCACCATTCCTCAGATTTTAACATAATTCGCTGTTTTCGGAAACTCATTTCAGGAATATAACGACTCACTGGAGCTTTCAATTTAGATGATATGAAGTTTGCGGAATGCCATTTATTTTGGCGTAGTTTATACACATGATTTTGGAATGGGTTCATTATCGTCTTAGCCATGCTATTTTGCCCTTTTGTAGGATTGGAGAAATGCAACTCTTTGGCTGCAGAAGCCCCGGCCCCGCAGAGATAACTACATCCAAGAATACAATACGGCCAAACGCCTTTGGTTAAGTTATTTTTGGCTACTACCGTAGCAGCAGACCATTTATTAAAATGGCTGGATAGTCTTTCTTTGCGCTATAAATCATTCTTTAGCGGACTTATCTACAGGGTTTCATACTAAAAATTTAAGTGTGCCTATTGGAATGATCAGCCTAATTCAATACATATTAGCTCTTTATGTTATTTGGCAGGGAACTAATTTTGTTTTAAGTACTATGCCTTTTAAAGTCAAAGTGCAAAAAAGTACTGCATGATGAGAGTTAAATTTAGTATAGCATTTTCATGTACACTTTTACAATCATACGTGCAGTCCATTAGTCATTTTTTTTTAAGGCCAACGTAGAAACTCAGACTTATTATCCCATGGTTTTGGCGAAGCAGAAAGTGCTTTTAGACATTCACTTTGTCAAGCTTTTATCGGCTCACGACAACGGGTATTTGTAGCAGTGTCTGATTTCACCGAGCTGGACACCCTTCGTAACTATTTTCTTTGTTGGTCTCATGTTTTTAGGAGGATGCGCAGTGTTCAACGCTGTGGTATTAAACGTAATGCGCCAATTTGCTTATATTAAAAAACGGATTATTAGGAATTTACGCGCACCTTACACGTCAATGCGGTGATGCCTGTTCCGATATACTAAACTAAAAACAGTACGGATCATATTGTTATACGAATTATCATAGCATTCTTTGTTTTATATATGCTGCTGTTCATCATAGGCTCTTTGTCTTGGGTGCCTTAGGTTAGATTTATGTCGGCCATTTGGTGGGCTTGCATCCTCTTTAGGGAAAACGTAGGTCCGGCTTTAGCCACATTAACCACTGAGTATTCTTAATAAGGGTTGCCAGCTTTTGGTAATGCGTGGTGCGGCCTTTTTAATGCTTTTAGGGAGGTTAGAGGCTTTTACGGTATTTGATCTTGTTCTACGCCCTGATTTTCTGGAAGAAGTTATGCGTCTTATGTGTTTAAGCTTTAGATAGAGCTAAACGCAAAAAGTATTTGGGTTTTAAGTTTACTTTTGAAAGTAAAAAATACGTTTAGGGTTTCTACACTAGTCTTTAATTTTCATGTCGCGTAGATCAAAAAAAGCCTCATAGTAAATTGAGGCGTTATTGATACACATGATAATGTGATAGCTTTAAATCGTTACTGCCTTTTTATTCTTGCTAACAGCCTCATGTAATCTTGATCCTTTCACCTTTAGCGCATAAGAAATTCGATGCAGATTATTATTTCCAAAACAGAATCTCCATGCAACCGGTAGCTAACCATTGGCAAGCCTCTAATAAACACATTCGACAAGTCAAGAAGAATTAGTAATTTTCGTTCCGTTTAAGTTCGGCCAAAAATTACGCTGTTACATTTGAGAAAGACACTAAAACGCACATTTCAGGCTCGTTACATATAAACTCCAGGAAATGTCATTTTAAGAAGCCCTAAAAAATTAGTTTTTCTGCGTTCTTTGAATTTATCCTACCATTAGAAGCTAATTCGACTTACGTTCTAATAGGGCGGTAATAACAGCATCGTTGCGCAATACAATTGGCTCCGCTTGTTACTTGTCCTTGCAGTTTATTACAGCACGTGCAATATTTTAGGTGGTGCGACAGTACAAATTCCAGCCAGTCATTGCAAAATGCCTTTGCAACACGTTACGGAAACTGTATCTCTCGAACATAATCAGGAAAATTACGGCCATAGAACGCAATGGGCGTTACAAACCAATAATAATGTGTTTCGCTGAGAATTCAATACTATACACAACGATATTTGCGCGATGTTATCGAAGACAATCTAGAACAAGGCTCTTAATTCTTTCTCTTTACTATAGACTAGAATCACAGTAGGTTGCAAGGATTTGAACCTCTACCAAAGCATTTTAGTTTTGAGTAATGGCAGTCTAACTGTTCGGGTGTCATTTTAAAATTATCTCTCTATAGAAGTAGGGGGATACTTCCTAACAGGACCCTTCGGCAAGTTGTACAAATCACTACTAGCTCACCCCATACGGACAAGGAAAATTAACTTCGTCTCCCTTTGAAACAACTTGAGCTACATTGTATAAGATTTTGTTGCGCCAGTAGAACCACTATTTGCGGTGGGGTGTCTGCTACCGACTTATCTGCTTTTAAATTTAGTGTAATCGCATCTATTAATCAACCATACCCTCATCCACTGGAGAGATACGAATGTAGATTATCATTGATAGCTTTGACATAGCAGCACTTTAATATAATTGGCGTATTAAAAGTCGGGTTCCCCCAGACTAAGTCGATGATATCTTTCCTTCCGCTTTAATTCTCTTGCTTTTTGCTGCATGGCAAGGTTGCAGAGATTGCTTAATTTTTACCCATGTGATAATTGATTGCCTCATATGTTTAACACCGTTTTCTAATACTGTAAAGTAGTTTTTACCCAACTGCTTAAGTGATTGAAATCGCGAAAATATAGCTTTCTTGGTTTCTTGTATCGTGTAGAGGCAAATTAAAACTATACGCCAGTTTCTTTTTACAATTTTCGCGATTTGTGAATGCACGGGCCTAATGTTAGCAAACAATATGGTGTTCATACTTGGTGATTTAGACCACCTGTATAACCAATTTATATTTTGTCTTCTTGTTCCACAATTACCGTGTGAACAGTGTGTATTGCCCCAAAAAGTATTTTTCAAAATGGTTCCAGTTTTATCTGGGCAACGCGTTTCGGGGCGATCGACAACCGTGCGTAACTTGAAACTTTACACTTAAAAAATTAACTCCAGGCAACATAATGCAAACAAAAAATCCGGATCAAGATTTGCCACCAAGCAATATCTAAAAATACAGGCACTTTGTGAAAAACAATCCAAGATTACTAACATATATTATTTCTGTAATTTACGAATTTACTCCAATTCATAAACAGGATTAGTGTAATTTACCATACGAAAGGTTTTACGCTGGATACTTTATAGCGCTACATGTGTTGAAATCTGTTGTGATGGCCCCAATTAATTCAGTATCCGTTATAATAAAACAGAAGTAATAAGTGAAATTTATGGTGTTTCTCCATTCAGATGTTTCTGAAAAGCGTTACAATTCTTCCCGCTTCTAAATCCTATCCATGTTCGTGTAATATTATTTTGTACGGTATGGTGTTGTAGCACATATGTTGCACTTGCCAGTTGTATACAATTTCCGGCAAGATATAAAATACTGCTTTCCCATAAATTTATTGACCCACTTTTATTGAGATAGACCTGGTTCCTCGTCATGCATCACTCATCATCCACGCCAGCGCTCATTTACCAATACAATTAAAATAAGTAAGTAAATAAATTGCGCCCAAATAGGAAGTCCTATTACAAGTTCAAAATTAAGAAGTATGGGCTAAGAATAAAGTTGGATAATAAATGGCTGTTTTAAATGCAATACCGCCACACACCTGTTTTTTTAGATTTTTTTCTGAATGTAGTCGTTAACTCTATTTCAGTGTTTCTCGAAAAATCTAGGATCCTTTCTTGAAAATCGAATGGTTTCTTTATCATAATATTATTTTTTACAAGAGATAGTTAATTCAGATGTATTAAAGTAAATACACTCAAAAAGGAAATATTATGATTTTATAAAAACCTTATTTTTGCTTAAAATTTGAATTTACACTAGTTGGATATTGCGATACTTTTAAACTATTTCCGGCTAACAGAAACACAAAAACGATCAATTTTAAATTATCAGAGCTCGTATAAAGACTGGAAGTAAAAAAAAATGTCGGTTTCTAGAAAGGATATTGAGTTGAATTATAATGTGCGTCGATGTTTACATTCCTTGGGGAATTGCCAAATTCAACAAATTTTGCCAGGTTCAAAAATATTGATGTAGTACTGGGAGGGTTCCTGGGCGTTCCCTTAAGCGATTTTGTTTCAGAAGTGCATTTTACTTAGTAGATGCCATTGGAAAAAAGTACAAAGTCGACGAGGTCGTGGAAGGCGTTTGGCCATTATCAAATGTTCCACGCACCATTAAATGTATCGCGTAAAAATGTAAAGGGAAATTTTGAATTTATATGAGGTTAGAGTCGGGTGCAGCTATGCCTACTTTTTACACCATTGGTAAAAGGAAATCAAAAAAAGAATCACTGCCACGATCGAAAAACGGAATCTTGTATTTTAAAAGGTGGATTTATTCTGAAATTCTAAAGGAGTATAGGACGGCAGAAATTTTAACCTTTCGGACTATTATGAAGAAGGATTTCTTCGAGACTAAAAAAGATAGTTGTACCTCCTTTAAATTAGGGATAAAAAAGTTCTAGAAACGTTTATGTAAACATTGCTTAGAACTGGTTTTCAAACCTGTTTGGTTTTACCTCTATACTAGCTACATGTTAATAATCTTAAGTAAGATAATCTACAGTTTTTTGCATAAAATCTCTTATGTAGGTTTCAATTACTTTTGAGCTATTTGTTTTTTTTACTGGTACATGTGGCTTTCTTCATAATCCGGTTTATTTGATTAGTAAATCTCAGTATTTACGCTAAGCTTACAATTAATTAAACGTGTTAATTTACATTGAACAGTATATTGTTCAAGTAAAAATAAAAAAAGCCATATAGTATCAAAAGTATATAGTGGCTTGAACGCTCAAAGCGAGGTCATTTATGTCGTGTATTATCCTAAAAATGGATATCTGTAGTCTACGTGGGTTAACAAAAGTTTCTTAGATTAACTTGGAGAGAACCCAACCTAGTAAAGTTTTTGCATAAGAACCTCTTGTCATTCGTTTCCCGAAGCTCTAGCGCCACCAAAAGTGTTGCCCCAACGGACCGCACATTGGTTTGTCATTTGATATAAAACATTTCAGCACAGTGTGTAATGCTTTTGTAATCAATGGCGCGTACGATTCTGTGCTATACAGTCCGTTAATGCATATTCTGAGAGTGCTATCTACAAGCTCTAATTTTTACCCATTCCGACATTTCAATAGAATATTAAACGGTCACTACAGAGTCAAAAGTTCGTCTCCATGGGTCGATATATTTAGGATTACTTGGTTAAATAACGTAGGCTCCACAAAAGTTCTTCTAAGATATATTACAATAAATTGCCACCCCAAAATCTCAGCATTTTTGCCAGTTTAGCACGTCTACCGTGTACTTAGCTAATTTATCCCAAGAAAGACTTCGGGAATTACATCGGTGACAAAATTGCTCAGTCTTCTGGAGAGAACCTGGTGTTGTTGATTGTTTTGAAATCTTCTTTACATGATTCAAAATTTCATGGGCAGTTAGATTTAGGTTAAGTATACTCTGAGGCAGCACTACATTTATTGTCTTGAAATTCAAAAGACCACGAACAATAGCCTCAGCGACTTGTTTAGTGTTTGTTTTGTTGCCAGTATAAACATCTTTTCTCCTGTCTTCACAACAATTCTAGGCGTTGGTTTATAGGTGTAATATTTGCCAATTTGTTTTCCATAACTCTTTGAAAACATGCCGTAGAACCCGTAAATGAATGCCTGAAAAAATCGGGTTCGCAATACGGTTTCCGGTAATCATCACAGTCGCCATAAATTCACACATTAAAACGCCATCAGAAACCGCTTCTTTAAAAATTATCAACCAATTACTTTGGCTGAGAAAATTTGACTATCACTAGGTTTCCAAACAACTTACACTTTCCCAGTCATGGCAGCACTTGCGGTAAAGTTCCCTGCAAAGGTAAGTTAAACGGATAATAGCATAAACAAACCTCTAGGACGGTCTCTACTCTTTCCAAATACCTTCAGCAGAAGGCAGGTTCTCTTGGTATATTTTGAGACATGTATGCTCATTTAAAACGCAAAATAGTCAATTCAGTTCACAAGGCCGCTACTATTTCAGCGTGGTGTATTGTTTTAGATTGTTGCAAATCATCGTGCCGCATTAATTTTAGCCAGGGTAAGGACCTGCAATTAAATTCTGCAGCTTTAAGAAAATACAAGCACGTTGTTCCCAAAGCTAAGTTAGCCCAGGCTTGTCTGATGCTAAAGGCATTTTCGATGGCGTGGGTGACGTGTTTTTTGTCCGCAGACGTGATATTGACCTATTGATGTTTATGTCGTGTGGTGAGACATTGGCTTGTTTTTTTTGGCCTTTTGGGGTTTTTAAAAAATTTTTTTTCTCTCTGTCGTTCCAACTATACATTGGAACATCGACATCCATTTAAAATAGTCTTGGTATTCGTTGTAATACTTCTTGATCGATTCAGGGAAGATCCTGGAGCAACCCTTTCGAGGTTCGTTAATTGCTATAGGAATTGAAAATCCTGCTTACCATGTTTTTTGTTTTAATTTTAAAAAAGGATAAAGTACTAAACAAAAAAGGTGAAAAAGTAAAAAAAGAAAAAGAAGTGTTAGTTTAAGGTAACGTGGTATAAATTTAAAAGTTGGAATAGGATCCACCCCTGATTTTTTCGTTCGATTTTAAATTTACCATTGTATATGTCCTTTCATAGCGCCTATGTCGAGTAATAAGCATCCAGAACTGTAGGTGGGAGATCTCCGGTTTAATCACCCTTTTTTTGCCAATACCCTTTCACCATCTAAAATCCTCTAACTCATTTAATGAGTCGTAAATTCTCCAAGTGGCGCGAAGTAAGCTGACAGTGTCTTTAGTTGATTTTCTATGGTATAGATGTACCCAAAAGCTTATCGTTTTTAGTTTATTAAAGAAGGTGCCTTCAAAACTGTATTTACTGAAATTTTTAATGCCTTTTCGTTATAAGTTCAGTCATAAGGATCAAGTCTTAAAGGCTAAAAAAAGAGAACTAAATCGTACTCTTCTCGCCTAAAATTATAAAAACGAGGCAATAAACGCAGAACTTTAAGAAAAATTTTACGGGTAATTCCATTCCGTTGGTAATTTCTTCTTGCTCACTTATGTTCCGTACAAAATCACAATGTAGCGGCATATAATAAACCTTTATTAAAACATAAATAAATGGTGTAAATGTTCGTTATAAGTAAATTTTTGAAGCTATTCGGTTGCGTGATAGATTACTAATATTGTTTTGAATTTGCAAGTACCTAATTCCTATCAGTTCCGTCATAAAGAGCACATATCGCGATAGTAAACCAATATTATTGTTTTCGGTTGAAAATGAAGTTTCCGGAGACCTTGTTTAAATCAATGTCACCATTTTCTTCTCTACGAACGTATTTGAGTCTGTAGAAGCCTTGTTCATTTTTAAGTGGCTTCTAATAATCCATGATGCGTTGAAAGTCATTTTGTTTTCTTCATCCAACATTAACAAATTATTAAAACTTCCCCATAAAATAAACGTCATTTAAGTCCTTATTCTTCTAATAAGCAGGGCTAAGTGCACCTGCATATATTCCTGCCTCTTGAGGTAAGTCATCTCCTTGAAGAAAGTGTTGATGGCGAATCCCATTAATATCAGAAACTAGTATAGGGCTGTCCAATTTCTAAAAATATCTGTAAAAAATAGTGATGGTAAAGATCTGAAACCGTCTTCGATGCAATTGGCCACTGTAGGGGCGGCGAAGGTTCTTTGTGTCAAATTTAAAAACTCCATTCCCGCCAAAATAAAACTAGTTCCTGATCATAGTTATACACGAGCTTGTTTCCTATGGTATATCGAGTTTACATCCATATGGAAAAAGGCAGAGGCAATAGTAATTTTGCTAAAATAGAGATTTTTCACCTCTTTTAAGGAGTTCGAATTTAATTGAAAATTGGCATAATAATAGTTGAGGTGCACACTTGTTTTTCATTTAACAAAATCAAAATCTCTACTTCTCTTTATGGTGCGCCCACGGTTACCAAGTTTTGGGCTCACTAAAAAACGTCTAGAAAAACTGAAGCTCATAATTGCTGTCATAAATTCTAACATATAATTACCGCTTACTTTTAGCCCCAGTGTTTCGTTAGCTTCTAAGCTTATAGGTTCGAGTATGGTTGTAAGGGTTATAACTATTTTCATTAATCAATGATTGCTAATTATCGATACCTCTAATGTTATTGAGACTTTAATAAATCAGAATGGCGTCAGTCATAATTCGCGACAGTGATATTTTATAATAAAAAATCTGTTCACTCGCCTGTGATGTTCATCAAAATCCAAGTATATCGCATCGCCCCAATTGTACCACGGGGAATGCGTATCTGTAGCACCTTTAATATAATAGATTTTAATGTTGATGGCGCCGGTTAACTTCTTCCGTGTACTTGAGAACGAGTGAATTTTACACATAAAAAAAACAGGATATTTTAAGCAAAAGAGAACTCATGACAAATAGCAGTATTTTTAAACAAGATTAAACCAAAAAGCATGCCTGAAATATAAACATTCGTTACAAGTTGTAAATTATATAGACAGATAATTATTGAAAACTTTCCATTTAGTCTTATTTTTGCCGGAAATTTTTTTAACTAAGGTATTATAGCAAATATGTCTAAAGACATCAAATTAAAAAAGGCTAAACAGTTAAATTAGTTTGTGTGCGCAGAAAAATATTTCTAAGCGTCGCTAAGTAATGATTATGTCATTATCTTCAGGGATTTCATGGGGTTCAACCCAAAAATTGCGGATGAAAAGAAGGCGCAGAAGTAAAAGCAGGTGAGGCGCTTTTTTTACAACAAAAAATCATGAAAGTATGCATTTTTGTTTCCCGTAAGTTGTACGTTGGTTGAAATTAAGCAGAGGAGATGAGGCGAAGCTTCTATCTTTGAAAAATTACAGCGATAAAACAACAAGTTACGAGTTAGCGCATGCAAATTCCAAATTTAGGAGGAGTTTCAGCTGCTGAAGTTGAAATCCTTCTTACTTCAATCTGGTTGTTGGCCTTTTATAAAGCAGCGCCCATATATGTGATAGCAAACCCAGAAACTAGCCTCAAGCTATTTTCATCTCATGGTGTATTACTACAGCACCCTTTGGCGGCGGATTAGTGTTTCCCTAAAGGGGCAAAGAACTGAAATACAAGAGCGGCATTACTGCTTTAAGCAAATATTTAACAGCGGGAAAGTGCATGTAATCTCATAGTGCGTTCGAATTCGCCCACTTGCTGTTGGAAGCGGTTAGAACACCACAAAGTTCAGGCCCACCCAGCCGGCTCTTAGAGGATACACAAATCAAAAAATTGACGCCTATCAACAGGGGAATATTTGGGTTATAACGCCTCAAGATTTAAATTAATAGAAGGAAGCGCTATTAACTGGTAAGTCAATGCTGATTAAACGATGCTCTTGTGGTTCTTCTTGTAAAAATCCAAAAATACTACACCAATAAAATTTGGAGCTGAACAATAGCCAACTTTTTATATTGCTAGTGGCGTAAATGAAGACCGAAGTCTAGGTTATAAATGGCTTTGTGTATTAACGGGTTACCTCAAGTCAATTCGTGTAATTTAGCTTATACGAATACCACAGTTATCAGCTATTCTGAAGGTAGATGGATTATGAATTTTTGGAGAATAAGCAATTTTAAGTAAAATATCAATTCTAGACGGCAACTTTTTCTGGTTACACCAAATAAAAAATTTGATATTATATAATACCGAATAACAACGGAGAGCACGTGTTTTGTACATCTAGCGGAGTGGATACCCGAAGAGGTTTTTCCATTTGGATATCTTATCAATGTCAAATTTAAAAGCCTGTAGTTATAGGATTTAGAAGGACAGATTTAGGAATGACGAGAGTAAGCCTGAGATTTTCATTAACGAATTTATCTGTACTGTGTCTAAACAACCAATCATAGATATTATAAGAAAAGCTGGACTTAATGCTTAAAGAGATAAGATAATGAGCTAAAAAAGTAGTTACACATTTAAAAGAAAAGTATAAAGGAAGAAAAATGGCACCTGCCTTTAATGCACGCATATTTTCTTAACTTGCCCAACGAGACCACTCATAACTGGAACTCATATCAAAGGGCGGGTGATGATTTAAAAGGACCGATGAATACGCGCTCATTAGGCCTTTTAATACCTTGTTAATATTTTAGGTTTTATAATGCGCTTACCGCACGTAATGTGTGTTGGCCGTAAATAGTCAGTCTGCTAAAGATTTTTAGGGTCATCATTCTGGACATAGATAAACTTAATCATTGGCGCTTGGACGGTATTTTACCTTATTATTGGTTTCCTTATGGCGTTTGTTGAGCGGAAAGTTGAATTTTTATTTGCCGTCGAATAAGGTCATGAGCGGTGAAGAAGCAAGGTATTTGGTTACATGGATATGTTATGCCATTGATTGTGGTTCCTATTGATATCCTTTATGGATGTTGGCACAGTAGCGTTGTTTTGGTTTGGTTATCTCCTGGATAAAGAACGTTTTCGGCAGGTTTACTGGGCTCCGAATGGAACCATTCCCCCTAAACCCCTTAACAATCCGTGCTTTTTACTCTACCCAACATGTAGTCAGGGGATAAGGTTTGGGTACATATCTGTTGACACTGCAGGTACTGCCGATGCAATTTCAGGAAGAAACTATTCTGGAGATCGCTATGCCCAACGAATCAAATGCATGCTTATGATTATTTGGGATATGTTTTGGGCACTAATTCCCGGTTCGTCGGTGAAACTCAAGAAAGTTTTTAATTATTTTACGAATATGGAGAATATCGTAGGAGGCACCTTAATTGGAGCACTAGCAATGAGTCTTTATTTTTAATGTGATCATTGAATCTGGTTGGATCACTGAAACGAGTTAAGTTCTACGGATTAATGAGATGTTCCATTTTGGCACATTTAATATTGGAAGTATTTTATTGAGCCGCATTTAAATATGGCAACAACGATCCGTTTACGCTTCTCAATCAAATAAGGGAATGATTTACGGTGTTCCTGATAGGATTTATTTATTTGATTTGCATTCGGGTGTTTAACCCTGCATAATCGAGAAGGTGAGTGTATTTTTAGCATATTATTAATTTTAACGTTTTGCCCCAACGATACATTTTAATAGTAAACAAGGCAATGTAAAGCGTAGACATGAAACGTGTTAAGTTAAAACAGTACGCGTATTATGGCAACTCAAATACGAAAATAGCGTATACAATATTTATATTTCCATCATATGGTTTTTAAGTATGTGGGTTGCTCTTATCTTAGCAGGTCTTGTCTTCGGGTTAAATCCTATTTATGTAACTGCTACACGACGTTTATGAAAAAAACTAGCAAATATTGCTATAGCGCTTAGGTCGTATAAAATGGGACAAAAAATAACTCCTGCTATGATGTTGGTTTGATTTATCACGCATGTCCTATACGAGGTCAAAGTAAATTAAAAAGTACATCAAACGCAATTATGTCATTCAAGATGGCCAGAATTACGTGTGTGTGTGTGTGCTTATTCATATCAAACCTGGCTAAGAAACAAAGGCTAAGAAGATAAGAGCTATAGTCGACGTTTACCTGTTTTTGTGGGAATTAAAGAGGCCAAGAAGTGGTTTATTTGTTCCGTTCTAGAGGAAACGCAATGTGTGTTGCTCACATTTTTGGTTCCTCTTCCTGAATTCACGTATAGATATAAGTCATGGTCTATAACGTCGTGTTTACTCTATTCGATCTCTAATAAGGCGAATATCCTCTTCCATTCTCTTTCTTTTTGGGGGGAAAAATTAAAAAAAAAAAAATTTTTAAAAAAAAAAAAAAAAAACCCCAAAACCGTGGTTTTTTTTGTTTTTTTTTTTTTTGAATGGTACGACTTTACGGGTGAAAGTTCTTGTACGGAGGATAGTCTTTGAAAGGTATCACTGTCGCTAACAGGGAACAACATGCCTAAAAAACGACAAGAAAAAGATGATCATAAAAATGATGCCTTTAGCTGACGAGCGACCATTACAGGGCGATGGTGTATTCTGCAATGCTAAGAACAAGATGTTAAAATGTATATGCCTTAATTTAAGCTTTGTAAGATTAAAATTTTCTATGGACTTTATCAAAAAAAAGATAGTTAAATTAATTAGCGATCCGTTACTAGATACAACCCTATCACCATTCAGGGTTCTAGGTATTGTTCTGCTTTGGCAATTCGGCGCAGTTAAAGCCGTCCTATCAGTTATCGCTATCCGATCATCTTCCTGCGTGAATGGGGGTTGAAAGTAATAAGTTCATCTATGCGTAATATCATGCTCGTCTCAACATCAGATGTTATTATTGCATCAGCTCATACCTTGGTAGCCACCTTGGTGTATTATTGCCTTGATCAGTTTCTTAAAACCTTGCGTATAGATTAGTAAGAGGCTCATTCCTAGTTTATAGTTTAATTATAACCAAACTGTATTATTTTGGGTCGCTTGTCTGAAGCTTTCGCTTTAGCATACTCCCTCGGGAGCAGATCGATTTTACGATGGGTGTGGTAAGCTTTGAGCGCTTACGGTTTTAATCTCTGGTCGTATTGTAGTTTCTTTTAGAGAAACTTTAGGCTCTGCAACGCACTGATTCGGACGCTCTTCAAAGATGTATGGTGATCCCTGTGAAAACAACTGGTTTGTTCGCGCTGTAGTGGTATGAAAACAACGGTTTTTATTCGTCGTCGC
>Ga0163217_1032830_pt1 | contig 13544 bp, 20 predicted proteins | sample SynspAceP_FD_185933 | JGI IMG/M metagenome (GOLD analysis project Ga0163217, IMG submission 185933) | Saline lake microbial communities from Ace Lake in Antarctica - Synechococcus sp. Ace-P (PacBio error correction) | ecosystem: Environmental > Aquatic > Non-marine Saline and Alkaline > Saline ... | reverse complement strand
AGCGGGGGCCAGGAAACCGGCCAAAGACCCGTAGTGCAGCGCCCCCGTAACTTCGGCCCGCGCAATTGGCGTCCGAGAAAAACGGCGACGAGGCACGATTCGACAGTGCGCGTATTTAGGACGTTATAGGGGGCCCCTGTTGCCACGATTCTACCGTCGCGCATCAACGCGATTATGTCGGCATGCGCATGGCTTCTCGGGTTCGTGGTCACCAGCAATACGGGCGGTGCCTTCTTCTTTCAAAATACCAACGTCTCGTCGCGGATGTATCCCGCCAGACGGTTATCAGACCGAGAAAGGTGTCCACAGCATTGATCTGGGCGCGGAGCCAAAGCCCGGCGCCGCGCCACGCGCTGCTGTCACGCCAGAAGTGATGTGGGTAGCCGTTCGATTGAACCGCAAAGGTCGACACGCTCAACAGTTCTTCGATCGGGCGCGGCGTCAGCCTTGTTGCCCGTTTTAGGCGCAAGCTTCGTTATGCGGCTACGCTCAGGTGCGGAACCAGGCAAAAGTCCTTGAACATTCAACCGATCTCGCGCCGCTTCGGGCAGGCACGGAAACACCGTGTCGCCAATCAGCTTTTGCCGTCCACATGGATCGATGCCGCTGTCCTGCATCTCGACAACCCGGATCATCGGCAGGCGTGGTCGACTTGCCGCAGCCGACGGACAGCAGCAGGTACTGGCCCGCATTATCTTCAGGCGGACGTCATCCCGACAGCGCCGCCCGCCATAGGCGCGCGAAGGTTCTTGATTCAACCGGGGATGCTTCTTCGGTGAAGTCTGTCATGGCGGCAGGTCTACCGATTTCAATTTCACTCGGGATCGACGGTTATTCAGCCCGCGCGTGGCCCGCAAGCACGCTGCAAAAGCCTGAGACAGTACGTCACACAAATCACAAAGCTGTTCGGTATTTATGCCTCGGGCAGCACGGAGCAAAGGCGGTCCATGCACGCGCGAATAGGGCAAAACGCCCCGGCTCGCGCCCAAAGGCGGCAGAAATAGGCCCAAGGTGCAATCTTGGCGCTGCTCACCAGCCCACAAATAAGACGGCGTCAAAAACATTCGACGCCGTTCCCGGACACGGCCACGGTCAAACAGCGTCGCATTGCCCCACAGCGTCAGACACCGTGGCTGCGGACCATTAAAGCCCGCATTCACAACCCGGCCCGCCATTCGGGCTGCGCGGCGCGAGCTTCAGCTTTCTTCGACCACCAGCGTGCGGAATGAGAGGCGGGAAACCAGCGTGCTCAGCGCGGATACAGCAGCGAGATCATGAGCGCGACAAAACCCATGCGGGGAACATCGTGGCCATGTGCGATTCAGCTCGCCCTGTATGCGGCCGGCAGGCTTGGCCTTGAATACCAAAAAAAACCAAAGGCCGATTGATGCACGCGTCGAATCCAGAACGATTTGCACGACATGAACGGCGCGTCGTCTGTGGATCAGCAATGAACACGCGATTCATTTCATTTTCACCGGGGATCATGTGGGGAGGAAACACTGCAACAACGCAGCCAGTAGCACCAACGTTATAGGGCCGGCCGTCCCCGGTGCCGTGGAAACGCGCCAGATCAACCGGCGGAGACGACCAGCGCAACAAAAGCGACCCGAGACCACAGGAACACGCCTTCTGCACCACATCGGTGCGCAGCGAGCATGAGCACCAAGCGGGAATAGCCAAGCTCAAAGGCGCCACGATTAGGATCGCGGCGTGCCGTTGCCCTCAAGACAGCGATTAAGATCAGTCACCACCAGCAGGTATCGAAATACCTTCGGACAAGAGCCGCAGGGCGATCACAGATTTTAGCAAGCGTTCCTGCTCGCCAAAGCGTGCCCCTAGCCAATTCCTGCGGGACATGGGCCCGTTTCTGGCGCAAGGCCCACGAATAAACCGCCGGTTTCGGAATGCCGTAATATGCGGCATTGGCCAGCGTCCCCGCGATGCCGTAGTAGTAGCCCAAGATGCGCCGCGTTCAATTTCAGCTGCGGGCGAAATCACGTGGTGACCTGGGCTGACCAAGGTCCAAAGCCCGGTTGCCCGCCTTGGGCCGTCATTCCGCAAGAACCCTTCGACCGGAGGCAGCGAGATGCAAGCCAGAAGGCTGACGGCGATACGGACATCCGAACGGACAACAGAACAATGGGGACATCAGGGGGGTACCTTTACAAGACTGAGCAAACTCATGGGTACCGAGCAAAAAACTTGCCGCGCTATTATCGCGCGGCAGTCTGTCGTAAACGTGATTTGAATATGTCAGCCCGTCCGCTGCGCTACCGCCATGGGGCCGCAGCGTCAGACCCACAGACTTACATCGTCATGTTTGTCGCGCCCGTCGAGCAGAAGGTTCTGCCCACAATAACGCGGTGCGGTTGAGCACAGAAAGGCGCAGCCGCCCCGATTTTCTTGACGTGTTTTGCGTAACGCCCTGCGGGAATGTTGATGCGCGCCGGGTGCGGGCCTCTTCCAGCGTGATAGCCCTTTTTGTTTGACGACCCCCATCCAGCGCATCGGCGCAGGTCGTGGCGTGAATGCCCGGCAAGGCAGGTTGTTGATGTTGACACCCTTGCCGCGACCTGACGCGGGGTACCCGCGACATAGCCGGTCAGACGGGTTACGGGGCCAGAGTGGGTGCTGAGCCCAGACACCATTGGCGCCACAGTACGGATTGCGAGGTATGTTTGACAACACGGCCCCACCACGGTCCATCATCGCAGCACCAGCGCTTTGATTCATCGCGATAGGGGGCGAGCATGTTTCGCGTCGAGCGCTTTGTGAAATCCTCACGTCCAATCGCTCCAATTGCCGGGGGGCGGGCCACCTGCGTTGTTGACCAGAATGTCGATGTCGACCAGCAGAGGTCACACCAGCTTCTGGCTTCGTTCCGTGGCGATATCGGCGGCAGATTGGTTGGTGACCTCTAGCATGTCCTGTACGGATGCGTTTCGCGCTGTTTCCAGAGATCAGCGGCACCGCGTGCGAATTCATCACAGGATTCACACCCGCTTTGTCGGCCAGCGGCCTCTGCACAGCCCAGGCCAAGACCCTTGGACGATGCGCAAACAATTGCGCGTTTTCTTTGTTCCCGATTCCATTTAGCGATCTCTCGCGATTGATGTTCGCGCAAGTGTAGCACTGTCATGCGGAAACAATGCAGCAAAAGGCCCAAAGGCTTGGACCACAATGAGACACAATCTTATGGGTCAAAGATGCTATAACACCGACGGTTATGCGACCCGGTATCGATTTACCTTTTACCTTCGTGCGCGCAAGGGCCCGCCCCATGACCTCGCCCCGCCCTTCCTACACCGCAAAGGTCTGTCTACCATGCGACGAATTCAACGGCGACGGATGGGCGATATGGGCGATCCGATGTCCTTATGCATCAGAGCTGCTGAATAGAGATGTCTACGAAGCTATTCCTATGCGCGGCCCCTGTGCGCCTGTCGATACAGACGGCACGCAAACGGAGCTTGTCGATCGCGCCTGATACGCAAACCGGGGCACGCGGCGCAAGCGCTGCATCTGGATTGTGCGCTGACCTTCATGTCGCGATGGGCAATACAACGACGCGATCCTGCTGGTCGAGGTGGCGACGATGGCAACGCGAGGGCGATTTACCTTATCCCGTTGAGCGCCGCTGTCGCGAAAGTGGATACCGGATGGTTGGGCCATCGACACCCAAACCATGCGCCAGAATTCGCGCAGGTTGCCTTGGCGTGTCCTTTACCCGCGGCACGCACATCACCATGGGTACGAGCAACAGGTTCCGATTGAAGATCTAGGTGTGGGTGAACAAGATACTACCGCGATGATTTGGCGTGCAGGCATCGGCGGATCAGCCAGAGCAACAGTGCGTGCCGTCGGTTGGTTTGCACGATCTGCAATGATGCGGGCACCACTGAACAACGAACCGAATGATTCATCGTCAGCCCCGACACCGCCGTTCCATTACCACGCCAAGAACCGTATGGGGCGAGGGCCGCTCGGAACTGCTGGTAAGGACGGCATTCTGGTGAACGGTGTACAGTGCGCGTGCAAGACGGCGGCTTCGTCGATTTACTTTCAGCTGCTGTTTGGGACAAGCCATCAGATCACTATGCGAAGGGATCGCAGCGGAATCCATGCTGATCGACAAGCCGCCACCAAGGGCGTGCTGCGCAAGGGAGCTGTCGGATTGCCATGGGCGAGTCATCCCTAGTCATTCCGACCTGCCCCATGCGGAGGTGATGTGTCGAACCGCTTGCTTGACCGTCCCGAACGCAGCCTGAACTGCTTTGCGCCGCGCCAGATGCGACTAATTCGCCAAAGAACTCCCGCCGTACGATTTTTGCCATTTTGCACATGGTAAACAGCGACTCTTTCATCTCCATTCACGTTGCCCGGCTGGCCTTTTTCGGCCGTGCGGCAACGTCGAACATAACGGCCAAGCGTTCGGTCGCATGTAGATCGGTCGCTAGGACGTTTGACGCGTGCCTTCCATCGCGCCTGTCCACCAGGCATGACTTGCCCTTGATTCCGTCGAGGCCCTTGATTCACGCCCGTACCGTGATCCTGCTTCGACTGACACGGCATTTCCGCCGATTTAAAGCCGATCAAAGGTTCGAACCTTCGTGCCCTTCGCGGCACCCTTTCACCAAAGCTTCTGCAAATCTCTTGCAGCTCCATTCGTCTTCTCCCTTTCTATGACCTCACGCGGCCTATCAGTACCGATTTTCACGCGCGGCCCAAAGGAAATGCACCCACGCTGATCAAGCAGCCTTTGCCGCGTGTGTTTTTCGGGGCGTGGATATATGCCCCCAATCCATGTTTGGATACCCCCTCAAACCGCCCCGCTTTTGCCTGCCGAAATCGGCTCGGCGTCGCACTTTGCGATATCTTCCACCCCGTGCGGGAAAACCACGCTGACAGAGAAATTCCTGCTGTTCGGTGGGGCGATCCAGAATGGCGGGACAGAGTGCGTTGCCAAGGCGAGGCCGGCGAACCACGGTCGCGGATTTATGGCGATGGAAAAAGACCGCGGCATCTCTGTCTCGCGTCCGCCCATTGTCGTTGACTTTGTTGAACAAGGGCACGAACTTACCGTTTTTAACCTTGTGGAACACGCCCGGCCACTCGGACTTTTTCGAAGATACCTACGCACGCTCACGGCGGGGACGCAGCCGTGATGCGTAATCACGGCGCGAAAGGCGTGGAAAGCCAGACGCAAAAGACTGTGCAGGTCTGCCGCATGGCGCCGCTGCCGATCCTGACCTTTTGTTACAAGATGGACCGCGGAACCCGACTTGTGTCGAGATCATCGACGAAATTCAGGACAACCTCCGCGATTGACGTGACCCCGCGAGCTGGCCACATCGGCGTTGGGCCGCGACTTTATTGGTTGCATATGGACATCTGCTGTGACCGGCATGGAACTGAGGAACCGTTGCCGACCGCAACAAAGTATCCGCAAGCATCGCGATCGAAAGGGTTGGACGACCCAAAGCTGCCGAACATGTGCCGCGCGCTGCTCGAAAAAAGCTGCGTGAGGATCTGGAAATGGCAGTGCGCGGCTGATGCGGCCGCTGGCGGATGATGAAACTGGAATGGCCGAAGAGGTCATGACGCCGAATTCTTGGTTCGGGTCCGCGATCAACAGCTTTGGCGTCCAAGGAACTGTATGGATGGCATCGCTACCTACGGGCCGGAACCACAAATTCAGTTCGCGCCAGCCAAGGAATATTTTACCTGAACGAAACAAAGGTTTCCGGCTTTGTCTTCAAGGTTCAAGCGATATTGGACCCGCAAGCACGCGGACCGCGTTGCCTGTTGTCCGCCCTTGCTCGGGCCATTTTACCCGACGGCATGAAAACTGACCCTGTGCGATCCAAAAAAAAAAGTATGTCTGTGACAACCCTGTGATGTTCTTGCCGCCGGACCGCGAGCTGGCGAGGAAGCCTGCGGCGGTGACATCAATCGGCATTCCCAACACGGCCAAATGCGATCGGTGACACGCTGACCGAAGGCGAAGCGATCCGGGCGTTAGCGGTATCCCTCCTTTGCGCCGGAATTGCTGCCAGGCGCCGTGGCGGGCGACCGATGAAGTCAAAAGCACTCGAAAAAAGCGCTGATGCAGTTTCGTGAAGAAGGTTTGCCGCGAAAAAAGTGTTTCAAGCCCGCCATCGGGTCCGGCTTCTGTCGTGGGGCGTTGTCGGCAATTGCAGTTCGAAGTGCTCGCCAGCCGGATTGAACTGGAATATGGCCTTGCCTGTGCGCTTTGAGCAATTCACAGTTCACCTCGCGCAGCTGGGTAAACGGTGACCGGCAAGCCGTTGAGAAGATTTACCGAAGCCACACAGCAGGATATCGCCTGATCATGATGGCGACGTCGTTTAACCTGCGCGGTGCCAATGGGATATCGATCGCGTCGACCGCGGACTTATCGTGATGTGCGTCTGACGCGACCAAGAAAATGATGAGTCTTACTTGGGGTTGCAAGCCCGACAACGACGCGCCGCACATTGGCCCATGACTGATGGTGCATGGGGCATCGCCTCTACCATTTCTGGCACCGGACGCGCGACATTTACAGTTCGGCGCCTATCAATTTGGGCGGGCGAGGCGCGCACCGGCTGTATAATCTATCTGTTGCGCCCAACGGACGAAGCCTTTTGCCCATGTCTGGACGGCCACACCAAGATCCGCAGTCATTACCTGCGACGCCGCCTATTGGAAGCAGCGCAAGCGCCGATCGTCGAGGCGCACAGCAACGTCAGACGGCAAATGGCCACCACGCTATAATCCGTACGGCGCAGTCGACTGGACTGATCATATGGATGTCGGGACGAATACCTTGTCGCGAACCGCCCGGTCGCTGGACTATGGCGCAGTGCACCCAGCCGATCCGCCCGCCACCGCGTCCGCCCGAATGGAGCAGCTGTGGGCGGGGACACCGTCTGTGCTTCAAGGGATTTCATTCCCAGCGGCCCTGACGCGCACGGCATGTGCCAGAGCTATTACCCGACCTATGGCCTATCTGAAAGGCGGGATTTCTCAAGTCATCTGCAAGGTAAGCGTCTTTCGTCCGCACAGGGCTGCCGACATGCATTTGCGCATCCACAATGTCTTTCAGAAAGGCGAGATGCTGGCCTGTCATGATGCCCCGAACGGGGCATTTCTCGGCTGGCCCATGCCATTGCAAAATCATGGGAGTGACTGGACGGCGCCTATCGCTACCGTAGTGACGAAAGGCAGCTACCGCGGAGTGCGCCACGCCCCTTATGACAGGAGGCTGTCCTTCAATGGACCTCTTTTCAATGATCGAGGGCGAAAGTGGCAGTTAGGGGACTGCGCGCGTTTTTCGATGAGTCTGCGCTGATGACTCCCCAATTACGCGCCGTCTGCGCAGCCACGGCTGCTGCGCAGGTACGATCTGGCGCTACCCGACCATCTGCAACACATTTCCCCGCTTCACAGCGCACTTAGCGCATCTGTTATTTGACCTGACCGGGCAAGTTCTTCTACATGGAGTGCAGGAACATGTCGGCGGAGGCCTCCGCCCCTTGGGGCATGCGGGCCGACATGAATGCTGCCGCGGGCCAAATGCAGCGTCGCTATCATCGGGACACACTATGACAAAATTTTTCTGATCTAAAACCTCCCCCCTATCCTAAATTCCTAAAAGCCATTGATGAGGCGGGTATGAAACCCCCACGCCGTATCCAAGGCCGGTGCGATTCCACCTGCCCCTTGCTGGCAGAGACAGTTGTTGGAGATCGCCCAGACAGTACCGGCCAAAACTTGCCAAGCTTTACCCTTGCCCATTTGATCACCCTGCTTGCCCGTGGACGCGCTTCGCGCGCGGAATGCCACGCAGTTCTAGGTGTTGTGTCCAACGCAGGGGAACGGCAGCACAGGGTCGGCGAAAACTTCGACACCTATACCAAGCACCTGAAATTGACCAAGGCGCTGTTGATCGGCGGCGTTTCGGTTCGGCGAAGCAGGACAAGCTGAATCGGACAAAAGGGCGTCGACGTTTCTGATTGCGGAGCCAGGGCCGTCTGACTTTGGACCATTTTGAAGCAGGCAAACTGATCTTGTCTGACGTCAAGATTCTCATGGTCGTCGACGAAGCGGACCGGAATGCCTCGACATGGGCGATTTATCCCCGATAATCGAAACGTATCTTTCAGATGACGCCCATTTAACCGTCAGACCGCTGTTCTTCTCGCCACCATGGCCCCGAGATCGAACGTATGTCACAAACACCTTCCTGTCGCTCCCGCGCGTATCGAAGTCGCGCGTCAGGCGACCACGAGCGAGAATATTCAAGCAAGGGCGTTGCTGATGTTCACAACCTCGCGCAAGGACGCGAAGCGACGGAAAAAGCGCAAGGTTCTGCGCGCGTGATCGACGCCGAGGGCGAACAAATGCACCCAACGCATCATTCTTCTGAACCGCAAGATGGATGTGGATACGTGGCCAAGTCGTTGAAATTACGGCTATGACGCCAGCACCAATCCACGGCGATCTGGACCAAAGCCAGCGGGACACAAGAACCCTCGACGGTTCCGCAATGGCGATCTTGCGCTTCCTTGTGCTATCTGGATGTTGCGGACGTTTGGCCTTGATGTGGCCGCGAGTCGCCATTGGCTATAACCTTTGATTGATTCGGCACGTTCCCATCCGAAGACTTATGTGCACCGCATTGGCCGAGGCCAGGCCGCGCGGAGCCCGCGACTTGGCAAGAGCATCATGTATGATTCTGCGTAACCACGTGATGAAAAAGAAACTCGAAGACGTGGAAACGTCTTGGTACAGCGCGAGAATCCGCGACTGGAAAACCCGTGGGTGGACAAGAAGTCAAAGCTGACGTCCAGACCAGAGCCAGACAAACCGAATGTCCCTGTGCTTCAACCGACGCTGGGACTCCGCGGGATAAAACCCAAGCGGCAACCCGTTATCGCGCAGCCGCAGAGGCCTGAAAGCGGGCTAGACTGACGCCGATCAGACCAGTGACCCCACAGGCAGATTACGCCACAGGCAGATACGGCGCAGAACGGATACAGCGCAGGCCAGCGCCCAAAAGGCTGACGCTCCGAAAGCTTGGACCAAAGGCCAGCGGCCAAGCGCAGCGAAACAAAATCCGAGAAAACCTGCGCATGGGCGCACCGAAAAGGCCGCCTCCGCAAAAGGTGACGCACGCAGGAACAGACAAGTCGACCAACCGTCGGAAGCACCCCGTCGGCTGGGGCGTGGGGGATAACACCCGCCAATTGACAACAAGCCGCAGCAGAACAACCGCAATGACAAAAACCGTGTCGTACGGTCTAGGCGAATAAAACGCCCGAGTTCATCGGCCTAGAGCTTTGCCGAGCGCTCGAATAAAACCCATTCGCAGATTCCGCTGACCATCTAATAAAAAGGCGCAGAGCATTCTCTTGCGCCTTTTCTTTATGCGGCAGTACCCTGCGCGTGTCCCCATCAGTTCTTCAATACAAACGCAAAAAACGACCGCGCAGTGGCCGCGCGCGTTTTCGATTTAGATGTGTCGATGCCTTAGCTAGCACGGCTGACAACGATGGTGACTTCGCGGCTTTTTTAACGATTTCATCATTAGCCGACTGGACGACAGTTGCGCTTCAGTCCGTTCGTGCAAGCTTGTCGTCGTCGCGCAGATGTCTTGGGCATTGGCGCAGGCAAGGAACTGCGCCAAACGGGCCTCAAGCACTTCGGACGAGCGACGTCTGGACCGGCCCTTGCTCTGGCAAGCATAGCGTCGACCAAGGGCGCCCAAACTTCGTCGTTTTCGTCCTATTGATCACAGTCACGGTGGACGTTGGGCCGTTCAGCGCATTGCGAATACAAGGTCGCGTTACAACGCACGTCCATCGTGTTTTTGATGCGCCAATTTGCGTCGACCACGTTCCAGATAGGTGCGCCGCTGTCGAACATATTCAACAACCCTTTCGGCTCGTTTGCCCGATAGGTCGATCGCATGCCGTTCACGGCCAGAACACCTTCATTCCCTTGGCTGTTGGCGATTTGGTTATGTTAGCGCAGGGTGGCGGTGTTCGCCGATGGCATCGGGATCAGGATCTGAGGTTTTACCACATCATGCAGCGTTTTCCAGATCAGCACCGGTGGACGTGGCCCGACACGTCGGTACAGACCGAAACTGTCATCGCGTATATCAGCCCATTTCAGAAACGCGTTGATGACCTATGATCAAACGCCACGTTCAATTGACCGGGCATTGGTTTTGGAGGAGAACAGGGAACATGTCCCCTTCTTTCATCTCCAGCCCCATGTATTTGCCCGCGCAGCTGACGCCGACGCCGCACGGCGCTTCGCCTTGCGACCCGGTCAACCAACAGCATCAGAGTTTTCACGCGGGATGCGACGGGGCCTTTCCGGGGCTTCACGACGGTGGGAAGTCTTTTCATCACGCCCGTTGTCAAGGCGAGGCTATCGACCATTGCGTTTCATTCGCACGACCAGCAGAACGACGGAACGGCCCTGCCCGTTCGCCAGCAATCGGCCACGGTCTTCACACGGCGCGAAGTGCAGAGGCAAAGGTCGTCGCGAACAAACACATACCCTGTGCGGTACCCAGAAGCTTTTTCGATCTCGGGCCGACAGGTGGCCTCAGACGGCGGCGATTCTGCAGAAGAAACACATTGGTTACTGTCACAGATCAAGCTTTGACGCCTCCTGGACCACATCGGCCCAAAGTTCGGGTCATAGCTCACCGACGCCCGGTGTCATGTGATCTTGAAGTCCACCGAGTTGGATCAGGCGATCGCCCGCCACGTCGATCCACAAGGACGACGATCTCAGGCGAATAGAGGTGGGGACATGGGCAGAAGCGACGTGAACGGCCCGACCAGTGGTCGCTGCGAGCCACGTGCCACGGTTGGTCACCGCGTCTTCGAGATGGCCGTACTCGTCCATCTTTGCGCTTAGGCAATGTTCGCGGTTTTGAACTGCGGATATAGATAGGGGCCGCGCCAGGAACGTCATTAGGTATGGGGCCACCACGGCACCGACGTGTTCTTACGTGAGGCGTGCGGTGATAAAATATCGCTCGATTCTGGTCGCGGCGTTGTCAAGCCAGGCGGATTATCGGGGGATGATTCAGATTCCACGCCGGAGCGCTATGATGCTCCATTGTCGGGGAAAGCAACGCCGGGTCGACAACACAATCAGCCGCTCCTTGCCGGGTTTCCCCGTAATCCGATCACACATAAGGCATTCCATGCCAATTTCACCTGCCCCCAGCCGAGGGGCAGATTAGCATCAAATCTTTCGCTGCTCTAATACTAAGCGGTATCCTTGTTACTATAGTTACTAATCACGGTCAGCCGTGCATCGTTCAAATTTCATTCTTGGTATGCATCAAAAACAGATCGACTGTCTAGTTGAAACAGCGGGGCCAGCGCGTCGCAATACACGCGATCTCGCGGCGCGTTCAGCCATTTATATTCGGGCACATATCTCCACGACAGAGGCCGACAATAACCCCAAAAAAATGCCCGAATTGTATGCGAAGAGACGGATATGTGTAAAAAAAACCCCGGGGGATTACCGGCCTTTGTGGTTTAGAGATGTCTACATGAAGGTAAGCGCTGCTGTCCGTTATGCAATGCCTCGAGGCTCAGAGTTCACGCCGGGGGCGATCACACCGCCGATATAGGCCCCGCGCTGATCAATACCACGTCAAAAAGGGTCGTCGCAGGTGCCGAAATCGACAACAATCAAAGTCCCCACCGAACAGATTCATGCCCGGCAACTGTGTTAACCAGCGGTCCGGCCCCACGGCTGTGCCCACGTCTGACCCGAACATCAACGGGCAATTCGGAAATCGGGTTTAACCCACCCAACAATCGGGCGTGTGTTTAAAATATGCGATCCGCCAGCACACGACAGATTGAAACACCACCCGCGGCACTGTCAGCTGATGATCACAATCGGTTGATATCGGCCTACGCCCTGGAAAAACTTCATCAAGGTTTTGTGGCCAGGAAGTAATATTGGTCAGACGTTGCGCTGCATTCGGTTGATGTGCGCCAGGTCGCAATAACCGCGGTTCACGTCCCAGATTGAAAGACCTGTATTAAGTATTTCCGCAAAGTCAATCGCCAATAGCAATGGCCACATCCCTTCGCTCGCGGTTAGAAAAATACATCCGCCGCTGTGATGGCACGCGGCCTTTGAGGGTGCGCAGGAATTCAGGTTGCCTTGCGCATACCAACGTCCTCGAATAACCACGGGTTTCATCCCTTCATGGTGCGCGCGACGATCTCCTCGCCCAACGCGCGGCATGGGACAGCCACGCAGCCACGGATCGGCGCAAAACATAGGTCTGGACTGTGTTTCCAGCAGGGCGTATTCCGCGGCCAAGCATCAAGAAAAAACCTCCGGCGGAACGGGGACCTTGCCCGTCTCTGCCACAACCGACACAGGCGCCAGGCCCCGTTCAACCTGATTCGGCACCCGGCGGGCATGGGCGAGGTTGACCCCGATCCCGCATGGCAAGAAAATCGCCGATGCTTTCAAGCAGATTCCAGCGACTTTGCCGGCGTTCAGCAGCACGGTCGTTGGGCCATTTTAGGGTAAACGGCGCCTTCGTCCCGCAGTGGTCGACACAAACGCCACGGCGCAGTTAGCAAGGGGACGCGACAAAGTGCGCAGACGCAGCAGTCGAAGGTGCCTCGGTACACGCAATCCTCAAGGTTGCGGCGAAAATTTCCGGCGGCGTTGCCAGGACCGATCCGCGCACGGGCCACGTGCGGCAGTCTTGTTCTTGCGCAAGGGATCCATGTTCGCACCTCCGCAAGCTTGCGAAGGACTGCCGCGCCGCTTCGCTTAAGTAGTCGGAATCAGACGCTATCGAAAAACCTAGCGCCACTAGCGGTCGGCCAGCCGCTGTTAGGCGCTTGGCCCCTGATGGATTTCATTTGCCGGCAGCCCTGTTGTAGCCCAGGGGTGGCACACCTTAGGACTCAATTGACCAGCGTCGCCGCCGCAAGAGATCGCAGCAGTTTCGACCGCCGAAACAGATTAAACAAATGCCAACCACCATGATCACGCAGCGGCAACAACAAAACTCCGGACAAGCAGCAGCATGCTTTTACCCTCGTCCAGGACCGGTTCATCCCCTTCGGACCCGAATACATCAAAAAGACAATGCGCACGGTAATAGTAGGCCCGATGGCTGAGCGGGAACAGCACTGGCACGACCAGCCAGATCAGCCCCGCGTCGACGCCCCGCTTGGCCACCACGCCCAGGTTTGCCAAAGGGGAACCCGCATCGGGCGGGCAACACCAAAGCGAGCGAAGAAACAGCCAAGCACAGCAATCGCCAGGCGGCCATTACCCGGTGCGCGCTTGGGAATACATGTTTCAAGCGCAGATGATTGGGTCTTGTGGGACCGGCTGGGCCATTTTTTTTCTTCCAATCCCCGAGGATGGGGAAGGCAAAAAGGTCCCGATTTGTTTCAATTGTTCACCGTAGATCGGCGCCAGAATTAAAGAACCAAAGGCATGGATCTTCCTCCCTCCTG
>Ga0163217_1016745_pt1 | contig 13544 bp, 13 predicted proteins | sample SynspAceP_FD_185933 | JGI IMG/M metagenome (GOLD analysis project Ga0163217, IMG submission 185933) | Saline lake microbial communities from Ace Lake in Antarctica - Synechococcus sp. Ace-P (PacBio error correction) | ecosystem: Environmental > Aquatic > Non-marine Saline and Alkaline > Saline ... | reverse complement strand
TTGACAGGTTACACAGGCGATGTTTCGACCCTGCGGCAAGGGTGCGATGAAGCTTGGCAAAAAACCTTTGAGTGCGGTGGCTGCAGAAGGCGTCCCGTGATTGTGTTGCCCGGTTTGTTACGAGAAGTTGAAAGCTTTCGGGCATTCCCGCTGCTCGAGTTCTGCAGGCGCGCGGAGTCACGCCAATTCAAGCTGGCAAAACCTGCCGATATTGCGCGCAATCGATTTTTTCTCAGCGTGAGGCTGCCTGTTAAACCGGACAGGTTCTGCGCGTCGATGGCGGGGAATTTTTTTTTTAATTCCCCCCTTGACTTAAAAATGGAGAGGGGATTTTAAGGGGGGGGGGAATTTTTTTTGGGGGCGATTATTCGAGTAACGTGGACCGCGGGTCGCACGTCCAGCAAAAAGAAGCGGCAGCGCTGGAATACACGATCGATTGTGAGCATTGCGGCGCCCATGCAGGCTGTTTATTGGTGTTGATGATATTCGCCGGATGACTGACGGTTGGCGCGAACCATACGGAACGCAGGCAAAAAGCGGCGAAACGGTGGATGGCCTCATCACGGGACACAATGGGTGGAAGAATGACAAACCGACTAGTCTTTGACTGGGGTGCTTTGAGCGGAGTTTCCAAGCCGACGTGTTGCAGCCAAGCGTTGCAGGAGCGGCGCGACCCGGATATGATTCGGGGCGCTTGCCGCAACTGGTCTATTCTGGACAGCGCATTGTTCAACCCATGTCCGCGAAGGTGGTTGCGGAACCGAGCCTGTGACGGCGCTGCGCGTCGATGACCGCATGGTTGCCTGGTGTCATGGAGTGCGGGCGCTAAGGCGTCTCGGGACTGACAGGGGTTCGGGACGACTATGACCCCGGGCGCTTTTTGCAGGCTTTACGGTGGGTCCCAGCGGGACGATTTCACCACGCGCAGTAAATCGTCGGTTCTTCGGGGCCTTTTGGGCTTCAACCGATCAGACGCGGGAATTCAGGCTGGGGCGGCGACAGTTATTTTGCAGCATGTGCTTGGAGCGGATGCCCGCTCGAGTGCGGCCACAAGCTGGACAGTTTGCGGCACCCGGACGCTTTCATGCGTTGGGGGGTTTGACCGAAGAAATGGCCGCGTTCAATCCGGCGGGGCGGGTTTCATCACATGCTGCACACATTCAACGGAAGCAAACAGGGCACGAAATCGTTGCTAAGCCGGTCGCGACGATATTCCGCCTGGGTTGGAGCGGATGGGATTGCGCCACGGACGGTTCAGATACAGCATCATGCTTGTGCTCTGCCGAATGCTGCGCCGGGCCGGGCAGTCGCCACCCCCCCCCCCCCCCCCCCCCCCCCCCCCCGCCCCCCCCCCCCCCCCCCCCCCCCCCCCCCCCCCCCCCCCCCCTTTTTTTCCCCCTACGTTTTCTGGACAGGTTCTGTAGTGCAGCGACACTGATCGCTCACTTGAATGGTGATTTTGGACAGCCGCCAAAACGCTCGATGGGCCGCCAATATCGCGATGTTGCGTTCCAGTCTCTAACAGACCCTTGCAGATCATTGAATGGGCGGGTTGATTGCTCACGGCAAGCTGGTTCGTAGCAGCGCGCGCATCATGGCGAGCAGGACTTTGGGCGCTGATTGCCTGTGAGCATGCTGGGACAGAATCGGATTGCCGGCGCGCGGGTTCAGCCTTTGGCTATGGATGCTAAAATGCGGTTGGACAGGGTGCCCGCAAGGCTGTGCTGCCCTGCGACGTGGGAACAGGTGGCATGTCCATCCCGGTTTGGCCCGATTTGTTGACTTGCTGGGGGAACAGCCGGCAAGCGCTTCGTTCGATGGTCAAACATCCTATCTGATACGAAATTGATCTATTGGCTGGCGGCATCCGTTTCATCTGAAGGGACCTTGTTTGACTGAGGCGGTGTGGGGCCGGCCGGAACGATTGTTGTGCTAGCAGTTCGGACCGCCACGCGAGCGCGCCGTATTGTTGTTGCCAGCGCGGACCTCCTGGAGCGGGTTCAGACATATGGTGCACCTCACGGATCCTCGTGTTCTACATGCAAGGCTGTTGTCTGTGGGTCAGGCGCGGAATTGATTCTGTGTTTTTTCCGCTTCGTGGCGGGGAATGGTCGGCTTTGGGGACAACCCTTTTTTCCCCCACTGAGGGACTTTGATGAAAACTGCGTTGCTGCGGCATTTGGAGCGGACGGAAACCAGGAGCGGACGGCAGGGCTGTCAGCACCAAGTTTGAAGAATCATTGAGGGGTGTTGGCAGGTTGCCCTTGCCTTACAAGCCGGAAATCTATCTCTTCTGGCTTTCGGCAACCGATTTGAAACCGTACCGACAGACAGCGGAAAATTGAGTGCAAGCGAACGGGATGGTATTCCATTTGATTGATGTTGGCCGAACATCAGATGTTTGCGCGTCGATGATGGCAATGCGCGCCCGATTGCGCTGGACTTCTTTACCCGGGAGCAGCAAACTCCTTCACAGGCCAGTTGGCCAAACCAACCTTGCTGGGGTCAGCCACCAAATCTGCTGCATCATCTGAGCTGATCACGTGGTTTCAAGAAAGGAACTTGGTTCGGGTGTTCTTCTCGCGCGGTGGCCTGCTTGCCCAGGTTGCGCGTATGCACAATGTCGACGCGGCATTGCCCGTCATGGAACAGGCATTGGTATGTGGGCATTAAGGCTGCCTAGATCACGGCGGCATCCCAATGCGGTGCGCTGGAATCGGACCTCGCCCTTGTTCACAAAGCAACGGCGCTCAAACATGTTATCGTGACGTTGAGCGCTACTTGGGAAGATGGAGCAGGGACCGGGTTGAAGTTTTTGTTCTGGAGCCGGTGTTGTTGGATGTACAAGTGCTGGTATTGGCCACAAAGCGGACAATGAAGTTAGTTAACGTGCTGGAAGAATTCGACGCGTCTGGGGGCCAGTTTTGCAATGCGGGCGGTGTCTGTCCCAGTTTTGCAGACCATGGGCGCGCCCAGGCATGTCCGCTGAAAGCGCTGATGGATGTTCCAGCGTCTGCCCCTTTGAAGTCAGGCCCAAATTTGACCCGGCGGCAAGTGGCGTTGGCTGCTGCAATTTGTGTCAACTGCCAGGATGGAAAAATTCACCTAACCAAACAGACCATGCAGCGGATTGCCCATTATAGTTAGCGTGCCTGAATCGCTGGGGCTGAACAGGCATTCAATATGCCAATCAGTCAGGGCCGGTGTGCTTCAACTTTTTCAATCGATGAGGATTTGACTATGGAGCGCACTGCGCACAATTGTGGATTGAGGAGGGTATCCCAACGTTCTTGTGGACGCTGCGAGGCCAGCCAAATTTGACCGGCATGAAACTCCCGCGTTTCCCTCAAGGGTGGGTTGATCTGCAAGATGAAACGGGACGTATATGTTCTGCAGAACTCACAAGCATTTGCTGAGGCACAAGGTGTCTCTTCACTAAACACTGAGATTCAAAGGCTTGTGGCCGAGACGGCCAAAATCGATTGCGTGGACACCGCGCAGGTTCTTCTTGACTGCGGATGGGCCTTGTGGTTTGCTTGGGCGCAAACAGTCGCTGGCCTGTTGTGCCTTGGGGCTTTTCTGCGCGGTTTATCCGTCAAAGGATATTCGTCACGAACCATACAGGTAGCGCAAAGCGCCCTGTCATCGGTGATGGTGAACATTTTCGAAATTCATGTTCCCGCCTTGGCGACGGTTGCTGTGGGCTGGCGTGCGAGATTGCGGGTTTTGCGACACGCGCGGGCCATTGCTTTTGAAATTGTTTTGACCGTCGAAGCGCTATTTCTGGCGCAATAAAGCAGCAGAGTGCAAGGTTTGGGCGGGTTTTGACATGACACCGGGACGGGCCGCCCGACTTGGCAAAAACTCGCTACAAGCAACCTTTTCTGAATGCAGGGCCGGTTCACAATGGCTGGACCCAGGCTGGTGGTACCTCAAGGTTGGTTGTGATATCATTTTCGGACTAGAACCCGAGATCGATACAGCGGCTGTGTCAGGCGTAATGACACTGCATTCAGGTGCCTGGGACACGAATATTTCGGCACGGGCCGGAGGAACACGCGCTGAACCTGTTGCGGCTCTTAAACTAAAAAGCGGCCTGAAATTGGCTTCACCCGCGTCGCAGCTTCAAGTCAGATTCAGCTTCCAATTCGCGCAAAACGATTACTTTACCTTTATTCTGGGTTTCCTTAAGACGGTTCAGCGTGACCGGCGCGTACCTAGCCCGATGCTATTTAGGGCATTGGCCAACAGGTTTTCGAGATTTGGGGTTAGCGACCGCGAAACCAGTTCTGCGATCTGCGCCGCTAGCGCTGCAACACCATTCGCGGCTCCGGCTTGAACATTTCGTTCGAAGGATCGCGTTTGCATTCGCGAACTTCCTCTTTGGCGACCATAAGAGCAGCAATCTTTTGACGGCTTGGAGCTATTCGGCGCATCAGACACAATTTCGTATTTTCAGGGTGTCTGGGGCGTTGGCGCGCAATATTGTCGGGCGTTATGATTGAGGCTCAGGTGATGCCACACGACATTGCGCCCTGGCATCGCTGATTGGGGCTGACGCGTTCCCAATGTATCTGTATTCAAGGATTTCTTCCCGACGCCAGTGAAATCCGCCTTCGAGATTTGTCAGGCATCACCGCTCGGCGAGCATTGTCGCCTTTGCTTATCTCGGAGTCTCAGTTAGCCCGGTTTTCGTCTAGTGGAAGACGTTCTTTTTGGCTTGTTTATAATGATAATTGCCGTGCGTTTCAGATGCGGCACTAACCTTGCTCGCATAGGAGGACGACGACATGAACAGGATGATATGACGTTTTGCAAGGATTATGTTTTTCTTTGCAGTTGCAGGCGTTCTCCGCCTCATGGTTTGGTCCACGCTGAAAGACTTGAGGTTTGTTCTGGGGTAGACGTTCGGGCATTGCGTCCAACCGGGTATAGCACGATAGTGACAATTGCTGCTGCGGGCTTGGTTTGAGCAGGTCGGCACTACTACTTACACCCAGTCCCGCTGGATATCGTGTTCCCTGCGGCCTTCGCGCTTTCATTGACAAATTGCCTTCCTTTGGTGCGGTCATTTTAACGCCGTGTCGATGGATTTCGGGACTTTTGCATGGTCTTAGCTGGCTTGCGCCGGGGCTGATTATCTTGAAACACCGGGGATCAACCGCAATGCTTGTTTTCTTGGCAAAGGTATCAGTAAGCCTTGTCAGCGCACGAGTGCGGCGTCCCATCATTGAAAGCCGGCGCACGACTTGCACTCATAATCATGTTGATCCTCTGTGCACGGGACTGTTGTTTTACGCAAGGTCGAAGCTACAATTGAGGGAATTGCCGGTTGTCAGGCGTTTTTGCATTCATGGCAAGAGTGGGCGTTCAGAGATCAATGTTATGAAGACGCGCTATTGACAAGATCGAAAACACCGGTAGATCCCACATTCGGAACTCGGTTTTGAAAAACAAAGGTGATCTGCATGAATTCCGACAAAGGCCTGTGGCAGACGTTCAGACATCAATATTGATTGATGCCATTGGAAGTGTTAAGGCCGGAACGAATAAACGCAGATGAGTTTGAAGGGGATCAACGGGCGCTGACTGAAAACCATTGCAGAAATGGAAGCGACGGGGTCAGCCATTATTACAGATGTGATGAGCATCAAAGCCAGTTTTGCAACCTATCCTTTGGCAGGCCTTCATCTGGGTCTCAAATGGTCGTGATCATTCCGTTTTGAAGATGGCGCATCCGCCGGCAATTGCCATGCTGCGGCAGGCCCTTTCGCTTGGAAACCTACCGGGCTATGTTTGCAAGGCAAAGACGCCTGACACAGCGCGCCTTAAGCCAAGCTGTGATTTTCTCCTTCGGCCATGGCTCTTCTTTATCCAGAGGTCTGGCATTGAAGGGCTATGCGCGTGAACCTTTGTTGAAGATCTGGTCGGCCGAATGCGTCAAGGATTATCCGGTCCGCTTTCGATGCCGGAGCCGAGTTGTGCGATTGACTTCACCGAAGGGCGTCCTTGCGTGCAAACCTTGGCCCAAGCAAGGCTGTTGCGTCAGCTTTGTTGATCTCAACCAATATGGTTCTGGCTCAATTTTCAGCGCATGAGCGCGCCGATTCGGTTGCTTCACCCCTGCGGGGCACGGCGACCATAACTCCACAGACTTGCGATGTCGATTCTCGAAACTGTTGCCGGCCTTTTCAGATGGATGCGGGCGGTTCTATCTGCAAAATGGCAGTGAGGCGAGCAAGGTTTCTCACATCTTCACGTTTGAAGTCGTCACACAGATGCCTTGGCGGTGTGTCGATCCTTGCAACACGCAGCAGACACGCTGGGACGTACGCGATGCAATCTGGGAAATTGTGAACACCTCAAGGTGAGCGGTTTCGGCACCACTGAATGATTGTGGTTTTCGCCCTTTGGGTTGATGATTTGCCATGGCGCGCGCCACAGCTTTTACCACACAAAGCGCCGTGTCGCCGGAACAAAAACTGACAGAGCAAAAGCTTTAATTCTGCGTCTGAAGGCCGTTGCACGTAGGTGCGTGTGGTGAAGACCTTCATTGCGCAGCTTCAACATTTTTGAGGTGGTATGTCCTGAATCCAACCTTTTGGTCTCGCCGCTTTTTGCGTGGTAGACAGTTTGAGGCTGAGGTGTGAATAGACTGCAATGTCGACCAAGGCTACCGCCTTGCATTGCCATTGCCAAAGGGTGGCCAGAGCCGCCTCGGCAGGATCAGAGGAGAAATCCCACTGTCGTGATCGTAGTGGCATATGCCGGACGAGTTTCATGACACCTTGCAGCCATTGCGTCAGGTCACCGCGCAGCGGATTGCTTCGTCGACTGCAGCGCGGTCTAATGATGATAGCGGCATTTATAAGACACGGCGTTGATCGTCCCCGATAATGGCATTTTGCCAATGGAATTTGGAGATGCCATGCTAGCAGTGACAAGCCTGCGGTAACACTCCACGTGCAACTGCGGCCGGACCGAGTTGATGTCATAGATTGGTGGCAATGGTCAGGTGTTACGATCTCCCGATGGATGGAAGCGGTTTCCAAGGTGTTAGATCGTTGCATTCGTGTCCCGCAAGTTCCAGCGATAGCGGGCGGCAATTCAAATCGTTGCGTCCAGATCAGGCCTGCACTTCTTCAACGCCTCCTCAGAAGTACAGCGCGTAGGTAATCCTGGACAGTGTTCACACGATTCAACCATTGCGGCGCGTTAATCGAGCGGTTCGCTTGCGCATTGGAATATCGGGCATTGCCCGAAAGTGGCACGCTGCAACAGGCCGGACGGCTGATGTTGATGCACCCTGGGAAATGTGGCAGATCTCTGATTGTGTTGAGATTGCCGGCAATCTCATACCGTGAGCGCCGCGGCAGGTGATTGCTTCGGTTTCTTCGTATGAGCGATCCCCGGTTACCCATTCAAGCTGGCTTTTGAGCTGACCTGCATAGCGGTAGTATTCGCCCAATGCCCGTGCCTTGGCTTCATCAACGTTCAACACACCTTTGGCGATTCCTCCGGAGATGTTGTTTCGTGCCAAACAATTCGTTCAAGAGCTGGGTCATGGTTGCCAAGCCGCCACCCAGTTCGCGGGTGTATCGAGTCCGGAGCCAACAAGGCGCAGTTCAACGGGATGCGCGATGGTGGGACCCTGACCAGACCGCGTTCCAGAACTGTGCATTGGAGCGGCATACCCAGCGTACGTTCCAACTTTTCCAACAACAGCTCGGTGGCATGGGTGAGGCTGTGTCCAAAACGCGAGGTAGCTGCGGGTTATACGTCCCCTATGATGTTGTAGTAAAATGCGGGGCCGGAGCGACCGATGCCAAATATCTGTTTCGACGCCATTTTCGTTTCTCAAAAACTGATCATCGGTCAACCAGACGGCTGGGTTTGTCATTGGCCTCCTTTTGACGTGGTCCGCCCTATAGTTAGGAAAGCGGCGAGGACAGAGTGGCTTAAGAGCGAAGCCAGAGATTGTCGTGAGTTTACGGCGGGTTGAGTTTTGATGGTGGCAAGGCATGCCTCGATTGACGCATCAGAAGATCAGGTGACTGAACAAACGTTATTATCGCCCTAGGACTGGGGGGGGGAGGAGGGGAGAAGCGGGGAAGAGAGTACGGGGAATGGGACGAAAACATCACAGGAACTGAAAGCGATTGCAGAAGAGAAGTGAAGCCTCGGCGGTGCAGTTTTTGGACTGACGCTGAGATAAGTTGATCTTGAGGAGCAGCTCGGGACCTTTCTGAAGCCCTACGCGCGACGTGCCTCATCACATCATAGATAGCGTAGTTCGTTTCAGTTTTTCTGACGTCGTGTTTGTGCCGCGTTTCTGGGTCAACCCGATCCACGCGAGGCAGTTTGCCACACGGGCGTGTGACGAAAGGAACGCTTGGTCGCGGGAAAGGTTGAGTGACGGACCCAGTACGGTCGATTATGGCTACCGTTCGGATCGCAGCCTTGTTGAGGAGAGCTGGCTGGAGGTTTAACTGACAACGTGTGGAACGTCAGTGTTGGCGACGTGAGGGGCTTAAGGTACCAATGAACACTAAGAAGGGGCGGCTTTGGGCTGACGATGGTCGTGCGGGCCGTTTGTTGCCCTGGTATCGCATTCTGTTTGGTACGTATGACTTCGTTCACACCGGGACAGAGGACAGGTCGTGCCTTTAGGACGTTCAAATCTTGGATTAACATAGCGAGATGTAGCGATCCGGGTGAAACGGAAGCTTGACCGCGGAGGTTATCGGCGCTCTGACGGACCTGTTTTCGCTGCGGGTGTTGCCTGGCTTATATTAGGTCGGACATGGCAGAGTTTATTCGTTGGGGCCGTCAGGGGATGGATCAAGGCGGTTGGGGAAAGATGCCTAATCGACGGGTCACCTGGGAGAAGGGTTATGCGGAAAGCTTTCACGGGCGATGAGGGATTGAATTGCTGAACGGCCCGAATCTTTTTCCCTGGGCGTTGAGCCAATCATATTTGAGATGGGAGGGAACCATTACAAACACCAACGACCACCAGTGCATTAGGGTTACCGCCCACCTGCGCCGGGCATCGTACGATGGACCAAAGGCCAATCATGCACTAACTTTCAACTGGACACTCAAGATGGAGGCTGCTCTCTGGGCCATGTTCTGCCGGGCGCATGATGCAGCACACCACGCAACCGTTTTCATTCCTCCTTGACCAATAAGCCGCTGCCGTCCTCATTAAACCATGATAACGATTGCCCGGCAATTTCAGCAGCCAAGACTTGCTACGTAGTTGATTTAGTGAGACTTCGCCGTCGGACACCGTTACGGTTATCGCAAATTGCTATAGATATTGTGGAAGTACGATGCCTACATTCAAAGATTACCCCAAATTTGTGGGGCTTGGTTATGGAACTCAGTTCTAACGTGTACTGTAGCGTTTTAGAATGTTGAGCAGCAGGTAGTGGCGGGGCCTCATTGCAAGAAGCTCGTTGGCAAAGCCTTTAAGGGGCTTTTGAAGTGAGATAAGGGGTAAGGGCATGGCGGAATTTGGCTTCTCGAGCCTGGGACAACGACTATGTTGTGCGCCATCGGAACACAAGGTACGTTATTTCAGCAAAGGCGAATTCTTTGAGCTGCAACCAACGGAATGAACGAATCAAGACAGGAAATTAGAAGGCCGGCAAAATTTGTGAAAAGACCAACTTGATCTCAGAATTTTCAGGACGACTTATCGCGACGGGTCATTTGCATACGCAGGTGCGCGCTTGGTATCGCATTTACCATTTAAGCACTACGTAAGGAATTGATTTAAATCCAGAATTGAAATGGCTGGCGCATCGGCAACGAGCACGGTTTCCGGGCTGGGGAGATGTGGATATTGTCGTGTGGTCGGTGCAGAGTATTGAACATTGCAAGTGTTTGGTGTTGCTTTGATGCGTGAGTTCGTTCCTTCCCAGAACTTCTTGGCGGACAGAGGATATGACAGAAGCTCACTCCAGTTGACACTTGTATTACGAAAGCACAAAGTTGCGATTTCGCCTCAATCACTTTGGAGCGGCGGTCTCGAAGTGTGAAACACTACCGAAGAACCTTATCAACAGCTGCGAGTCAACCAGTTTGCTCGGCGGCTTCTCGATTACCTGGACCAACGAATCTCTTGTCTAATTTCGGTTCCAATTCAGATTTGCAGATTCAACACGGAGTGGCGCTTTAGGTTGAGCGGCATGAACTTCTATCATCAAAATGAGCCGACTGACATGTACTATTTCATTTTTACTAGGGCGCAGGGCACGATTTACCCCAGCGCTGCAGGACTTGTTTGACGGTTACTCTTTCGTGGGTCGCTCAGTCCATTTGCTGAGTTGAAGCAGATCGCGTTGACTTTCAAGCAGGGCTTTTTTAATGCGGCAATCGAAAGCCTTGAAATCTATGATGGTGGTATTCGTTATTGGTCTCGCCGTACCGAAAACTAATGTTGATGCATTTCTTGTCGAGGACGTCTTGGGGATGGATGCAGAAGTGAAGTTGGTCTGGTGTCAGATATTTAAAGCGAACGAGAACGGATGTACGAGAGTAATTTGATTTTTCCATGCCGATTGAAAATCATTGACGCTGAAGGCCATGTCTTGCCCTATGCGGGCGTCGGCGAAATGGTTGCATTAAACCTGGGTTGGAGGTTGAGTTTCAATCGCGGGGTTCCAGTCGCGGAGATCTAGCAAATTACCAGCTTAGCCTTTCTATTCTTTCGATTGGAGCGGGAATCTTTGCGTCGGGGATTCCCCTTAATCAATTCTTTCGTTTGCTCCGCTTAACAGGCATGGGAAGTGCTAGAAGTTGGGAAGCTATTTGGGTGCCTTTTGATCGGCGGCTTATTCGGCTTCGTCCAAACGCAAAGCGGCAATACACGGTTAGACGGCGTCGGTTTTTATCCCTTGATAGCCCAAAGCTTTTCCAAACGGACAAGAGCGATCAGGGAAACATGCCACAATTTCCCGCCGACAGCAATGCCAGCCTTTTCCATTTGGCGGATTTGTAGTTTCATGGCAGATTACATCGTTTGATCTTGATCTATTTCTCATCTTTCATCGCCTTTGCGTGATGTTCGGCTTTTTAATCACCGATAAGGTACCGGTCGCTATGGATCTAGGGATATAGACTCTCCGCTTGCGTGTCTGCGCAGGTTGTCATGTGCTTTGCGTTCTTTTTGAACTCTCTGCTTCACATTGGCTCTTTGTGTCAGGTAGAGTACGCCCTCCATCACATCATGATTTCACCAACTGCGCCGAGAGTGGAGATTCTGTGGGGCTGTGCCCTTTTGAAGTGGTCCGCGTATAGTTAGTGAAGGGAGACAGGATGGCCATTTGATTCCGAAAAGACGCACGACGCGCGTTGTCGTGGAAGTTTACCGCGCTGTTAGTTTTGATGGGGCAAGGCATTGCCTCGGTTGACCGCTCGCGATCAGCGTGAGCGTCAGTGAACAAAGACGTTTTATGGCTGGAGGACGCAACGTCGCTCCTATGGGGGCAAGAACAGGCTCAAGGAACTGAAAGCTGACTGCGAAGGGGATCTGTGAAACGGCTCTGGTGGCGGTCTCTCTAGAGCTGACGACTGTTGATGAGTTGATTTGGGAGGCCGATCGGTGATTCTTGAGGCCTCGCGCCGACGTTGCCCCTCGTGTTTCATTTCTCGCTCACCCCGCAGGGGCTCGTCGTCAGTTCAGGTATGTCATGGACAGTACGTGTGTTGCCGCGTTTAGGGTCGGGTACCCGACTCCTGCGGAGGCCGTCTCTCTCGCCACGGGGCGTGCTGACGCAGAACGCTGGTTCGCGGATGATTGAGCTTACGCGCCAGTTACGCGGCGCTCGAGTGCTCGGCTCGCTCGAGATAGCCGCGCGTTTGTTGAGGTCGCTGGGTGCGTCACGGTTAATGGAGCCTAGTGTGGAGAGTTGTGGGCGAGTGAGGGCTAAAGTACAATTGGAGAGCACCTAAAGGGGGCCGGCTTTGGTTGACGATGGTCGTGGCCGCTCGCTCTCTGTGCCCTGAGTCATCGCAATATGTCTATATAGGGGTCGTTTGATGACTTTCGTTCCACGGACGAGGACGGTGGTGTTCGGTACGGTCATCACATCTTAGGATGAACATGCCACGCGTGTTGGCCGATCCGGCTGAAAAAATTACGGGAGGTGTCGTGCTACGCAGGTTATCGACGATCGCGTGACGGACCTGTTGTATCGCCGGCGGGTGGGTGGTGCCGACCCTTGGTGTTATTAAAGTAGCGAGCGAATCGCGAGGTTTATCGTGGAGGCCGGGGTTATTTGGCCATATCACGCGCGCGCGCTCCTGCGCAAGGACTGACCTCCATCGAACCTGGGGTCACCTTGGGCAGAGAGCGGGGTACTGGCGAGGCATAGACGGCGATGAGGATGAATTTGCTGAACGGGAAGGTCTGTCGCTTATTTCCCTGGGTGAAGTCCAAAAATATTCATATGGCAAAGATGACGAGGAATCATCTACAACACACAAACGGACCACGACAGTGCATTGGGTGTAGCGCCCACCTGCGGCAGAGGCTTGGTCGGCGATGGTACAGGCCCAATCAATGCACTACGTGGTTTCCACATGGCCTCATTGGGGGCTGTCATTAGCTCGACCTCGGATGGCGGATGAAGACTGGGCCGGTGTATAATTGGGGTTGGCTATATATTACTCCGACGACTAATTGGTGCTGGTCAGGGTGTACTAATAACCTGACGTATTCTCATCGGGGTGGAGCAGAATGGCAGTTGTCCTTGCCTGGATGGAGTACTGTTCGGCGGTTCTTTGCCAACGGGGGGTAGAAGTAGATCTTGATGGATTGTCGGGGCACTCGCAGCATGAGCAATTGTTAGCTTGACGCTCGACCCAACCCTGCTCTCATGCGTTGTAGCACTGTTTTGCGCGCGCTTTCTGAAATACCCGCTTGATTTGACGGTATCAGTCCTCTCCGGGTGCCGTTGCGCCTTCATTCATTCACAAGTGCTTGCGCTCTGTCTTGTGTCGCAAGTTTTACCAGTGGTGTGTATCAGCTGGCTGTGGGTAGGGGATCTATGCTGTTACAAAGGTAATAGAACCAAGGGGGGAGCCAAGCGTTGCCTGCGGGAGTGCGCTGTTTTATCCGGTCTACCACTGCCAACCACTGCCGTGCGCAACAGGTAATAGCAACGGATTAATTTACGCGATACGCAGAACTGATTTACTTGCGCCCAGACTCCTCGATGGTCTCGCGATCGATCCCGATCTCTCGCTTGATTGCATATTGCAGCTGGGCGATCGCACGCGCGCGGTCTTTCTTCTATCGCTCTGCCCAATCCCTCTCTAGAAAGCCTGAGTTCATAGCGCCTCCGGAGCGCAGGGCACGCAGCGTACAGGATGCCCGTATGTTATCACACAGGAATTAACGCACCCGGTCATTGCTGGCCGTGACTGTATAAAGCCTGCGGTTTTGGCGATGTTGCAAGCGCCTGCCGGCCTTGCATCTGCATAAGCCTTGGTGGGCGCGTCGTGTCCGCTGTGGGCGTGGCCGAGGATGGGAC
>Ga0163217_1053405_pt1 | contig 13547 bp, 25 predicted proteins | sample SynspAceP_FD_185933 | JGI IMG/M metagenome (GOLD analysis project Ga0163217, IMG submission 185933) | Saline lake microbial communities from Ace Lake in Antarctica - Synechococcus sp. Ace-P (PacBio error correction) | ecosystem: Environmental > Aquatic > Non-marine Saline and Alkaline > Saline ... | reverse complement strand
TCGTCCGTTCGCGCCAGGCCTATTTCAGCTGTATAGCCGCGTCGATATACAGTGTATGGGCCCGTCACATAGTTCAGGAGGCCGGTGAGAAGCAAGTAGATCAGGCCGACCGGACCAGATCATCGGTGTTCCGGACAGACCGCCCGACCGGCACCCGTTCCAGCCATGGCTTCGCGCGGGCCTTGCCCGATTTTCTTTCGGAAAACATCATTTTCCGACAAGGCGAAACCGAAACACCGTCGGCCCGATCGCATTGATGTTGATGCCCTTGGGCCGCCCCACTTCGCAGGCCAGCGCGTCGGACCATGCCATCCAAGGGGCCCCGCCTTGGAGGGCGCAATAGCCCGTTACCAGTGCGGCAGGCCGGCCGGCCACGGTCGAGGGGGACCACCACGGACCACCTTTGCCGCGTCCGCGTGTGGCGGGTTGTTTTTGGCAAACTGGCGGCCGCCGCCTGGCAGGCCAGCCAGTAACCGTTTTCGAGATTGGCGTTTCATCACGGGAGCGCCATTTTCATAGGATTCTCTTCGATATATCGACATCATTCATTGTCCGGTCGCCACAACATTCAGTCGAGTGCGCCATAAAAAGCGGCGGCGGCGGCATTCCACAATCCTGCGGCGGCTTCTTTCCGAAGTTGGAAATTTCCGCCACGGTCTGCTCACGCGCACGCCCTTCACCCCGGGAGCTTTCGGCCAGCGCGTCGAGGCTTTGCAGCATTCATGTCCGCAATGTCAGGTTCGCAACCCATCTGGGGCCAGCGCCCGGGCAACCGGCGCTGCCGAATGCCGCCCGTTCGCGGCCAATCACGAGTGCGGATTTGCCCGGAAACATCGAACATGGAAAGTTGGTGACTTTCTGCTGCCAAGGAACGGCCCCCTCCGGATTTGTCTGGGAACTCTGCGCAAACCTACACCAATGCGCGCATTGGTCGCCGCGCGCATCCCGACAGATTCAAATCAGGAGATCAGAAATACCGGACCGTATTTCGAACGGCCGTTCACAAAAACCACCAGCCGACAGGGCGCCGTGGCGTCAATTGCAATCCTAACGCTCGGACGAAGGCCAGACGCAGCGAAAGGCGGCCACAGGACGGGACCATGAACCTCAGCATGTGGACTTTGGCTTCCCGTGTTGATGTGGCCTGAACAGGCCCATTCCGGGGCATCACGCGACGGCGGTCAAAACGCGTGGGAACATCTCAGGATCCTCCAGGGAAACACGATGCCGCATAGAAGATTCGTCCCTGTTCGTCGGAATTGCTTCGTGGCGCCGAAAAACCCATTCCAGACGCCCCGGGAAGCGTTGTGCCGTAGCGAGGAAGACAATTCAAAGCCGGTGACGGAAACATCAGCCGCCTGTCCGGTGCCAGATATCCCGATGTTCGACGGGGCCTCAACCTTCACTTCGGACATCAGCGCCTCATCGGGACGGACGATTTCCATCAGGTTTTCAACCCGGCGCAGACCACCGCACCGGTTCCGGGCTGGACGGTGAGCAATATTGGACGAATACCGCCGCACAGGTGCACGCCACCGCGGCCGGGTCACACGTCCTCGAACAGCGCCAGCGAACTCCTGCACTTCGGACCAGTTTCCGCCATCACGGTTTCAAGCTCGCGCGCCACGGCTCCATTCTGCCAAGCGGGAGATCATGCTCCCGGATCGCATTCTGTGCCTCGAGCCACCGCGCTTTCGGCCGGGACGCAGGCTTGAACTTCGTTTCTCCAGATTCACCACGGCAGTGGACGCAGCCACCTCGCCGCTTGGGTCTCGAGCAACGCAATCCGCGAAGGCCAATGGGCCTTTCTTGAACAGGGCCCTCGCGGTATGTCGGATTGTTTCCTTGCATGGCCGCGAGTTTGCTGCGCAAGCTGGCGGTCTGGCCGCTCAGGGCTTTCGATTTCCAGGCGAACCCGCTGTTGAGGTCCGATTTCTCGAGGAACGCTTCTGTTCGTTCACATAACCTCTGGCGCGCAGCGCGCAGGCAGTCGCGCCCTTCATCGAGCAGGAGCGTTGAATCTGCCGCGCCAAAATCGGCAAAGTTTTCATCCCGGCCACCGATTTCCGCGCGGCCAACCCGCAGCGCCTGGGCCAGCCAGCGACACACCGCGGATTCCAGTGTGGGATCCCGGTCGGGTCGCCTGCTCGCGCACTTCCAGTTCGCATCAGGATATCGCCCGCTTCCACCCCGGTCGCCATTGCGACCAGCACATCGCGGACGATTTGCGCATTCCAGATGCATTGACTGCGTAGATCGCACCACTGGGACCACGGTCCCCGATGTGCGCGCGCGCAGAGGTTTCACCTTTCACGGCCGGCCCAGGCAAACACTCCGACGATGAACAGCGCCGCCACGGATAGTCGCTGCCGTCAGGAAAACGCGGGCGGCCGGCTTCCTCAAGGCTGGACCGAGTGGGACAGAAACGCAGCTTTGTGCCCGCGGTGGACCACGCACGCCTTTGACGGTGAGAGAGGCAGGGCTGCGCCGGATTTCTGGCGGATTGGAAGTTGTGTTTCTTGGCTTCGGACATATCGGGTCCCTTTTCACGTTCGCGGGGGTCATATGCCTGCCTCGGAGTTTTGGGGTACAACTCATCAGCGGGCCATCTGCCGGCAACCACGGCCGTCCGATAAGAACGACAACGCGATCCGCAAGGCGCCGCATATGTCTTGGCCGATGGGTTCGCAAAAAGAATGAGTGCGCGACCCCCGCATGGCTTCGGAGCGCGGTTCCGGGAATTTTCGCATCCCCCGGCGTCATCGAGTGCGATTAGCGCCTCATCGAGCAACAGGACGGGTGCGCAGAGGACAGATTAGGCTCGGGCAAGGCAAGCGCTGTGTTGTGAAATCCTGCCGGCAGGCCTGATGACCAGAATTGTTGTCCCCCGATGCGGGTTTCAAAACCCTTCCGGCAGGGCGTCGGTTTCGTCGATCATGCCGCGGAGACGACAGGCATCGGCGAAAAGCTCTTGCAGGGGACGCCGAAGAAATTCCCGTAAGCGCAGATGGCTGGGCGATGGTGCACGTTAAAGGAACCTGGGTTTCCTTGAGGACAACATAGCGAAGGCGCACCGGACGCAGTTCTGCCGGACCAGGCTGTCTTTGTGTCGATCCCGTCCAGAGTGATCAGCCGGCCTAGGGTTCGTTTTAATAGCACGCAAGGCGACCCGCGAGGAGGATTTTTCCCGATCCGCTTGGATCCCGTCAGCGCAACCCATCTCTCCCGGCGCACCGGCAAAACTCACGGCCCATCAGGGGCCGGGTGCGCTGACCGGCAGATAACGCAAACTTCACGCGATGAAATTTCCAAGCTTTGCCCGTGAACAGCCTTCCGTTTCGCCGACAAACTGATCGGCCTGTTGCGCTCCAGCCGGAAGCGCAGCAATTCGTTTCAGCTGGCGGGATTACCTCAGCAAGACCTGTTCAAGGCGCGGAATCAGGTTGAAAACGGATTGGATCGGCGCCAGCACACGCCATGTCAGCGCCATGGTTGCAATCAGGGGCACCTATGCGTCATGGCACCTGGCTTCGATCTGGCAGCACCGCTGAGTTTGCCAGCACACCGACCCCCGCCCAGCACCATGAGACATTGCGAGGAGGGTCTGGGACGAGGGCTGTTCAAGGTAATTTGCCTGGAAGTCGAAGGGTTGCGCCGGACGAAAACATCCACGGAAACCGCTCATACAGAGATTTCCGCACCCATGACCTTTGATGTGCGGGCAATCTCGTAGGGTTTTCGACAAATGAGGATGGCGCTCGGGACCGCTCAATGCTGCGCCGCCTTGACCCGGCGACGCATCGCGGGGGAACACCAGCCAAACCCACAACCCGTTAGATTCGCGATTCAGGACCGAGCGGAAACCAGAGCGACGCGGACCTGCGACCAGTGCAATTTCACGCGTCAGGAAGACAAATGACAAAGGGCAGATTCGAAGGCAAATCGTCACCAGGCGGGCCCGGTGGAAGAAGTCACGGAGCGATTCGAACTCTTGTGCGGGCCAGCTTTGTTTGCCAAAACCGGTGCGCGCTCCACAACGCTGTAGGGCAGATGGGTGATTATGCGAAAACCATCGCCTTGCTCCCGATCGGGAACTCCAGGACGCGAAAACTTCAGATAGGCCTGTCCCGGGAGGGGCGCACCAGGGACGCAACAGGAACTCCGCCGTTTTCATGGCCAAGCGCGGACCCGGACGGCCAGATAGGGCAGAAAATCACCGTTTCTTTTGCGACCGATGATCTTGGTCATAGATCAACCATGATCGAAGCGGCACGGCCACTGCGAAGGCATGGTTCCACGGACAAATTGTCACGGCAAAACATGATGGGCAATGGTCCGACGAAAACGGCCGATAACTGCGAGGAACAGGGTGTTTCCTGATACTTCTGCCGGCTTGTCCCGCATGCAGACGGGTATCCGGGCAACAAAAGCGCGACCCGGAGGCCATTTTCCAAGGCGACTCGACGCATTCCACCTTCACCCATTCCGATCGAAAATCCGGCAAATGTTCCCCATCGGCGCGCAAGCAGTGCGATTCACCCGACCCTGATCGGATTTTCGTAAAGGCACGGGCATGGTCGCGCATCCACAATCGCTGCGCGCGGAAAGCTCGACCGGCGTGGGTCGGAAAAACCCAGCCGCGCCAGCACATCCCGGAGATCATCAACATCGAGTTTCTCCGACCCAAAAAATCGGCAGGATTCAATCAATTGGTTGGGTCACCACGCCATTTTCAGCGGCCGTTCAGGAAGCGGAGACAAGGCACACCCGCCGGGCCCTTGCAAATGTGGCATCGGGCTGCGCCTTTTTTCAGGGTGGCCTCAGAAGGGCCGTTCTGATCTATCGCCTGCAGGGGAGGCTAAAAGCCGAAACACTCATGATGTGACTCTCGTGCCGGCAACCGGCTTGCGAGGCGTGACGGCCTATCGGGGCGGCAAGGCTCGCACCGGGGCCGTCTGACGGCGGCCAACGCGGCGCGGATGGAATGCCGAAATCGGAAATCTCGCACACCCGGTTCCGCATCCGATATCAGGGCATGGTCGGTGACTCACGAGAAGCATCGAAGCGATCGCGCCATGGAATTCGAGCAGTTTCGCGAGTATTGTCCGTTTCGGTCCGGAAATCAAAGGTGGAGTTGGCTTCATCGAGAGGATGAGCCGCGGCACGCGCAGCCATGGGCACGGACCAATGGGCGATCGCTGGCGCACACTCGCCCGAGAGGGATGTCATTTTCCCGAACTGCCCAATTGGGTACAAGCCCATCCGGCAGGCGTTGCCAGCACCTTGTCGAAGCTCAAGCGGCTGGGACATATTTCCACGCCGCGTTCCAGGGCGGTCTTTCTCCGGCAAACATGGTCAGGTTTTTCGCGCCACCGCTGCCGCGATAAAGCGGGCTGCCGTTGGGCAAGATAGGCGATTCTGACGGGCGAGAATCCGGCAGGCGTCGACATCCCGCCAGCGAACACACCGTCCATTGACGAAACAGCCCACCTGCATTCGGGCTTCAACAGCCCATCGCAGCCAGGAGCAACGTCGGAATTGCCGCTGCCATTTTTCGCCGACCACGGCAACGGTCTCTCCGGCCTTCAACCCGGAAATCCACATCCGGAACAGGGCGGAATTCGGATTGATTTATATGAACCCCATGTTTTCGAATCGGTGAACTGGCCCGAGATTGGTTCGGCGTTTGGGCACGGCGTGTTGGCCTGAGCCTCGGAATCATAGGTCAATGGAACTTCCTGCAGACGGGATTCGGCAACCGCACATTCTGGAACTGCACCCAGACGGCGGGATTTGCGCGCAAACACCGGCTGGACAGAACGCGCCGCGGAGGCATTTGCACGCTGGGCCAAGCGCTGCCCAGTGAGCTTCCATTGGCACCAGGATCGCCCCGACACCGGCACGGAAAAATCATCGTTCAGGTTGGAAAAGGTCGCACATGGGCCTGAGGCCCAGCCCGGATTTGAGAATCAACATTAATTCGTGTACAGCTAATCAGCCGATGGACCGCAGCAAAACGTTGGCGTAACGGCGAAGCATGAGGCCCTTCAAGCGCCAGCCCTTGACCAGCGGCATTGTGCCAAGAACTTTCAAGAATAAAGGCTGTAGCGGCGATATCATCCACGGTCTGTCGGTATAGAGAGCAACGCGCGCAACGCCGAGCGATAAACATTGGGCAGCCAGTTCGCAACGGGCAACATGACAGGCAAAACCGGAACAGAACGAGGCATCCGCCAACAAGACCATATTCAGCGCCAGAAAAATCCACCAACAAAGGGTAAATCGATCAGGGCCAAGGGCCATGCACTGCCCGGCATAGAGATCGCGAAAAGGCGTCTCGGAATCGCGTTTCACCCGTGCAATCTGGGTGCCTGACGGCTCCTGTTCGAAAGGCCAGAATCTTGACTGTCCAGCATCCGTTGATCGTCCGGCACCCAACCGCATGCTCGGAACCGTGCCGCAACCCCAGGCCTTGATATAGGAACGGGCGCCATCCGCAGCGCCCCGTTCGTCATGACCACGCAAGGTCAGGGACCAGCAGCAGATAGACTTGAAGGGTCTCCCCCACGCCATTGGGGAAATCACCCCGTCGAATGTCTCTGCAGAATGAACCAGTGGCCAAGGGCGAGCGGAAAGAATATTGATTCAGCCACGAAGACAACAACCACGTTCGACCCGACCAAACGGCACTTGCGGGTCACAGTCGCAAAGCGCCGGCTGGTTGCTTGAAAACATAGGTCTGGAGGGGGGTTCGGTACCCGACATTGCATTTCACTTCCCATCAGGGATGCCACGCAAGCCTCTGGGATTAGGGCTGTGCAACCGAATCCACGACGGAGCATTCGTATGAATCAGGTTGACCACGGTTTAATTTAGCTTAACCAAGGGGGTTAAGGAGAGCGAAAAGGACTTTATAAACCGTTTCTGGACACTAGACTCTCGGCCGGCTCAGGGATTGAAGCCAATGCGAAAGCGGAGGGTTCAGGTAGGATGGACGGACAGGACAGGCGCGGCCCAGACGAGAGTATTCTGGATCAAGACACAGATGATCGGGGTGTCGAAAAAATATCGCAAGCCCGCATCTTCGCGATGGCGCGGCCACACGAGCGGCGACGGGCGGGCCCACCGGCTGACAACCACAAATTCCCAAATCTGCACCACCGGGACTCACGCCCAGGGAGCACACATCCGCGATCAGGGCATCCGCACCCACCCATGGCACGATCGATTACGTCGATTCCTGCGCTCCGGATTGCGGACTCTGCCAGAGAAGCAACACCAGCCAGAGCGAACCCGCGACATCGCAACGGTATTTGAGGGCTGTTTCGCGGCGCCGCTTCGTCCCCCCTCGCCCCGGGACGCCTCCCAGCGCGGACGGCAGCCGCGCGCGAGGTTTCGGACAGTGAAGAAAAGCGGCAAATCCGAAGCGGCACGCCCCAAAGCCCGGACTCTGTCCCCCCACCGGAGCCGGCATCGAGGCCGGGGCCCTGAGGGAGGCGACGGTTGCTGGCAGCACCTCACCATTCACATTCCGACGCAAGCACCACGGAAAATTTCTTTGCGCGCAACCTCCCGGAGGAAAACCAGAACCCTGATTACCGAAAGACATTCATTGGGGCTGATAACACGGGCCATCGGGATGAGCGTAAACCAGACCCGTAGCAGCGGAAAAAATCCGCCGTCCGGACGGAACCCACCGGCGGACAACCTCCAGGACGGAACAAGGAAATGACCGGCTTCCGGGGAGGCCGGGTGATGATCGTTTGATATGGATGGAGCGGGGGAATATGATCGCCTCAACGACGCGAGGGCGACGACAGACTTCCACGTAGATCCGGTGACGAACAGATTTGAAACGGCGCGCAGGCGATGATTCGCCTCGCGGAGCGTCGGCGACGACCGCCTCAATTGGCTGGAGATGGCAAAACGACCGCATGAGCGGGTGGTTGCTGGGAGGACGACCGCCTCTTCTGCGTGGGAGCCGGAAAATGACCACCCTCAACGGAGGCACCGGGATACCGACTAAACCGGTGGGACGGGAGACGGACCGACTGATTGGCGGGGTGGTGACGATACCGCCTTATCGGGAGGTTGATGGGAAATGACGTCTGAACGGTTGGGCGCAGGTGATTGATCGGCCTCTCCGGAGGGGGACCGGAAGACGACACACTGAATGGCGGTCGGGGAACCGGCGATGACCGGCTTTGGGGCGGAGGCGCAGGCAATGGACCGGCTCAGTGTGGCGGAGATGGTAACGGACGTCCTGAACGGGTTGGTACCGATGATCGGACTTAGTTGGCGGTTTGCGGGCGACGGGACCGACTTTCTGGTGGGACCGGAAATGATCTTCTTCAACGGCGGGGAACCGGTCTGATGACCGGCTCGTGGTGGGTTGCCGGGGAGACGACCGCCTTTCATCGGGGGGTGTGGGAATTGGACCCGCCTTTTCTGGCGTGTTGGTTGACGACCGTTTGAGCGGTTTGGCGCTTGGTGCATGATCGTCCTCAATGGAGGCACTGGCGACGACTACTTTGGTTGGGGACGGGCAACGACCAACTCCAACCGGTGTTCCGGGGATGACCGTTCTTTGAACGGCGGGAAAGGCAGGAGACGACCGCCTAATAGGCGGAACGGTGACGACGTCCTGAGCGGTGTGCGGCGGGCGATGACCGTTTTGAGCGGCGGAAGCCGCGCAGACGACCGCACCTTCAAGGCGGCGGAGGGCCGGAAATGACCGCCTCCAGTGGGCGGAGGCCGGAAATGGCACCGCTCAGTGCGGAGCCGGAAATGACCGGCCTGAGTGGCGGCGTCGGGGATGATCGGTCAATGGGCGGAAGCCGGGGGAGACGATATCCTCAACGGTTGGAGCGGGAGACGGACCGTTCTTATCTGGCGGACCGGGGAACGACACCCTCCCAACAGGTGGAGACGGCCACGTCGGCTGAACGGTGGCAAGTGCGCGATGATTCGCCTCATTCCGGGCGGGGGGAACGGAGACGACCACCTGAATGCGGGAACGGCGAATGACCGGCTTGAGCGGAGGCGCAGGCAATGAACCGGGCTCAGCGGCCCGCCGAGATGGCTAACGACCGCATGAGCGGCGCGCTGGTGACACGGACCGCCCTCAACGGTGGTTGGCCGGAGACGACGGCTCCAGTGGTCGGTACGGAAACGAACACCCTTGAATGGCGGGAGCCGGAGACGACACGCTCAACGGGTGGCCGCGGGCAATGACCGGCCTTAATTGGGGTGATGGAGAATGACCAGCTTTCACGGCGGTTGCTGGCCGACGACCGCTTGAGCGGCGGTGCCGGGGATGATCGCCTTGACCGCGGTGCCGGTGACGAACGTCCTGAACGGGGGTGGGTTGGGGGGGGGGGGAACCCCGGGAAAGGGGGAATTTTTTTTGAACCGGCTGTCTGGTCGGTTCTTGGGTGACGACCGCTTTGAGCGGCGGTTTTGCCGGGTTTGACGACACGCTCAACGGTGGCGCGCGGTGATGACCGACTTGATCGGTTGGGACGGCGATGATCGCCTGAACGCGGTGCCGGTGACGATTATTCCTTAACGGCGCACCGGAAACGATTTACCGGCTCACCGGGAGGAGCCGTAATGATCGTCTGAGCGGCCGGAGCAAGGGAATGACCGGGGTTGTCTGGCGGTTGCTTTTTGGTGACACCGACTGAATGGGCCGGCCCGCCGGGGAACGACACCCCTCCAAATGGTGGAGATGGTGACGACCGCTTGAGGCGGTGGTGGCCAGGTTTGATTGATCGCTCCAATGGGGAGGCAGAGGTGCGACCGGGCTTTCAGGTGGAGGTGCCGGCGGAAGATCACCTTTTCAACGGCGAGGGACCGGAAAACGACCACCCTCAACGGACGGGCACGGGCAACGACCTACTAAACGGTTGGAACGGGCGATGACCGCCTTATCGGGTGGTGATGGAGATGACCCGACTTCACGGCGGCACAGGCGCATGATCGGCTGTCTGGCGGTGGCTGGTGACGACGCTTGAAGCGGCGGAGCCGGGGATGATCGCCTCAATGGCGGAGCTTGGTGCCCCGACATTCATGACCCGGTGTGGGCGCGGGTTTGAATTGACCGACTTTGATCGGTGGACCGCAAATGAACCGACTGGAACGGAGGGGCCGGTAACGACCGCCTCACAGGCGGCAGCCGGGAAATTGGAACATTCTCAACGGCGAGCCGGAGACGATCGTCTCAACGGTGGCTCAGGCCAAGTGATCGACTGAGCGCGCGGGGACGGGAGACGACGCTTGAATGGCTCGAACCGGAGGATGACCCCTTCTCCGCGGGGGACCGGGAACGGACACCGCTTGAATGCGGAGGCCGGAGACGACCACGCTCAACGGTGGCGCAGGCAATGACCCGCCTTATCGGAGGGTTGATGGAGCATGGACCGACTCTCACGGCGTAACAGGGTGGATTGATCGGCTGTTCTTGGCGGGTGCTTTGGCGACGACCGCCTTGAACGGCGGAGCCGGGGTATTGATCGCCTCAATGGCGGAGCTGGTGACGGGACATTCTGAACCGGGTGGCCGGGTTGATGACCGAATGATCGGTGGACCGGCGATGAGTGGCGGCTCTTGAACGGCGGTTGCCGGTGACGACCGTCCTGAACGTTGGAAACCGGAGCATGACCGGCTGTCTGGCGGTTCTGGTGACGGGACCGTCTGATTGCGGTTGCCGGGCAAGACGACACGCTCAAACGGTGGCGTGCAGGCAATGCACCACCTTATCTGGGGGTGAGGAGACGACCGGCTCACGGCGGAGCGGGCGATGATCGGTCTGAGCGGAGGGGCCTGGTGGACCGACCATATTCGCGGCGGCCCAGTGGGCAATGACCATCATTTACCGGAGGAGATGGTTGAGGATTCAGCTCTATGGCAACGCCGGGGATGACCTGTTGTCAGGAATCCGGCCGGCAACTTCAGCGTTCATGGCGGACCATGGCTTGGACCGACACGATTTGGATCTGAGCAACGTCGTGGATGGGGGGCTGGATGGCGGTGGATGGACCATCTCTTCTCGACAGTGGATCCTCGCTCGGAGGCCACCAGGGAAGCGACTATCTGGGGAAACTCTCCAACGATGGCTCGGGTTCGATCCCTGGATTGATGGCAGCGTCATCAGCTTCGACGGCCTTTGAAACGTATTGAGTGGTAGGCAAGGGCCCAATCGCCGCATGTCAGTCCGCAAGGAAAACCAGACGTCCGGCACCCGGTAGCCGGGCCAGATCGGACATGGCGCGGGTCCGGCCACTTCGAGAAATCAATCTTCTTGAGGAAACCGCCTTGCTCGAAGCTGTTGTCTCATTCGGACCGTCACGCACAAGGCCCCTGCCCCGCCGATTGATCTTGGTTCTCGATTAAACTCGGCCTCGGAGAGAGGTCGCACGCAGCGGTACGGCGTGCTTTCCAGGGGCGACTGATCGCCCAGTCGTTTTGATGGTGATCCCTTGCTTGCCAACCCGTTTCTCGCGCCTACGAAAAGGCGGGAATGGCGCCGACGTTCCCGGCATCTGCTGGGAAAATATCGATGACCCGCGCCGGCAAACCCCGGAGGGATTGTTCTCGAGGCAGGTTCTGAGGAAATGCCAATCGCAATTGCCTGATGGAGTTTGTTAAGCCCAAGCTTGGCGCGGTTTTGCCGCAACAGTTCACGACCAAAAAGCGGCCGGCCAGGGCCTCCGGGCATCAATCCACCCGTCCAGTCGGGGACAATCGTGTGCTTGGGATTCCGCGCTGGGCCCATTTCGGACATTAGGCAATTGGACGCTCTTGCCGTAGATGCCCAACCTGTAAGGGCTTCGAGAACCCGGGGATTGCGTACGCACGGCGCGTTAGCCTTCGCGCTGCCAACGCCAGTCCGCACATAACGAAACCCGATCCATCGGTAGCCAGAACCAAGTTCCAGGTTCAAACCCGCTCCTGAGCCCGGACAGAATGATCCCCAGCGCCAGACCAACAAAAGGGACACCCCGATCAGAACCCGGTTAGACACGCATCTCAACACTTCCACGCGCTTCATTTGTGACGCATCAGGGATAAACGTCATCCCGCGCGGGGAGAGGTCCAAATTTACTGGCCGGCGCCGGAAAATCACCTGCACGCAGCGGTAACTGCACCCACCGAAGGCCAGAGCGGCCAAACTGTCAGGCCGAGGTCTTTCTGGCCCTGCGCCGGCGCGGCCCAGAAAATCAGCAAACGCAGTTCCGGTTAAATTGCCAGCAACCGTGAGGGAAAACGGCACGACCAGGGGAGTTGGCCCGATGACAATGCCGGACCAACCCCAACCCTGCGATTCCCGCCAGAGAATGGCGACAAACAGGAATGAGGAAGGATCGGGGAAATCTTGGGCTTCCTCGCCCACCAGTCGCTGGGCGTAGAATATTTGTCCGACAAGCCCAACGATCAGCGGCCCCCCAGAAGGGTTTCACGCGCAACCGGCGACCAGACCTGATCCGCCGAGAACAGATAAGATTCCACCGGGGCGGGCACCCAGACCGGAATCGCCGACCCAGGCCGGGGATTCGCCGACAGATCAAGGACGATTGGGCGCCCAAGAACGCAGCGGCCCTCCGCATCCCGAGCACAAGAAAAACGCCAGAAGCGATCAACGCGCCTTGCAGAACGCCGATGATTCAGGGATGCTCTTGAGGGTCGAGCTTGGTCAACCGTCAGGACCTCCGCTTCAATTGAGGGCGTTTTGTCCCGATCAGAGTCATTCAAAAAGCTGGGCAAATACCCGCAAAAGCGCAGAAATCGAGAAGTTCGGTCCGGGCGCATTTCAGGAAAAGAACATTGCATAGAGAAAAAACGAAACACGTTCAAAAGCACACACGAAAAGGGGTTCCAGATTGGTCACCCCCGGATGCTTTCTTCAAACAGGGAGAAACTGCCCGGCCCCCCACCTGCGGCCTTCGCCCAGCTGGTCGATGATCTGCACGTCTCTGTAAGGCTCGCATCCTCGGTTTTGCTGAACGGGGAAACCCAGGTGGGAAATCCTGGAATGGCCCAAAAGCGCCATTTTCGCCCACGGATTTCTGGCTCTGCAGCCCATGGGCGTCAAACATCCTTTTGGCTCATTGCCAGCGCTTTTCAGCCGGCAACGAGGGCCCGGGTCAGGGGCACGGAAGCGGAATTCGCCCACAGCGATCAGGAACCCAAAGGCCACCTCACAAGGGGCGGATTGTTCACGGCCGGGGGACGGGGGTTCCGGGGTTGAACCGGGCCGCACCCCGGCCGGATAGAAGCGGGATTGGCAAGCAAGGCCGCTGAAACAACGACTTTTTGCCATTTCAGGACCGCAATTCAGGGGAAAATTGCGTGTATCAAAGGTTGCAAAAAAAAAAAGCCAGGAACACCACGGACAAGGGTGAATTGAAATTTCAAGGGCACGAAAGGGGCTGTAACGGTTATTTCCTGTTGCGGCCATCGGTTCGGGAAAGTTGCCTTTTCATCGGCCAAGGCCCTTAAAAAACCTAGAGAAAGAAAAAAAGAAAAATCTCTTCCTTTCCCCCTTA
>Ga0163217_1055726_pt1 | contig 13548 bp, 5 predicted proteins | sample SynspAceP_FD_185933 | JGI IMG/M metagenome (GOLD analysis project Ga0163217, IMG submission 185933) | Saline lake microbial communities from Ace Lake in Antarctica - Synechococcus sp. Ace-P (PacBio error correction) | ecosystem: Environmental > Aquatic > Non-marine Saline and Alkaline > Saline ... | reverse complement strand
GAAAACTAATATAAAAAGTGGTTGATTTTAATATTGGTATCAGTGATAGGTGAGGATCATAGAATTTTATAATGCTGGTGGGTTTCAGATTGATATGATGTGGGGCCGACGCCAGAACTGCGTCCTTTTTAATAGGCTTTCTTTATTGCCAGATAATTATTTTCGATTTAGAGGTATGGGACTTTAGATGTTTCGATTGTATATTTCTATGGGAAGAAGATGGACGATATCATGCTGTTTTAGATGCTAAATCAAGAAAGGATTTTGTATTTATCATTCGAGGTGTGATCAGTTATGGTTATTATTTTGTTGTGGAATTATCCTCAAGAACTTTGGCAGTCATGGTTTGGATATTTTGCTAAGGTAGATACTCAAAGTTACCGCTGGGCGCACAGATGGAGAACTGTGAGTTTTCTATTAGATTATAGAGATATTTGGATGGCGATCTTGGTGGGCTTAGAACGTTAGTTCTTCCCTCGCCCAAGATAGTGGATTTTTATGGAATGGTTTGTATGTTATTTGCGTATTGGAGCAAGTCGAGGCAAGTTTTATTTACAAAACAGAATATCATATTGTGTAATTATATTTCGGGAATAATTAAAATACCTGTATTGCTTTGTTATAGAACAAAATGGATAGTAGAAATTCAATTTGAAAGAGGCTTATTATGATCGCAGAGCTATTACAATTCTAATTGTGAACTTTAATGTGTAGACATCTTTTTGGCAGGTGACATCCTATATTTTTAGCAGAATAGAGGTTTATTAAGTATTCGACAAATAAATCAGAGTTTCAAGACATAGAAAAAAGTAGTAAAAACGGAATAGCCTAGAAATTGTTAATGTCAGAAAAAATTTTATATTAATTTAAAAGTTGAAGAATCCGAAATTATGTGGCCAGATATGCTTTATCACTTTAAAGGATTTCAAAAACAATTTAATAGACACCTCTAGATGGATATGTTAAAGCTAGAATTACCCGCTAAAAACATGTTATTGGATAAGTTGATTTTAAACGTAAACAAATGTTATGGAGTGGGTTTAAAAAAAAACTTCATATTTATTCAATCCTTTAAATCGAAATTCCAGCTCATTTATCATATTCATACAATGAATAATTTCAAAAGATTCTTAGCGATATGGGCTTAGAACATTTGTTGGTTTTTATGGATATCAAATTCAATTCTATTTGCTGATTTTGTGTATAACTGAATAAACATTATGTAATAAGTTTCTAATATCTTTATTGATGTGTAATGTAGCTATTGTATTTTTTTCTAGTTGTTTTTATATGCATAGGTTTGTTGGTATTTTTTTGTTTTCTAACAATGTTTTGGCATTGAGCATCTTTTGTTAAGTATTCTAACAATACATTTCTGTGTAAGTTTGTTTGTTTGAAACCCAGTATTATGGCGGAAAAATTTAAAGACGAGTTTAATCATTTTGGCAGGGATGGTAGTAGTATTAAATTTTATCTAAGTTTGGCATTGTTATTAGTTTATTGGTAAAATCAATTATAACAACTCTGGTTTGGTGAGAAACCCTATTCTTTTTTTTGTATTTTAACAGGAATATTTTTTCTAGGTTGGGTATTGTGTTTACTTTTTAGTTTATGATTATCATTTTTGAGCTTTTCCGTTTGCACAAATTTTGATATTTAATAACAGGAAATCCCAGCCGAATTTCCCAAACAAATTTTATTTTTATAAATGGTAGAATCCTTATGTTAGTTTTTAATTGCGTTTTGGGCAACTGTATGACATTGGACATTTATGTGTTTAGTATGTGTTTACACACTTAAATTTTGTAGCTGTAATAATAGTTAGAGTATGGAAAAGATTTGTAATTTATTGGAGAGATATGATCGTGATACTGAAGTTTCTTGTATTCCTTTACTATAAAATAATTTCCCAATAAGTTTATAACTCCAGTATAAAAATATATTATTTATATAGCTATTTGGTTTTAATGGAAGTTGAAATTAAATTATTTTCTTATTTAGAAAATAGTGCCACAACACTGTGTATAATTAGTTTGCTGAGGATTTAAGAGTTTTCTAGAAATTTTTAGCGATTTCCGCAGTTCTTTTTTTTTGGTTCTTAGTATAATATGCTCCATACTGATACAACGTTGGTTTCATGCTTGGAAAGAAATTGTAATTTCACCACTATAGAGAGTTTAAAGATGATTTTTGATTTTTTAATAAATTATAGATAAGTTATTTTTAGCTATTTTACCCTCTTTATGAAGATTAGTTAATTTTTTTACAAGGTTTGCTTATTATCGGACTTGGGGATCACGGTTACATTATTTTTTTTATATTCAATTTTTAGTATATATTATTGGTGAAAACTTGAGGAAATTTTTAAATTTGTATTCATAGGGGATTATGATTAGTATAATCTTTTTATTTTGTTATTAGTTGGGTATTGGACAAAGTATATTGGCCGACATTTATATGTACTATTTAAACGGATTATTGAAAATGTCTTTGTTAGCTGATATTTTTCGCTTTTGAATGACTTTTTTCTGCTTTTGTTGGAAGGTTAAAGAGTTGTAATAACTGTTATTGTTTTTATGTGGAAACCCACCCCCCTATATCGAACCTAGAAAAAGTTAGGTTCTTTGACGAAGAAGTTAAGATACTGATGAAAGGAGTAGGTTTTTTATTTATTGTATAATTTTTTCAGGTGAATTGTCATAGTACCTAATCAAGGTATGGTTAGTTGTATGTAAATTCTTCTGTAATTATGAAATTGTAATTTATCAGGTGGTGTTTCGGCCATTATTGAAGAACAAGAAACGTTTAATGATATAAATTGAAAATTTGGAAATTGTCAGGAAAATTTTATTTTTTATTTTTTAATGTAGCATTTTGGTTTTAGTGGTTTTCCTAAGAAACAGTCTCAATTGAATTATTAACTATAGGTAGGAAAAATTTTACTTTTTCAATGATATTAGAGATTTAAGCACGAAAACCCATCTCGTGTAGTATGAGGGCACCGATAGTGGACCGGATGGCTCTCACACACTTAGTACGGGGTTTGTTACGGGGTTCGCCTCCGATTTTTTCAATCGTCTTTTCACATCGAACCTATTCTGTACTTTTTTTTATAAGGCTACAGTATTTTCTGGATTCTACTCCAATTAGCGAAATCCATGCTCCAGCTCAATTTTCAAAGGAACTGCGTTCCAGTTTCTCACTTGTGAGACCTGTGCAGTTTTTGCAATGTTTCCGGTGGGTTACATGACTCTGTGATTTCATAGTTAACGTAGCTTTGGGGGACTCCCGGTTAATATAATCTTCCCGCCTTTACGGGGGGCAGGTTGTCCCGATTCCTGCCGTATCTTACATAAATGATTGGTGGTGTGTTTCTTTTAGTGGCTGTTAACTCACAATTGATGTGGCTTGCTACGTGTTGCATTATGCTATATACGGTTCATGTAAGTCAGTTACCGGTTTTTTATTCTTGTTTCTTCATCCCATCTCAAATCGATAGGCGAGCTTGCCAGTTATATGGTTAACGCCCCCGTTACGTGCATAAAGGGACTTGCAGATGAATGTTTTACCTTCGGTAAATAAAAGATGCATGTGGGCACAACTTTGTATAAAAATAATTGTCAATTTTGAGTTAACAAAAGGTCGTTGAAGATTTTACGTTGATTTTCCTTGGAAAACCTCGTTACGTATACCGCACTATTTTAACGAGACGGTTATTGCCAATAAGGCATAGGGGACACGATAAAAAATTTCTGAGAATATGAGATTGAGGTTATAAGAAATAGCCTGACAATACAGGTCATAGGATCCGTGATATGCTTTAGATAAAAGGAATAGATTGAAATCTTATTTTCTCTGGTAAAGTGGCTGTGAGATAATCGCGTAATGAGAATTTAAAAACTTTCAAGACGAAAAATTTGTAGTGTTTTTCTACCGTTTTTATATTTATTTGTCACATACCGGAAATAACATTATTACTGGCAGGATATCAGTGGTGCTCAATGGTTATATATTAGATTTAGGAAATGAAAGAGAAATAAAATTTCTAAAAACCATATTCTCAGGTTTTTAAATATTTAGGTATTCTATTAAACCATATTGGCATTGATACCAGCAGGTGAGACCGGTAACTTTGCAATTTTGTCACTTGCACTTGCCTTATTCATGATTGAAAAACTATTGTAATGAAAAGTTACGAGATTTGATTTTAATTATTAGGATTCTGAAAAAGTGTTGGTCTTCAGGAGATTGTAAATTTCGTACTTTTTGACCTAAAACATTACTGAAAAAAAAAGGCCTTTGTTGGATTCATAGCTTTTGTCAAATGTTGTGCGTTCCAGTCTTGATGTGGAAAATTTCTTTTACGGGGGGTAGAGATGGTCATTTGAACATTTGGCAAGTTGGAATCATTATGAGAATATATCCATTTTGTCTCATGATTGGCGATTTACCGATATTGTCATACAGCCCAAATTTTAACTTATTGTGTACGGGCTAGTCGTGACAAAAATTAAAATTTGGGATTCCGAAAATTTTTATAATTATGTAGTGTTAGTTATACAAGAAAAATAGTGATGGCACATTTATTCCTGTAATAATTAATTTGGGATCATAAGAGGCTTATTAAGTAATTATATTGTTTGAGGGTGACGATAGATATAGTATAATAGTGGGAATATTTAATATTAGTATGGATCTATGAACAAATGAGCAGTTTGTCAGAAAGTTAGATCAAATGCAAGGTATCTCTAAGTATATATGTCGTATTTTCAGGAGAACACGATGTAATATTGTTAGCTGTAAAGCAGGTAGCAATTTAATTATTGCTTGGTAGTAGTCCGGGAAATCCCATCAATGATTTCCGAATAAATAACAAACCGTTGTTATTCATTGTAAGTAATTTTCGTTGGATAACGATGGTGACAACGGAGTTTATGAAGATGGAAAAGGGCTTTTTAGGCGGTTTGCGGAGGGATTTTGAGAGAAAAATAGGATTCCCAATCGGCGGAATTTAATGAGACGTACAAAGTCCGATTTTTTTATATGTGCAAAAAAGTATCATACTGGACTTTCTTGAGAATAGAATAAACCGTACGCAAAAAGAAAGTTAATTTTAGAATGTTTGTTGCCTTCCTGTTTCTATAGTTTAGTTCGAAAGTTTACTGTTTGTTAAATGAGTATTAAATAGTTCCAAAGTAAAGCAATGAAAAACTGAGCCTAGCCGATATTATACGATTTGCTTTGATTATATAATTTCTAGTTGAATCAGTACAATTAAATATACTGAAATTTTTCTAAGTTAAAAGGCAAATTGCCTGGAATTCATAATAAAAACTGTTACTCTATTGAAATTTCCAAACCTTTTATGGAATTATGACACGAAATGAAAACTGTATAAAGATTAAAATTGACTTCTTAAATGAGCAAAAAACAACGAAATGGCACAATGGCTTAGCACAATATGGGGAGTGCTATAGGTTAAAGTTGGTTGTGCTTTTAGTCGCATAATTTTTGATTAGGAGAATTGGAATAAAGTAAAATACATTATAAACAAAAGTTTCCCTGTGCCCTATTGTATTTACTAAAGTTGATGCTTCTATTTCATTATGTTATGACCTATCTCTTATTTTTAAACGATTTAAGACGATAGTTAATTTGAAAAGATTTTTTGAAGGAATCCTTTGCTTGGGAGGTTTAGGTAAGAAGGTGTGACTGTTGAAGAGGAGGAATTGAGGAAGGTGTATTTCCATTTGAGGAAGGTGTTTTGGAATATTATAACCAAGGTTAATGGCGAAGAGAGGATCTTATTTCAATGTGATGTGTGTGTTGTGAGTTGGTAAGCTTTTTAAATAATTTTTTCGCCAAAGAGTTTATTATCCAGCCCTTTGAGACCAGTAATGTAGCAATAATAAGAACTGGATATATGCCGTGGATTCATATTCCTTTTTAACCATTTTGTATTTTTATTAAGGAAGGGAAACAATTATGCTAAAAAAGCGTTAGGAGAGTAGCAGTTAGAATCCTTGAGAAATATACTGGCTTTTAACGAAGAATAACTGTCCGCGTTATTTTTTTCAATTGCAGCATTACTTGGTTTGAACGAAATTATTTGTAGTGCATTTGAAAAATAGGTTTCAAGTATTCTTGATTCAATCGAGGTTCTGAATTTCTTGCTCGGTATTTGACTAAACTAAAGAAATGCAATATGGAAAAATAATTGATGGAAACACAATTGATTTCTGTTGGAGATCTGAAAAAGGTTCATATTTTTTGAATTGGTGTTCGTGTGAGTGTTATATTATGAATTATATGAACCGATTTATCTGGTTGGAGAGTAATATTAATAATTATGTGGTGATCATGAATTCAGGAGATTTGTTTTATTTCGTGCAGTGAGGGTTTTAATCGAATAAGGAAATATATTGTGCTTGGCTGTAATTTACTCTGTTTATGGACATTTTCAATTTGAGAGCGTAAGCTGGGGATCTATATAAAAGCTCAAATAGTAATGACGGACATGTTTTTACTTATTCCCAAAATATTAATTTCTCATTTCGTAAATATAAAATTTGGGATTGAGGGTATATTTTACGTTAATGTTATGCGTATGCATGAAACTTAAGGAAAATTATGCTGAATATGAATCAGTAGGCAAGTTAATGCTTTTTGTGGAATTGATACAAACGGTGTTCATGTTTGAATTGGGTTTTGAGGAGCAGTTCTTATTATCATGACATATGATGAAATATTACGGATTTGGAAAGGATTATCATTTTACTGTTGGGGAAACTTAATTGCACGTTGGTGATCTTGCTTTATTTGCTAGTTTATGTGAGGGTTATTAGTTAAGCAAGAGAATTCAGGGTTGGATAATATAGTGATTTCTTTGTAATCTTTAAAGAGTGTGCGAAGATTGTAAAGCAGGAGGACTTGATGTGAAGCTAAATTAAATGTCCAGATGGTTTGGTGCTGTTTTGCCGGTTAATCATATGGAAACAGATTTATTGATTAACCGTTATTAGAATTGCCCAATTGGAGTGTATTGTCGTTTCGGGGTGTTGTCGCTGTGTATTTGGGTAGAGAGCTAAAGAGAATGGGAGCCGAGAGACTTTCAGTTCGCAATTGTGAATCTGGATTGCAACAAAAGTAGGGAAATATCTTTAGACCGATGCTGTATGATTAATTTGGTTAATTCTATTCCAATTTTACTGGTGTTTTGTATCCATTAGGGGGATTGCCAATTTTTTCCTATTATACATGTTTCGATACTATTGGCTAAAACTGGCTCTTTGTGATCATGTGTTCACAAGTATGTCAAAAGCCAGGGGAACATTTGGTAGAAGAGCTAATCTAATATAGCCAGAGCGTTTTTACTGTTGTCGACAAGGATTATTTTATTGGTAAATAAATTGCAAAGATTTAGGATCATGCTCGTAGCATATGTCTTGCTATGTTATAGACATGCGTTGAATTATAGGAAAGTGAAGGATTGAGGATTTTACTTCTTTTGGGGACTTAGTTATAAAGATTCCGAATATATTTATACCATTGTCGCAATTTCGTTCATGGTAAAAGGTTTGTTATTTGTTTTATAAGTGTTTGTTAATATTATCATTGTTGTAGTTATTGCGCATAGGTCATTATGGATTAGATTCGTTGTGTTAAGGTTGAAATAAATAATGTAGGAAAAATTGATCAAAATTTCGTTGTATTGAAATTGTGTTGTATAGCTTTGGAGTGGGTTTATGGATTGCGGATTCTTTTAAAATATAGGGCAGTGTGTAATTGGTGTGGGAGGAAATATTTATTTTTTTTATGAAAAGGGTGGTAACTTGTTGTTCAGGATTGAGATTAGATGGTTGGGGATGGATTTTAATGTTGCACTAGCTTTAGTTGGCGATAATGTGGTAGTAATTTATGATTTTTATTTAGCATCAATTATAATATTTATGGATTAGGAATATGCGATGTTGAGGTTTGCTTTTTTTTCGGAGCGATTTGTTTTTAGCTATATTTTTTGGTTTGGGTCCGGTGGTATGGGTGAGAGCTTGTATTTGTGTTTTATAAATGTTTGTGATTGTTGGACAGTAAATAGGTTTTTGCATTGCTTTATTCTTCATGCATTTATTTGGTTCGTTACTTGCTTATTCAGGGTTATGGGATAATTGGTTTATTGTCTATGTTATCTTGTGAGTGTAATGGTGAGGATAATGTAATAATGATTAGTACAAGTGTCATAGAACGGGAGAAGGAAATTTTTATTTATGAGTTTTGAAAGAATTAGAAGGTGTTAGATATAATTAGACTGTGATTCTAGTTTTTTGAAGAAAAATAACTTTTTAATAACCGCACTATTGTGTGCAGTTAGAATTAAGTTGTTTAATAAAGAAATAGCTTCAAATATGTTAGATAATAGAGTTAGTGTTTAATAAGAGTTGTGGCCGTTCAAATATTATTAACGATTTGAATATGGAAAAACATGTAGGCTTACTATTTTTACTAACGTTGTGGTTATTTAAAAAATTCTAGATGAAAGATTTTTTGTTATTTAATTTCGTTTTGGAATTTATTTACTTGTGCCGGACGAATAAAAGGGTATCGAAAAAGGAACAGATTAAAAGAAATTTTGGTTTCGGCATGGTAAACTTTAATTATTTGACTGAATTAATTATTTGTGGATTGTGGACCAGAATAAATGGAATTGTCTTGGGGCCGATTTCGTACGCAGGAAAGAAGAATAATTGGACTTAACCTGAAAATTAGAAATAGTGAAAGAAATTGATAAAATGAAGGAGGTTATGAGAATTTAACGAAGATATTATGCATTTTGGAATTGATACAAAATGTACGGTTTGGAATGAAAGTTTGGATTAACGCATGGATGAGGATAAATGAGAAGTTTGGGTGTGGGATGGATTGGTATACGATGGGGAGTTATTGGAGTGGAGAAATGGAGTTGCGTATGAGTATGGGATTTGAATTTGTGCGAATAGGTTGTTGAGAGCTTGAAAAATAAGATTGAAATTTTTTCCAGGATTTTCTAATATATGGGGGAGCTGGAATATATAAATAGAAGAAAAACCTAAGTAATGCGGTTATGGGTTAAGTAAGGTTCTGTGTATATTTGTGTGTGTGTGTGTGTGTGTGTGTGTGTGTGTTGGAAGAAAAATAAACTACATAGCTTTAGTGTGCAGGACGGAGAAGTTCCGTTATACCGATCGTGCTTAGCAATAGTTAGAAATGATTTATATAAAACTCGTATGAACCATAAATAATACTTACTAATTAGCTAATTTTCGCTTGTATTTAATTTTGGACAATAATAATGGAAAATGGCAAAAGAGTATAATCAGTAGATGGAAGATGCGCTATTATTGTGTTGTTTCTGGGCTGGTAGTGACTTGGGAGTTTGAAAGAGTGTTTTATTATGTTAAATGCTTTTATTAGAATATGATGAAAGGGAAAGGGATTTTTTGGAGTCGTTTATACCATTGGTATTATACAAAGTAGGATTTTTAGGTTGAAAAGGAATAAAACGAGTAGTTAGTAGTTTTGATATATGCGTGAAGTTTGGAGTTGATTTGGAAATACGAAGTTGATAAAACTGAATCATATTTAGAGATACATAGCGTTTCACTTTATTTGAAATTGGAAGTGGGTTTTAGGGAGTGGTGGAAATGGGTTGAAAGGATATTAGTAACTGATTTTTTGAATAGGAATAAAAAACTTTTGGCTAACCGTATATTAAAAAATTGCTAGTTTTAGCTTACCAATTGTTAGTTGCTTTGTTTGTAGTTTGATTTTTCGGAATCTCGAAAAGAACTTTCTCTATACATTTAAACGTTGTAACCAAGAAAAAACTCAAATGAAATATGGTATTTATAAATACTTTCTTTATTTCCCAGATTTATAAGAATTGAGAGTTAGGGGGTTGTTGTTTTCGGCAATTATTGCTTTTTTTGGGCAAATTATTTTGGGATACATTCAGTTCGCCTTTGGAATTATGAATAGGTTTTGGTATTTGGATGAATTATGGACCTTAAAACCATTAATATTATGGTTAATATGTTTGTATGGCAGTTTTTTTTTTTTCTAATTGGTTTGAAATTTAATAAGAATTATTAATTGGTGATTAATACTTGTACGGAGGCTCATTTAAATTTTGTTGGATTGAGGGCATGTTAATTTCTGGGATTTGTTTCGTGATTTTAAATGACCAATTATTCATGGATGGGGATCCCAATTGGCTACATATTGCATTTTTTGCCATTTTAATATTAGGAAGTGTCCTTAAGTTCCTAAAATATTTTTAACGCATTCTGGCAATTGTTGAGATTAGGAATCTGTTTTGGTTATTGCGTTTTTTTATAGTGAGTATAGATTGTATTATTGGTTTGATTCTTTTATTCTTTTAGACGATACTTTTTTCTTTATACTACAAGGCTTGTATTTTAATAGTTGATTATTTCTTGCTTGTAATTTGGTATTATTTTAAAATTGGATTCATCTTATTTGTGGTTTTGTTTCTTGTGGCAGTATTTACCGATTCCCAATTCGACAGAAAATTGATGTGCATTTTTTATTGAAAAACTTTTTGTTATATCTCCAGTTTAGCAAAGTCTGGCAAAGAAACAAATTTTCAAAAAGGAACAAATAGAACAATGTTTTGACATATATAGAGGACTATGAGGATTTCATTCTCGTTTCAAACCTTGAACAAAGTTATAGTTGGGTTGTTTTTATAATGCTGTTTTATGCATTAGAATGCGGGTATTTTTTTTATAAACTGATTTGTTATAGAATTCATTTATGTAAATTTTCCTTGCGTTTTTCTTGGAAAGTTATTGTGTTCTTTTTTGTTTTTTAGCCTTGAATTAAAGTTTTAGCAGATTGAGAAGGCATTAATCCTGGAAAATTATAGGTTTGTTGTATATGAGGAGTTTGTGATTTTACACATGTCTTTTATTGAATTTGCTCGTTGAAATTTATTTTTTATGATTGTTTAGCCAAAAATCGGTTTTAATAGGCTCTTATTTTCCGATAGGTTGGGGTGCCTTTATATTGAAGTTTTTGTGGAAAAAATAAAAAGCAGCCTTACAATGTGTATTAGTGTAGACTTTTCCGGTGTGCCTAAACTTATCTAAAGTTTGTAGTTATTTTAAAAGAGAAAGCGGTTTGTGTGTTTAGAGAAGTTATGAATATGAGAAGCAATTACAAAATTAAAATATGGAGGTCGGAAATTTCTGGGGGTTTGGAAGATGTAAGAAAAAATGGTGTGAAGAATTTGGGTGAATTAATGGTTAAGGAAATTTGAAACCTGTGGTGGATTATTAGAGGAATTTTTTGGCTGACTTACCTATGGTTGGTGTAAGCAAAGATAATTATTGGAGTGAATTGTATGGGTATTGTTGAGGAGACCGGGGAAAGTGTTTATCCAAGTTTAGTTGGGTTGATCGTGTGTATTTGGGAAATGTTAAAGGAGAGCTTTTGAGAGTATTATTGTGGTGTACCTTGAACTGTTTTGCGGTTTTAGCCGATGAAGCTGATTATTAGCGAAATGCTGTGTCATTAGCTGTGGTTTTACTCGCTCTAGCATTATCGTTTATGGAAATAAAGAAGAGAATCCATGTGATTAAGGTTTGGCGGGTTGGACATTTGCACGTAGATGCAGGATAGTGGGGTAATGTAAAGTTGTTTGTTTTATTAGGAAAATGATTTTGTTATCTATTGGTGTGAAGACTTCGTACGATAGGGACTTCTGACAAAGTGAATTAGGATTTTGATGTGATATAAATGGTACCATAATCCTGACTGATATTAAAAGGATTGGGAAAGCTGTTGTTATGTTGGGTTTTAAAGGAAATGATGTAGTATGTGCCTATAATAAGGATTAGTAAATTTTCTTTAGAGTACTGTTGAGAAATAGTGAAGATTTAATATTTTATCCGAAAGCTTATAAAGAGGTAAGGTAAAACAGATATGAAAATTATCTTTTTTTCGAAATACCAGAGTATAGTGATATTGAATTCCAATGAGACGAGGGGAGGTTGATGTATGGGATTTTTATTTATCGAGAGTAATATAACTAACCAATGTTATATTTGGATTAAAGATTATAATTGAGTTTGTAGCATTAAAAACAGTCGGTAAAGTTTTGTATATAATTTTTACTAATGGTTAGATAAGGAATATAAAATAGTTATTAGTTGTAGTATTTATTATTTTGGTATTAATTTTTTTTGATATAATGATGAATGTTATATAAAGTTTTATTGAAATCTTATTGTTCCATAAAATGTTGTTAATTAATTAAACTTTGTAGGTATTATTTACTATTTATAAGTGTTAAATAATATTTTGATTTAATTCGGTTTTTATAATTTACGAATGTAGGTTTTATTTTATTATTTTATTGGGAGTCATTATAAATCGGTACAAAAATGATATCACCATTTCTTTGAACTCTCTCGCGCGTTTTTTAACAGTTTAAATTATAGTTAATTATTTTCATTTCAATGGTTTGTCGAGAATAAAATTCAGCAACCATTTTAAATATAAGCCTTTACAATTATTTTCTTTTTTAAATGATAATTATTCCTGCACTTATTTTTAGTTTTGTGATATCTTATTTAGCAATAAGTTGAGTGTATTTGTGATATTTTGATTTACATATATCTTTTGGTATGAATAAAGAAAGGAGTTGAAGTAAGTAGAGATTGGCTATTTTCGAAGAAATTGGGAAGTTGGGTGTGTAATATAGTGTTACAAGTACGACTTTTAGGTGGAAAGAATAGCAGGATAGGTGGGCTTATAAGGTATATTGACATGAAGAAAGAGTTAAGGGAGGGAGAATAGGATTTTACTTCGATTAAGTGTGAGTAAAAAGGATCCGGAATGGAAGTTCCAAAGTGAGTTTTAAAGATTTTGAGCTGATTAAGAAGGATCTAGTAACATGTTATTTTTTTAGAAAGTCAGTCAAAGAGATAAGATATGGTCGGTTGCATGGTCATAGAAGTTTTACCCGAAGTCTTGGCAAAAGGGGTAAATTATTTATATGCATTAGGGGGTGGTGTTTAAGTGTTGGTTGAGTCAATCATGGGATTCCGTAAGGTCATGAGTTTTATAGTATGTGGTATCGTTGAGCTTGTACTACAGCGTGATGGTATGGAACGATATTAAAAGCTGTAGGTTATGGGAGAGGCTATTGGAAATATTAGAAAGGTATACAAGGAAGTGTGTGTTGGAGGAAAGTTTGTTGAAAAGTTAAGGACGGTAATACTACCTTGAGTGCTTTTGATTGTTTGGCAAAAATGGAATAATGTACAAATGGGGTTCTGGATATGTGCGGATGTATTTGCTATCTTTTTTGTGTGGGTAGGAATTTGAAAAGATAATTTTTTCTTTTTTTATAAGGAGCAGTGTAATAAGAGTTCCTTTCTGATTTGTTTTTTAAGATTTTCTGAACAAAGTGTTTTTGTTTAAGAAAGATTTAGTGGAAGCAGGTCCCCTCAGTTTGTTAGAAAATGTATATCGGCACGTTTCTTTTCT
>Ga0163217_1095330_pt1 | contig 13549 bp, 12 predicted proteins | sample SynspAceP_FD_185933 | JGI IMG/M metagenome (GOLD analysis project Ga0163217, IMG submission 185933) | Saline lake microbial communities from Ace Lake in Antarctica - Synechococcus sp. Ace-P (PacBio error correction) | ecosystem: Environmental > Aquatic > Non-marine Saline and Alkaline > Saline ... | reverse complement strand
CTGCTCTCTCGCAGCGCCGGCAGACGGCATGCATCACTGCCGGAGCGATCCTGAAATCGCTGTCATGCAGATTGGGACGCACGGCCCGAGCCGACGGGATCCAATGGCCGCGGCTCGGGCCATGCGATGACCGCGGCTGATACCCTGCCAATTCGACAGCCCCAGGCCGTGGGCACGGCCCGCCCTGAGGGCGCTCGTCAGATCAGCCAAACAGCGCCCCGGGCCCGGATGTGCAAGGGCCAGCGAATGCGGCCGCTTCTCCCTCATCCCAGATCCGGCAGTTCAGCCCCGGCTGGGATGGGTCCAGCAATCTGGAAGCCCAGCCAGCCTCCAGTTGCTGCGGTGATGCGCGCTTCTTCTGCAGGAAAGCCTCGGTGATCACAATTCATCGGCCACCACCTTTGGGGATGAGGACCCTCACCGAACAGCTCCTTCATAGCAGCGATCCCGTTCACACGGCGAGGCCGATCAGAGGGGCTGGCCGTCACTGATTGTACGACTCCAGCCATATGCTCCAGGGTGTCAAGGTCGGGCGTTGGTTTCGGCTTCCGTCAGACGGATCACCGGGATCCCCAGCGCGATGAGATTGGAGATGGAAGCGAGGTGTCCATCTCGGCCGACCCGGCGGCGGCCGCGAGCAGGGAGGAGCTCACCATCGCGGAACAGGGCAGTGCCAGCGCGGCCCCGCACGCCGGTGCACTGCAGCAGGACCGCCCTGATTCGAGCCCAATCATCACCGCATCGGAGATGGTCACCTGTTGAGGCCACGGAACGGACCATTGCCCTGCTTGGGAACTGGCGCAGAGGCCTCGGCCTCGGATATGTTCTGAGGCCGGCCTGACCGCTGACGGGTCTATGCATGGCCCATCCCTCTCAGGTATTGATCTGAGTGGATGACTCTAAGGGCGATTGAGAGGGAGCAGGCAGGGCGCCCCCTCCTGGCCAATAGCCCCCAGTCAGCACCAAGCCCTTGGCCTCCAGGAGTGCGCAGCCGATCCCGCCCAACAAGTGGCTTTGCCTCTCTCTCTCGAACGTTAGCAGCAGCGCCCAGCGCTGGGCCTCAACAAAGGCACTTCCGCTGCTGCGCCCTTGGCGGGAGCATCCCTCGGCTTGTGTGGGTAGTGCGGTGAATCGGCTTTCAGACTCGAACCTTACGACTGCTGGAACCTGCTGCCATCACCGGAAGGCGCCTGCCGTCTCGCTGTGTTTCTACTCTGCACCCAGGGCCACAAGGGGCTTCCCTCTCCTTACGCCAAGCCGCATCGAGCGGCCGCCGACCGGCTTTTTCCGCGATGCCCTGCGCACCTATCGCCGGCATGCTCTCCTTCCTTCACCCCCGCGCCTGCCGAGCAGGCCTGCTCCGCGTGTGCTCGGTTTGATAGTGGATTCGATGGCCCCATTCGGCACCGACCTGTCGGTGTTCCTGTTTCGTTGCGATCTGCTCGTGCTGCGCGATGGCGGTGTGCTGTTCTGTGGATTTGGTGCTGCCGCGCCGAAAGCAAACAGCTGCCTCCGAGGGTCATCGCCTCGATTGCCATCGCCGCTGGAGATTCGCGCCTCCCTGCCCCGGCTGCTGCCTCGTTGCCGCGTAGCGGGAACCTGCTGGACTGGGCCACATGCGTTAATCGCAGGCGGCGCCCCACGGTCTCTGGTGGCGCCAGACCGCCGCCGGCCTGTTGACGCCGCGGCACCAATGACCTGATCCCGCGTGCATTTCGTCGGCGGGCCGAATGGCCGGGAGTTGCGGCCAGCAATGAGCTTTGCGACTGGACCTATCACCGCCTTGCTGCCACACCAGGGATTGGCATTTGACCCAGGCGTCGTTCGCCGACGGTGCCCAGGCCCCCCGTGAACCCCGGTGGTTTCAGGCCCAGCCCTCCTGGGCACCGCCTTGCTCCGCCCCCAGGCTGCATCAGCTTCCTTGCGGGTCTGGTACGCGCGCCGATGGTGCGTCCTCGGCTCAGGCGATCTGCCGCACCTCGGTCTGGCCCATCCAGTACCTGACGCACTACCCGAGATGTACAGTTAGTATATCTTTTGTACTTGTTCCATATTTTCGCCCCCTTTTCCTTCTTCTCTCGACTAGCATTTTTCGGTACGGCTCCACCTCGTTTTCGCCCCTCTTTCTCTCCCCGTCACAGTTTTCAATTCTATCGAGTGTGGTTTTGTGCAACCACTATTTCCATCCATCACCCTCTTCTTCATCCCCCGCCACCCGAGCCTCCTCCCCCATTTCCACACTCAAAGCTGCGCTCCGCTCCCCGTTGCACGCCATCGATCCCGCCCCACCTTCACTCACTTCTACCTCGCACGCCTGTCTCCTTCCTTCTTCCCTGCTCCGCCTTCTCTTTCTTTCCCTTTCTCCTCGGTCCATTTCCTTTTTCTTTTCGTCTAAGCCTGCTCTCTCTCTCCCTTTCAGTAATGTATGCTCTTGCCGGTGGACATTCCTTGCCCTCCTCCGCAATCTTGCTTCCTTCTTCTCTCCTTTCTCTTTTGCGTCTCGGCTCTCCGCGTTGCTGGCTCCTTTCCTCATTTTTCTTCGTCGCTCTCCGTCTACTCGTCCCTACTTTTCTTCTTTCCCTTGAATTTCGCGACTTCTCCTTCTCCTGTCATTCTCAACACACAAGATAAAAGCTTTATCTGTCTCTTTCTTTCCTTCAGACATTTCTTGTCGTTTTCTGTGCTCCGCGACTTTGCCTTCCGTCCCTATATTCTCCTTATAGGCATCGGTTTCCTCTACTTTCTCGATCTTCTCTTCCTTCTCACCATACACCCTTCTTCTCTTCCTTGTGATACTCTCTTTTTCCTCTGGTCCCTCCGCCCTCTCGCGTTTCTTTTCTTTTTTTTCATCTCATCTCCGTTGTTATTCTCTACTCTCTTCATTCAGTGGCTCTCTATGTCACGCCCTCCTTCGTTCTTCTCGATTCTTTCGTCCTTCGTCGTCTTCTCAGTCAATCCTGCCCCTTTCTCCCCATCTCCCCTGGTCCAGGGGATTCTCTCTTCAAGTCTCCCTCTCCCTCTCCCTCCTCTCCGTCAGTCGTTCCTCCCCCCAGTTCATCTCTTCCCGTCACCTCTCTCGGGCGTGCCCATCCCTTCAATATCTCGCGGTCCTTCCCCCTCCGTCACTCCTATCAGCTTCGACCGTCAACCTCTCACCTGCTCCTGTCTGTCACTTCTCTGCCTCTCCTCTCTATTCTTTCTCTGTCACCATCGGCATCCTCTTTTCTTTTTCACCCCTCCTCCCTTCCCTCCTCCTCCCTTCCGTCCCCCTCCCTGCTTTCCCTTTTTCCCCTCGCGTCGTCACGTCTTTTTTCTCCTCCCTTGACTCTCAGATGGCTCTCCCCTCCCGGCCATTCTTCCGCGGTTCTTCCTCTTTGGCTCTCCGGGCCGTCAACTCCCGTTACTTCTGCTTCTTCTCTCTTCACCATCACCACCTCGGTCTTGTTCTTTGTCGGCTCTTTCGTCTTCTCCTGCTCCCTCTCCTTGCTGCTCTCTCTTGGTTCTCTCCTCCCGTCGTTATTTGTTCTACTCTTGTGGAGAACATTCTCTAATCCTAATCCTTTCACCGATCCAGCATGGTCCTTATCTCTCGTTCGTCTTGGTTTTGCGGTTCTCTTTTGTGTATCGGGTTGGCATTTTTTCTTTAGATACTTTGCTAATATTTTTTCGATATATATCTGGTGCCTCTTTCTGCTCCCTCCCCTTTTTCCTCTTCTTTGTTTTTTCTTCGTTTATCCTTCCTCTGCCTTTTCTGTGTTCTTCTCCTCTCTTTCTTCTCTCTGCTCTCTTGATCTATTTTTCTCCTCCGCCTCCCTTCTCTATTTCTCCCCCCTCCTCCAAGTGCCTCCCCTTCATCCTCCCCTCTTATCACCTCCCCCCTCTTCAAGCTTTCTTTCCATCCTCACACCCCCACAGTGCTCTTGCGCATGCGTTCTTCTCTCTGCCCAATCTACTTTTAGCTCGGTCTTCCACTGCCTCCTCTTTTCCTTTTCTCTCCCCTCAGCTCCCTTTTCTACTCTTTTTTCGTCCAATTCACTCTTCCCTTTCTCTCTGTACCCTCTCATTCTATTGACTCATCTCTCTCATCCCTCTTAAGTTCCCATTCTGTCTTCCCTCTCTTTTCCCTCTCCCATATCCTACGTGATCTTCTTTCCTCTTTTTAACGTTACCAGTCTCAATCATCCGCTATCACTCCTCCCATCTTCTCCACTCTTCACTCTCGTCCTCTCGTCGCCGTCATTAGCTCTCTACCCTCACTCGCCATTCATTTCCGTCCATGTCGTCATTCTCTGACAGTCCCAACGTCTGCCTTTCTCGCACCCCTCACTTCTCCTTTCTCAACTCTTCCTTCTCCCTTCCATATCCTCCCTCGTCACTACAGTTTCTTGGACGTGCTTCTTCCTATCCATTGGCCCTCGCGACCAGCATTTGATCTCTCTCGACGGGTGGTCGGTCTATTTCATGCCACACGGTTGAAGATATCGCGCCATCTCACTACTCTCTCGTCGCCTTTTTCGCGCTTCTTTTTCCGCTTTAATCTTTCTCGGGAGAATATCGACCTCATTTATTCTGCATGGCTTCCTCAGGGTGACGTACGCTCTCCTCGCCTTACCTCGATCAATATGAATTCCTACTCCGAGTTTCAATATCATTTCGCGTTGTACATTTTATAGGTCGATGTCACGCAAACATTATCTTTCACATATTCTTTCCTTCTGCTCCTTCTCTCAGGGTCCTCCTTCACTCATCACCTCTGCCTTCGATTCGCGCTACTACTCTTGTCAAACCACAACGGCAAATAACGTATGCTAGTTGGCCCGTAGTATCTGTCGACACCACAATTCTCAACGCATTTTAAGTACACGATCGTCTCTCACACAGCATACAGATATACGCGTCACCTGCGAGCACCACTTACAATCGGCGTCGCCCTTCTTCCGGGGCTCGAATCCATATACCTCCGTCGTCACAAACCCCACTCAACTCAACGGGTAAACGGAGCTTCATCCCCGCTCCCAGGGCCTTCTAGTGGCGAAATCATAGTCGACCTTTTACGCGTGCGTGTCTCTCTCTCGCCGTTGTGGTACCCTTTCGAACCGTGACACTGGAGTGCAAGCTTTGCATCCGTCTATATCGCCTATATTAAGTCATGCAGCACACGCCGTTACTCCCTTCCTTTACATCATTTGCCACCAAAGCTCGCTAAAGTGAACAGAGTTATTTAGGATCCTGCTTTCCGCTAGCGACCTGTCTGGTGTAGCGCACGTGTGTAGTCGCAGGCGGGCTCGCGGCTTGGATCGCGCAGACTTCGCAACGACTGTGTGTCTGCGGATGCCGCTAGCGTCGAGCGATTGAGCGCCCCGCCGAACTCTCGCTAGAGTGCTCTCCCCACGAAGTGGTGGGGCGTGCGTGTGCCAGAGCGCGCTCCGTCAGGTATGTATGCCAGACTGGACCCGGCCCTCGCCGTGGTGAGAACCGAAGGAGCGACGCTCCGTTTGACTTCCAATGGATGCGCATTACTAATTGATCTGTCGCGCCGGGTGCGGCTAATCGTGGCCCGCGACGGAGAACATATGGTGACCTCGTCCGCAAACTGTGCTAAGCGAGGTAGAGCAGTGCACAGCCGTGCACCGCGTAATACGGCAGGGCGAATCCTCTTGCGTTCCTTGCATTTCTGCTGAGCTACGTGGCAGCAATAACTCTGTGTGTTCTACCGACACGTCTAGGCCACTGAGTAGCCCTCAACATGATCTCTCGATCGCGACGCTAGAAAGGCAGAGATCGAGACGCTCGCTCGCTGAGTCGTTACGCCGCTCACCCGCGTCAGCTGGCTCCTGTGCGCACTCAGTGTTAGGTGATGAAATGGCTCAACCCAGTGCTTCATATATTGAGCGGCGGTCGTTATGTGATAGTGAGACGTACCACTCAAAGCAGCGCTGGGTGTACTGCCCACCATGTGCGCGGCGCTCTGCCCAACGCCCCAGGCGTTGCTAGTGAAACCTGCCCGTTGCATAGGCTTACGCATCGGACTATCCCGACAATCAGCCCGACGTCACCCAGGATACCACCAGGGCCATGATAAGCGTATTCGCCTACAACTAGTCTCGGCGTACGTTCATGGCGTTCCTCATCTGAATATGTACTTCTGAAAGGTCAAATCGTTCTCGTGTCCACTAGCAAAGATGCCTGCAACATTGGCTGCACCCGGTGCACGTCTGTGAGAATGTGGCGTGCCACATTTCAATGGACAGCCCATGGCGACATAGCTGAGAGGCCAGACATAGCCGATTCCGAATCTCACACAGCGGCCAAGGCCGCAGCCCGCAATGCCTTGCGCTTTTGTAATTTTGAATTCGCCTAGCTAGACGTGCGCACGCTCCAACCTACCCCTCGCATATGCACACTCCTGAGCCCCGTCCCTACCGCCAGGAAAACGTCCGCCTTCATGCACAATGTTGCTGCAACTGCAATCATTTTGAAACTATTCAATTGTTTCCCTTACAATCCCAGAAGAGTTGTGTGCACGTAAAGGATGTTGTGTACGCGCCTTCAGATGGGCGCTCCAATGGTATCCGATACCCTATGCGAGTGCAATCAACCGACGTAAAAAAGCTCGATGATGAATCGAAGTACCACCGTATCTGCTCATGGAGGAACGTGGTTCACAGAAGTACGAAGGAATTCCCCAGCGAACGATCAGTGCTGGCATGACGGCCTTCTGCCCATCGCGCAGAGTCCCCTGGCCGTAACCGATCATCCATCTCGTCAGACGACTAGTCTTACTGGATTCCTTGTTCCGAGTGCTGCGCTCAGATTTTGTGCAGGCTCTAACACCCATCCCCAGTATGTTACCAGGCTGGATCCTGTGCGGGCTTGACTGGACCATGTTCCGCCTTCGACCGATGTTGCGGGTTGGTCGTCAAGTGCGCGGCTTGCTTGCTCTTTCAACCCCATCACCCCGGTTCCTAGGAGCCCCTTATATTGGTGATGCGTGTGACGCGGCCGATGTTGAGCCTCGATTGTATCAGTGGGTCGCTAGGCAGAAGCCCTTCCTGATCTACCAACACACCAACGGCGCGCCTGGTTCGACACCGGGCTGAAACATTCCTCTGCCGCCTACTCTGCCGGGTCGCGGCGTGTCTCTCGGAATGCGTGTCCACTACGCCTGGGACTTCCTGTTGATGCAGCTCAGCACACTGGCGGCGCGGCCTGCGTGCAAGTGCTCAGGCCTTACCTATGCGCCCGCGCTGAAGTCTCATCACCGATCCTCAGAGCCACCTCGTCTCGCTCCATACGGCCATACAGTCTTAACAGGTACTGCTATATTGCCCCTGTGGTATGAGCCTTCTGGCGTGCCTCTGAGGTTGTTGAATCTCCTCGTGGGCCTCCAGGATCAACGAGGCACCACGCGGACCTGATGTTGTCCCCCCATGAAAGCCGGCTCAGAAGCTGTGATGTCTGACTTAAGGCTGCCTACTGCTGATGGTGTGGCCAGGCATAATAGGTGCTCTCCGGTAAGGGAGCCATTTCGGCGAGCTCTCGGCCATTGCGTTTTAGACATGCTCACCCGTGCGGTAATGGGGCACTGTAAATATATGTGTGCTTGTGATTTCCTACGAAGGTCTCCACAGGTCCGACAGTTTAGAGCTTGTGGTCGTGCCCTTCCTCCGAAATAGAAATCTCAGATGACATGAGTATTGTAAGCGTGATTCTGGATTCGAACAGGCAATAACTCAGGCTGAGCTTACCGTGTGCGCAGGACCTTGTTTGCGACTCAAAGGATTGGACCTGCTCTGACGTGGGCCAGCTCTGACCGACAACAGGATCACAACCGGATGGGGTAAAGGCGATGCGACGTCACTCTGCCTTGGGTTGTGGCTCTAGTCGACTGGGCTACACCATATAGACAGACACTCTGCCTGCACCTCACACTCATATCGTCAGAATTGTGTGTGTCGCGCTAGATTGGGTCCAGCGGTTCGTGATTGCGATGGAGTTATGCGACACACTGTGGCGTTGCTGCGCCATGTGTGCTCGATATAGACATCCACCAGACCCACCCTGCGCGAGACACCTGCCGGATTTGATCGCTACCCGGCGCTGAGCAGCTGCCGCTGGGCTGTGGTGGTGATATACGTGCCTGGCGATCAGGCCTATGCAGTGAAGCTGTGGACCTTCTGCCAGTGATCTGTTGGTGCCAGCGGATTCCGGCCCTCGACCCTGCTTCCCGCTGTGTGCGAATGGATCCGTCTAAATCGAAACTGCGCAGGTTATAGATATACAGAGATGACCGATGGGACCTCTGGGATGTGGACCCGACCACCAGTATGCATGCCACGCCGATCCCCCCCGATCCCAATCCTCGATCCGACTGTCGCCGTCTGGTTTGGTCTTTCTCGATCTTCCGTCTTAAGGTGCTGGTCAATAGTGGCAGGAGCAGGGAGGCCCGGACGGGCTGCCCCATCAACCAGCCGCGTTGGTTTGGACCATGGCTCTCAATCCTTCTTTGATTCAGACTCTGCTCTGCAGCTCAGCAGCGCTACTGTTCTCTTTTGATTTCAGCGCAGCAGCCAGCCCAAACCAGGGTGTTCGGCGACATCTGACCATGACCATGCAATGCCGATACCTCCGACCTGGGAGGATGAACCGCTCGCGAGGGAGCCAGGACGACGAGGAACCCCTCGATGACATTGGCTGCCGCGATGAGCCAAGAGCCCTTTGGGCCTGCTCCCCGCGGCGCGCAGATCAGCGAGGCCCTCAAGGCTTGAGACGCCGTAAGACCAACTTAACCTGGAAGCGCGTGATCTGCGTCACCTTTGAAGCGTCCACTGCCTCAGTTTCTCAAGATCAATCCCATGAGTACGTGAGCTGGCTGCAGTAGGCCGAGCGGCAGAAGAAACGCTTGTGAAACGTGAGATTGCCTCACCCGGAGCGCAACTGGAAGCCTCTGCTGCCGCAAGGTGTGAAGCTGGTGTCCTCCTCAAAAGCAGCGGTTGATGATATGCCCTCAGCAGGCTGGATGAACTCCTAATTGCGCAGGATCGGCTGCTGTGAGCGCTGTTCATTGATTGCCAGGGTTCGTACCGGTGGCGACAACCGTGCAGCTTCTTTGAGATTCTTCCGCCTCTCAGGGTTGTGCGCTGGTTTAGGCTCACAAAGATGCCCCAATGGCCGTGACTTATTCTTTTCGAAGCCGATCAGATCAGCTTTATTAGTGCAAAGCATCGATCCTTGGCGATGATCGGCTACCCCGCTGTTCTGAGCACCGTGGATCCGTTGGCGTCTACGCAGCCCGGTGGCCTCTTTCAGGGATTTTTTTTTTCCTCGTTTTTTTTTTTTCCCATAGGAACTCCCCCTCAAAGGGTGCCCCTGCCGGGGGCTTGTGGCGGGCCTTGGCACCGAACACGGTGATCGCTGAGATTCGGAGTGGCAATGGCAGACGACAAACCTTCCAGAGCATGACCACCTCAGAGCTGCTACCTGGCCAGCTAGGGACCCAAGCAGCGGGGCCAGGCGCTGATCCCAGCTTGCAGTGGTCTACTGATTCTGGACAGAGGCAACGCTGAATCTGCTTGCCGAGCACATTCTGTTGCCGGGCCTTTTGTTTTGGGAAGAAGGATTACGGGCAGGAAGCCGGTGTGGTTCTCTGTATTATGCTGTTGAAGGGCCGCACGTCGATCTGCTGTGATGATGATCGCAATTCAACGCGGACGGTGAAGATAATGCAGAGGTTACTAAAATAAAAAACCAAGATCCATAAAAGGGGAACTTATCCCTTTTAGAACCTGAGAAATCGCGCGGACATTTGCATCGGAAATGTCAGCAATAAATCTGGAAAACCCAAACACCGCACATTGAGCATCACACGAACGGCTTTTGGTAACCGAAGCCCGAGCAGGCGCGGAGAGGAGAGAGAAAAGCTGTTGGTTGATGCGGCTGCTGCTTTGGTGGGCGGCACAGTGCGCGAGGGCTTAGTGAATTCGAGTGAGCGATGGGGGGATAGCGGCCTGGAGCAGCGCCTCAGGAGCAGAGCGCAGGCAGCGGCGACGATGTCCATATGCCTTCTGGGGCTTCTAGATGTCTCATCTGCAGGCAGGGTGGCGGCCTTGAGCCGGCTGCTGGCCGGGCTACAGACCTCAGGATGAGCTGGGAGTTCCTGATCGGCCTCCTGCTGCTCGCTTTGTGGTCTGGAAGATCGCAGCCAGCAAACGGTGGCGTGGTGTGCTTCTCAAATTCAGCGACCGGCTTTTACGGGTTCCTCCTGCCAGCCTCGTGGGTAGGCCATGATGCTGTGGATTGGCTGGTCAGCGCGTGCTCGGACGCGACAGCGGAAGATCTGGCCATTGAGCCAAATGAATGCCGCTGCCGGAGTGTGGCGCCGTAGGCGATGGAGCAGCAGAGGAAGAGTTTGGCTGAGGCTGTTGAAGCCCAGCACGGTGGGCGCAGCAGGGACTCGGTTTGGTTGGTATGGGCTTGCATCCGCAGGAGGAGCGAAGAAACCCAGCCCCACGCCCGTGGTTCAGCCGAGGCTAAGGGGGCGGCGAAAGCCGCTTGCGGTTTAGCGTCTTGGAGCGGCTCGGCAGGCGCCAGCCCAGAACGCAGCGATGCGGCTGCTGGCAAGCCCAGATGCCACCATGTAAGGTTAGGCGTTCGCCTCGGTTCCGATGCGCCGACTCTCTGAGTCGCGGCCGGGTGCTGTTAGTGGCCCGAGTCTTGCTGATGTTGCTACCTGCGCGGGGCTTAAGAGCCGCGTTCGTCGTAGGCCCGCGCTATGAATCAGCCTGTTGGCAGCACCTAAGCTCTCAACACCGTTGTTCGCTCAGGTTTGTGGCCGCGAGCAGGTAGCAGAGAAAATAGGGCCGCCGCGGCGGCCGGGGAGGTGGCTCAGATCACCGAGCGGTGCAGGGCCTTGGTGTGCGCCCATGCAAGGGAACGGGCGATTGGCGAAAAGGCCTTCTCGGCAGGCACGGAGAGCTGCATTTCTTGACGGGCTTTGCCGCGCTTCCCGTAAGGAACTGCTGCTCAAAGCTGTTGAGCGCCTCCCTTATCCCTTCGGATAAAGTGACGATTTGACGCGGCGGATTTCGCAGGAGGTGCTGCTTGCAGTTTGAGGTCCATGGCCTAATTACGATGTGAGGGAACCCGATGCCCATCCGCACGGTCATCGTGAGAAGGGCGAGAGGGCCGTAGCGGCTGCGCAGCCCTTTGCCGAACTGAGCAGGCCAGTTGCTAGCTTCCGTGTTCTGCTCGCGTGCGTAAGGCCGCATTACGCGCCAGTCGTCTTGCGTGATCCTAATGTTTGAGTTTAGCGCGGCTAACGTTGTCAGCTCGAGGATGAATATTTAGGGCACTATCCGACCTTCTACGCCCAACCCGGCTGATTCTGGCCGCCACATATGGTGAGGCTAGTGCTGGTGACAAGCATGAAACAATTTGGCCAAATATTGCCACCTTTGAAAGTGTACGCTTCAAAGTAAGTTCCGGTGCCAAGATTTTCCCTTGAAAGATTACTTCCAAAAATAATAAACTCGCAACAGCAGAGGTTTAAGACAGAGCAACCAAAGTCCGATTACGCTACGTTAACTTACGCTGCGTGATCTGCATATTCTATTATATTACGCTGTTCCTAACCAGAGCCATCCATATATACGTTCTCAAAAGTAGTCCCGAACAGGCAAAAATGCCACTAATGATTTTAATTCCCGGACGATTTGCCAATTCGCTGGAGATATATGGACGGGCTTCGTCTGAGCCCCGCATTCCATTGCGGATTGCAAGCACAGGCCCAGCGCACCTACTTTCGGAATGGCCTATAAAGCTCGAATCACGCGAGCTAAGTCTCTCCTGTGGCGCCCAACCTCTTGCCTGGGTGGCAGGCAGAGAGTGCTCTAGGGCGGCGGGAGACAAGCTCTTGCTTAAGGGGTGGGCCTGTCCACTCGAGGGGCTGGTTAGGATGCCTAGCTTTGCCCCATTCAATCAAAGTTATGGACTCAAGCCAGGTTTAGCATAGAGACTTCATGTATTGGCTTGTGTCTGACAAGCCCTTACAAGTTGTCATAGAGTCTCCGTCAACTGATTCTTACAAGTTCCATAAAAAGGATCATCTGTTTCGACCTTCAGCAGTTTCTACATTTTTTTAGTTTGAGCTTCTTCTAGCAAGCCGAAAGGTTTGTATTCGATTACTACGGTCGCCTAAAGGAATCGGACACGACTCTTTTGTGTCTTGGAGAAAATGATTTGTCAAGTGAATGCTATCCGACCAAGGATTGTGTGAATCTGACCGTATCTTTTACCATGCTCCATCCTGTACTCCCAAGTAGACAGATTGTTTTCAGCGTTCAGTTCCGTACTGCAGGTCCACCAGCCCGCTATAGCGTGAAGAACATTTCTATATTGCAGCACGGCGAGCATTTATGAAGTCTTCTTTGCCGTCGTCACATGCCTTTGTCGTGGTATCGAATGCCCTATCCCTTCGCGGGTGATGAGTGCAGCCTGTGTATCCGGTGAACAATTAAGCGACCATTATGGGCTTTGGGTATTGAAGCTACCATCTTTGAGTAGCCAGCAGGAACTTTCCCACTACTTTCCCTCCTCGGGATCAGTAAAATTTTATGAAGGCCTCTTCAAGAAACCATCTTTCTGTTTGGCTTTGTCTTGCCCGTGAAGCCATCTAGCTAAGTGGGCCGTCCAGAGAAGATTAATTCGCTCCCATCTATGAATTCTGGCGTCATGTTCATAATGACTCAGATCAAATCCCGAAATGCTGAGAAACTATGCCGGCTTATTCCATTACCGCAACAGAGAGAAGGAGACAAAAGATCAACAGAATTCCAAAAACGTTTTTTCTTTCTTTACCCCCAGTTTCAGAAAGGATGTGTGCCCCCTCTCATCAGTACACCCGGGTGGCTTGGAGGACATATGACCGACTTCCGCGCGGATTACAGCCTAGGGGCCGCCTTCCAGGCGGCTGAGACGTGAGTAAGCGGTATGAGCCGCCGCACAGGGCAAGGAGCGTGGCCCGGATTTCTGAGAGGACAACTGGATGAGTATAAATCCGTTGGAGGTGACCCTCGACAAATGGATGGAGAGGATCCCTGGCGGGTTTTGCAGGGGTGAATGTATGGTTGCCGGGCATCGTCAAGACAAGATCCCGAGCGCGCTGGTAAGGTGCCCCCCACCGACAAGTTCACTGGTTTGGTTGCTAGGAGACTGCCGTGGCTGAGACGCGGACTAGTAAGGCTTCTGTGAGTGCGTTTTGCCGTGGAGCGGGGTCTTCGTGGTTTTTGATCAGCCGTTTCCAGCCACCAGATCGAGCACCAGTGGTACGGGGGTGTGCTGGGGTGATCAAAGCGTGCCGCCCCGCTGGCAAGGCCGGGAGCAGGCTGGGAGAGACCCCGGGGACGCGGGTTGTTGTCGAGCATGATTGGGATGAGACGATGGCCATGACTGCTCGCAGAGGGGCGGGAGTGGCTTGATCCGACCCGGTTGCCCGGCCAAGACATTCCCCCAGGTGGTGGCTGAGGGCGCGGGCCGGGGATTTTTGTCCGGA
>Ga0163217_1054216_pt1 | contig 13552 bp, 20 predicted proteins | sample SynspAceP_FD_185933 | JGI IMG/M metagenome (GOLD analysis project Ga0163217, IMG submission 185933) | Saline lake microbial communities from Ace Lake in Antarctica - Synechococcus sp. Ace-P (PacBio error correction) | ecosystem: Environmental > Aquatic > Non-marine Saline and Alkaline > Saline ... | reverse complement strand
CCTGATAGTAAAAATGCCAAGTATGAGGTGTGCCGGGTTTTTGTTGGATTCAGTTAGTTTCTATGGTTTACTTTGGTTTAATTGGTATTGGTATTGATTTGTTGTGAGCCGATTATTGTGTGGTGGTGAGGGGTAACGGTGTTTGGTCGGTTGTCGTGATATGTAGATGGTGGTCCGTTGGGGTGGTGGGGGTGCGTAGTGTCTATTTAGTCGGTGAAAATTTCTTTATTGTAGTTTGAGTTTTATGGCGAGCGGGGGGAGTTGCGAGTATGGTGTGGTGGTTGGTTTGTTTATGTTCGGTGGAAAGTTGAGAGTTTTGAAATGGCGAAAGTTAGGTGATCTTAACCGAGATTTGCGGCGAGTAGTCAGGTTGGTTTTATGGTTTGGGTAATGTGTTTTAATGTATACGCCGAGAAAAATCATGGCGGCGATTGGACTTACTGAGTTTGGGTTTTAGCTGATGTTGGATTATTAGGATTGGATGGGGTATGCTGGGGTGTTTTGGGTACCAAAAGTGGCGATTTACCCTTTACTACTTGTTTAATTAGGTGTAGTGCTGATGTTATGGTGTTTTGTCATTGCGTTTCTGGTTGATTGAAGGGCAGCGGGTGTGGTCTTGGATTCAGTTTGAAATTAGGCGTTGCGTGTGTTATTAATTGATCGTTTTATTGCTTGCGATGGCTTGCTTTTATGCTGGTTGTGGAATAGAAATTAATCAAATTAGAGAACCCGGTGGTTAGGTTTATATCGTATTGATTGTTGAGGATGGCTGATTGTGAGAAAATTAGCTTGGTGGGGGGGTCTATCATATCGGTTTAAGATGGTAATTTTACGTCTGCAAAGTGTGGTTTTTTAGTTTTTAAAGAGAAGTAGAAGATTAAGAGATGTTGGCCTTTAAGTGGATCTTTATCAAGATACCTGTACTTTTCTTGTTTGATTTGACTGCAGCGCTAGCTCGTTGCGTGATTTTGATGAAGGATGACTGCGTTGGAAGTTAATCTTAAGAATAAGTTCTGAATAATGTTTGAAGTGTCCTATGAATTTTGTCTGGGATTATTGTGTCTAGGAGGGGTTAGATGCTTGATTGCAGTGTTAAAGTTTTTAGGCGTTTATGGGCAACCTTATTATGGGGGAAGATTTAGTTATTGGGAAGGTTTATGCGACTTATTGTTAATTGTCTGGGATGGGGGTATTGGCGGCGCCATTTGTGGGTTAGCTGTGCACAGATACTGATTGGCGGTCAGGTGCCGAAAGAGTAATGATATTGGGGCCGGTCATTCGACTTTTCTTATGTCTCGCTTTTTCTCAATCCGGATCTTGGAGTGAGCCGGAGATATTTTTTCCGGCTATCGGGTGTGGCAACAGTGCTGGCATTTATTGGTTGGTGTGAAAAGATCTTGTTCAATTTATCCATTTGAAAAAGTAAGTTTGTGTGGGTATGCTTAAAGTTAATTATAGCTTTACTTTAGCCGGTGATCGGTGATGAATTATATCTTTGCATTATTATAGGTTTAGTGCTTGTTATTGTATTGTCTGATTTTGTCATATTGTATCGATAGTGTTTAATTGTATAAAGGAGTTTAATGGCTGATGGTTACATTGAGCACGCCTTTTGAAACCCAGGGGGATTTACGCGGTTGGTATTGAAGCGGTTTAATTAGTAGAGTCTTTTACCAGTGTTTGTGTTTTGTCTTTAGAGTCTTATATTTTCTTCCGTTGTACTGGTTGTGAGTCCGTTGTCGTTCTTTTTCCTCTTCTCCCGTGTGTGATGAAGAGAGGTGGTGGATGAGTGGACATACGGCAGTTAAAGGGGAACTTTTGGATTGTTTGGGCTAATGTAATTGTGGGAAGATCGTTTTTATATGTAAGTGGTGTTGGTCATGGTGTAAGTCGTGTTTTAAATTGCGTTTTGCTTTTTCATGTTCGTGTTTGAATTCTTGTGTGTTCATTAGTATTTCGTGCAATAGTGGAATCGACATAGGTAGGCTTGCTGTAACTGTTATGTTATTGAAAGTGTGGTAGTGTAAAGATCCAGTGTGGCCGTGATCAGTGTTTGCATTTGATATATTTTAGCTTCTGACAGCGACTTATTTTTTTAGTGGTATTGGTAGTATTTGAGTTTTTGTATAGTTTTCCTTTGTTGCGCCGGTATGCCGGTGTAGTCGGGATAGTATTCGCTCATTTGTCCGATTTGGTAGTAAGGCGATGTTTTAGGGTTAAAAGGTGGGGCGTTTGGTACAGCGCTGTTCTTACTTTTCCCGGTTTTCCCGTGCAATAGTTTGAAACTAGGAAAATGGGTCTTGCAAGTCTGTAGTGCCTCCGAGATAATATTCAGTTTGAAGGTAGCTATTCCCATGGTGTAGTTTGGCCCTATAATGGGTTTGCAGTTCCGCATTTAATGTTTTTGTCAGGGGAGTGCAGGATTTATTCCGTTTGAACGATGTTTAGGCGTGCGTGTCTGGATTTTCTGAGCTCTTTCTCTGACTATTTTCCGGTTTCGTTTTTTTTGTATTCCCAAGTCTGTTTTAATCAATCTCGTTATCTAGGTCTTTGCAGCGTCCTCTTCAGTAGGTTTTGTATTTGATGTAGTTCATTTAGATTTCTTGTTTTTACTTTTTCTAGTGGTTAATGAACTACTAATCCTTATGTTGGGGTTTAAGTATTCTTGAATAAAGATATTTTGATAGGTATTCTTCCTTGTAGGTTTTTAGGTTTTCAACAAGTTTTGCCGTAACTTTTTTAATGTCCGTTTTTTACACTAAACCAGCCACCATGGTTTTTGTGCTGTTTTGGGGATTGTAATTTTTATTCGGGATGCTTTGTTATACTGGGGTAAGAGGCCCGGAGGATAATCCGTATTGTATAACCGGCGGTTGGATGTTTGAATGATTCCAGAGCGTTTGGACGCCTCATCAAGCGGATTCGGCCTGACAAATAGATAGATTTAGTCTTACTAAACCTAAGTTTCGGTTAGGTGTAAGGGCTAATGATTTTGGTTGCCGAGAACCCTTGGAATAGGTGTCGATTTTACGTTGGTGCTAATATCCAATAGTATAACATACTTTTGTTTGGCTGGCGATTTTCGCGGTGGGGTATTTGATATTTTAGTTGAGTGCGGTGTTGTTTAACGAGCTTACCACTGGCATGAGTATTTATTGGCATGTCCTTTTGGGTAGATCTGATTTCGGCCGTTTCAGATAATGAGGTGTTCTACGGTCATGGTTAGTCCAGACAGCGTAAGTTTTGCCAATTGTCATTTTTCCGGTTCCGGCGTGAGTTCGACGGTAGTATAGGTAATTTAAGTTTTTAATTGCGGACTAATAGGATGGCATGCCATCCGTCTTTGGACAATGGGTAATTTTTTTGCGGAATCGGACCGTTCGCGTCACGTTCTGATGGTTATAAATTTTTCTTTATCTTATTATGAAAGGTGAACGTTGATATTAGTTTGATTTAAGGTGCGGGGTTTCCTTCCGTTGGCAGTTGTTTTATTCCGACATGTTCGAATTTGCCCGGTTGTTCTGGCTTTAAATTATTGATTTGCTGGAATGGTAAGTATGATACTTCTACTCGTTATTAGCATGGAACTTTTTCACAGTTGAGAAATGATATTGGCTAAAATGTCACCCGACGCTTACCAGAGTTTTTGAGTCACGGCCGTTGTTTGTTTAACCGTTTTTTTAGTTGATTTTGCCGATTTTAGGCCTAATGCCCAGTGCTTTCTTCCCTGTTGATTGCGGTGATTTGTGTTAGTGATTTTCGACGACGGAAATTCCGATATTTTTTGTGAACGCCATGAGTCCATTCGTGTAACTTGTCACGGCATAAAGTTTTGCGGTAAAATTGTCCATCATTATCGCCGATTTATATGTCAGGAGCCTTGATTTTTACAGGCGAACGGTTTTGGTTTAGACGGTTTGTTTACCATTTGGAACGAGTATATTAAACTGCTTGCGTTTATAGTTATTAAACAGGGGCGCGTTGTAAGTGAATGAGGTATTTTTCAGCAAGTATTGATTAATTTGGTTAATATGCCGTAATTTTTTTTGATGGGGTTTTGTTTATGCCTAAATGGTGTGGTTCGGTATTTCTGTTAAATCCCGTTATTTATGATTTTGTATTTAATGTGGATGTTTTGGGGTATGGAATTGAGATTGGTTGATTGGAGTTGGGTTATGGGATATATCACAGTTATTTGTGTTTCTACATCAGTGGGTTTTTTTCTTGTTATAGTGGCGGGTTAACGATTCGTCATTATTCGTGTTAAGCTGGGGGCGGTTATTCAATGCAACTCATTTGAGTTATGAGTTTTCATTATGCCCCTTGTTAAGGATGTGGTTGATGGAAATGATGCGCCGGGTCCGGGAAATTGTTGCCGTGTTTGGTATAGCGTGTGTGGTGGTGTTTTTATATTTCCGTTCATTTCGTGTGGTTTTACCCTAGCATGGCGTAATGGAATTTTGTTGAATTGATGTGATTGCCGAGGCGAAGGTTTGCAATGATGAATTGCAATGCCTGGTATGACCCAATATGAGGGTTCTTAGCAAAGCCGAATTATTTGAGCGGATTTGTTGGACCCTGTTGTAATGGCGTGATATCGAAAAGGCGATGAGTTTATTGGTGTTTAGGAGCGTTTTCGTTTTTGATGAATAATTGATTTTGCGGAGCGTGAGTGGTCACAAGTGGGTGCTGATTGTGAAGGCAACTTTTACCTATTTATTGCATGTGGATGGAACCGAGGTCCAAGTGCATGTCCAAGAGCAATGACGGTATGGTTGGAGGCTTTGTTCAATATGAGGAATTGCGAAATGGCTTGTTTAAGCAAGTTGTGCTTGTGTAGTTTTGGCGCTTGCACTTTGGTGGTCTTTAGGCTATGGGTGGTAAAATTTTGTAGATGAGAGGGATGTGGTATTATGGTCTTGTTTTGTTTTGTTTGACAATAAGGGCTTTCTCTTTTTGTATTCTGTTTGCTTACCTGAGGTGGGGATTGTATGGGATATATTAAAAGTATTTCAAAACCGATTGATATTTGTTTTGTTACTTTATTTGACCAATTATTGTGATGTTGGCGCCATGGGTTTGAATATCGCCGGCCAGAATTCTTGAATCTTTACCGAGCACATTGGATTTTGTTTTTCTGAATTTTTTTGCGTTGTTTTTGTTTATAGAGGTTAGGTTTGATTAGTTGGAAGAAGGTCGGGCAGTTCAAATGGTGCCATTTAGGTTTCTCTGTATTGTATTTTGGTGTACGTTGTAATCCCAATTTGAGCGTGAAGTTTTTTCGGCGTTGTGCTGCGCGGGGATTCTTAGGTTTTTTTTCCTTTTCACTTCAGTTCGTGGATGAATATTTAAAGCTTGGGTGGCCCGTATTTTTATAAGGTCTTGACTGTTTCTGTCCGTGCCTCACGCCATGTTAACGTGCTTACCGGTGTAATTTTTCCTTATGTGGCGGCGATATAGAATATAATTTGGGGCAATTTCCACACTGTGTTTTGTTTACTTATCAGATGTCGTTACGTAGTATGAAGTTTATACCCGGTTTTCCTGAAGGTGCTGTTTTTTATGTTTTGTGGTTTTTTGGTGGCTTATTGCTCTATGCGGAATTATGTTTTTTTGGTTTCAGTTGTTTTTTATCATTGTTTAGGGAATTGGCATTTATGATGTAGTCCTTATATTCTGTTTTCCATACTTTTTTAAGGGTTCTAAGATGCGCTTGGGGTTGGTGATGTCTATTAACTTTGTTGTGTTTTTTTTCTATTTCCGGTTGTTGTTGTGAGAGGTTTCAGGATTGTTTATAGAGGAGTTTGATACAGTTGGTCCCGCGTTACCGTTTATTTAAAGAGGAGTTGGGAATGAGATGTATGTTGTATTTGGCTTTACTTGTTGGTGTAAATGTTTTGGTGAACAGTGGGATAACTGGATGCAATTAAGTCTTATGAATAGGCTATTATGCAGGCAAATGTCTGGTAGCTGAGTTAAAGTAAGGATTGGGGGCGATAGTTTTTCTTTGGAGGGGTTTGTGTTAGGTTAAGTTAACGTGGTTGGGGAATTTGGGGCTTGTGGGTGATGATTTGGTTTTTGTGCCTGCCAGAGTCGTATTAAGCTGGTTTGTGCGTTGTCAGTGGGTCTTAGGGCGGGTGCTTGAAGTTGGTGGTTTGAGGTTAAAATTTGGGGGGATGTGGTCTGGTTATTGGTTGATATTTATGAATGGAAGGTGAATGTGTTGAAAACGTTAATTGGTGTATCCATTTGCGAAGTTTACCAAGGCGAGAGTAAAATACAGTTCGTCTGGGGTATAGTTCCCTGTCTCCGTGAGTTAGGTAGAACGTTAAATGGAATTGAATGGTTCGATCGGTGTAATTATTTGAAAGGTTACCAGGCTCTTTAGCAATGCCAGTTGAAATGGAAGTACGGTAGGTTGGTTGGTGGTTGATTGTATTTTAGGATGGTTTTGTGCCTTGCTAAGACATGCTGGGCAGGATATATATTTGTAGATGATAAGTTAAGAATATTGGTCCGTGTTGTTGATTTGCTTTAATGAAGGTGGAGTGTTGTTTTGTCGTGGTGGAGTCCACTGATCAAATGGTAGGTTTTTTTGTTCATATTTTCACAGGGGCGGTTTTATTGGTCCTCTCTAAGAAATTATGTGCCAGTTTAGGCTGTTTTACGGTGAATAGGAAAGGTGAAGCGGCTGCTAGCTTTTAGAGTAAGTTGTTGCTTTGTGTATTTGCGCGTTTGTGTGTTTTTGAGCAGTCTTAAATTTAGGTTTTCATTGGCTTTTTGATATGGTTTGTTTACGTTTATGCTGGTAAAGTTAGGGTAGTGGGTTTGTTCAGCCTAAAGTCTCCGTTTTTGCATGTTTACTGTTGGTTAATCAAGTATGTATCAATAATGCAAGACGGTGACTAGTATTACTAGTTTGCATCGCTTTTGTTATTTTATTTGCCTCGTTGAGGCGGCTACAGTGGACCGCTTCATAATCCGAGGTTTTGCTTGTTTGATGTATTGGGTTAGTGGTCAGGTTTCTTTGATTTCCCGTTGACAAAGAACTGTTGGCAATCAATTTGTGGCTCCGCATTTCTCGGTGGATTTTGCTAAACATTCTGAATGACGGGTATATAAATCGCGACTGGTTGTTCCAACGGCATTGCGTTTGGGGGGTGTTGATTCTCAAATGTCTGTACGGTGGGTTGGTAATGTAATGGGGTAAAGTGTGTGTTGGTCTTTTGTTTAGGGGGCAAGTAGGTTAATATGGAGTGTGTTAGATATTAACCATTAAACGTGATTGATGGGGATGAATTACTTGTTGTTGATTTATTAATTAGCGGCCAATGTGTGGGTAAATTGTCGTATTTCTTTTTTTCAAGATGTGTTTATTTATTTGTTAATTACGGGGGGTTTTACAGTTTGTGGAGTTCCGACACGTTTTGTGCTTAATATAGTTGCCCTAAAAAATGACGTATTTAACATTATTGATAGGGGTGTTGGATAGGTTAGTAATTGGCCAGGTTTTTGTTTATTCGTTTGAGCAGGGGAGTTTTATGTACGGTTTTCAGTGGTGGTAACCGTGTGGTGGAAAGGCCAAAGTTGCTTGAAATCGTGTGGGTTTGGTGAGTCGTAGTTAGGTGATATTTTGTTGGTGAGAAATGGTGGCCGTGTTTTATTGGTTGCTTTTGTTGAATTGGGGAAGGTTAGTGAAATTGGTAATCATGGTCGTGGCCGTAAGTAATTCCCTGTTAAGTCCGTTGTGTACTTCGTAAAAATTTATGGGGGGTAGTGGTTCACGGAGTGAGATCATTGGTTTAGGTTATAAGGGTTTGCAGGTTGGACATAAGTGGGGTAGTAGGGTGTGCGGAAGTACGTCTTGGTGTTAAGGTTTGTTGTGGGAGTCGTTTTAAGCCGGTATATCATTGTGTCGAGTGAAGTTCATGTGGAAGTAACATGCGGTATTGGTAAGAATATTACTTTATTCGCGTTGTAGTGTCAAGGAAAGTGATTTGAAGGTAAGGTCCTAAAGATTGAAGTTGTTGTGAATAGTAAAACTGCACCGGTATGAAGGCGTGTTAGCGGGGTTTTTGTTGGATCAGATAAGTTATCTTATGGTTTCTTTGGGTCAATTTTGGTATGAGTAGTAGTATGATTTGTTGATGAAGCGATTTTTAGTTGTGGCTGGTGCGCCGACGGTGTTGTCGGTTCCTTGTGATTGTCGATGGTTGGTAGATGGGGCGTGGTGGGTGGGATAGTGTCTTTGGTGCAGTGAATAATAGTCTTTTGGTAAGTTTGTTTTATGGCGAAAGCGGGAAATGGAGAAAGTGGAACTGATGGTCGTGGTGGGTGGATTTGAATTTTATGTCGTCGGAAAAGTGAGGTTGAAATTGAAATGCGAGTTTAGGTGATCTTAAGATTTAGCGATGAAGTAGTTAGGTGGCTTTTATTGTTTGGGTATGTCGTTTACTGTATAAGGCACCAGAAAATAAATGGCCACGGCGATTCGGCTTAAATGGTTATTGTTTTTGCTGATGTTGGATTATTAGCTGCCATGCGGGTATGATTGCAGTGTTTTGGGCAAAAGTGGGATCTATCTTTATATTAGTTAAATTTAGGTGTGTAAATGTGTATGCGTAGTTTTGTCTTGCCAGTTCTGGTTGATTGAGGAGAGGGCGGTCGGGGTTGGATTAGTTTCTGGAACTTCTAGGCCGTTGTGTGCGTTTTTATGAATCGATTTTTGTGCGTGGCCTCTGCACATTTATATGGTAAGGTTGTTGGCCGAATAAGATTACCATCTAGCGCAAAGTTTGTTGGTGCTTTTAAAATCGTTATTGTTAGAAGTGAGTTAAGAATTGTTGAGTCCATAGACACTTAGGTGGGAAGGGGTTTTATTTCGGGTAATAAGTGTACTTTAACTTGACAAGGTGGGGTTTTATTAGTTCATTAGAGAAGTGAGTTGTGGAGATGTTGGGCATTTGTGGTATTTCATAATGTACCTTTGTTACTATATTTTTTGTTTTTGATTTGAGTGATAGTTTTGAATGCCTGATTTTGATTGGAGATGACTATTGGTTGAAGTTCATTAAGATTAATACCTTGTAATAGTTTGGGAAAGATGGTCTATGTTTTTTCTTGATTGAGGTGGCTTAATGTGTTAGGGCGGGTTCAGATGATTGGAATCCTGCGCATGATTAAGCTTTTTAAGCGATTTATTGGGCCACTTTTATGGGGGCGTTTAGATTATTGAAAGGGTTTATTGAGATTTTGTTATTTTTGGGGATGGGAGTACTTTGAGCGCCATTGTTGGTCCGCTAGTGCGATCTGTTGGGTAGGATGCGAGAAGTATGATCATGGCGGCGGTACTTTAAGCTTTTTTCTTATGTATCGCCTTTTCTTTCCCGAATTGGAAGTGGCGGAGATTTTTTCGACCTTCGGGCTTTGGTGGGGTGTGAGTTATGGTGGTGATGGACAATCTTGAATATTTATCACTTTGAAAAGATGTTTGTGTGGTTTGCCTTAGTATATTTGGTATTTGCGGTGTCGGGGCTGACTGGATTTTTTTTTATGCCCACTTCATTATGGTTTGTAGCTGTTATTGTTTGGTGTTTTGTCTTTTGCTAATGATGTGTTTATTTGACTACTCAAGGAGATTTTATGGTTATGTTATTTGAAGGCAGTTTGCAGCGGGGTTTATGGTTAGGTAATAGCGCTTTCATTAGTAAGGATCTTTCGTGTTTAGTGGATATGTGGTTAAGAGGTTTTTTTTTTCGTGTACTGCGTTTGTGCACCGGTGTTCGACTCCTGTCTCTTTTTCTTCTCGTTTGTTGTTGATGGGAGTTGGTGGCTGAGTGGCAGGTATACGGAAGGAATATTTGAGTATGATCTTTGACGTTGTAAATGATTGGAAGAATCCGTTTTTAATATGTACGTGGTGTCGTAAATTGGGGTAAGTCGTGTTTAATGGTTGCTTTATGTACATAGTTATTTTGTGTGTCTAAACATTTTCGATGCATGTGGACCATTGAATTAAGATAACGGATTGGTGTAACTTGTTATGTATTTGAAGTGTGGCATAAGTGATATAAAGGTGTCCAGGCGTGATAGCCTGTAGGCTTATGGTATACTTTTAGCAATTACCCTGACTGAGAAGTTTTTTTTTAGTGTAAATGGTGTTGAGGATTTTTGGTATCAGCTAATTGTCAGTTTGTTGAGCGGTATTGCGGTGCTGTCGGGAAATAGTATGATGGCTCATTCAGATCCGATTTGAGATTGATAGGGATGATAGGGTAAAGGTTTGTTGTGCGTGATCATTACTTTTCGGATCTTTGTGCATTGAGTTCCTGCCTGCCCCGAACAATGGGGTTGCGTTGATAGTGCTGCGGAATCAAAATATGTTTGCGGTAAGTTTCCAGAGGTCGTAGGTTGCATATGGGTTGCAGTATTAGTTTTAAATGTTTAGTCGGGGAGCAGTTGCAGGATCTTTTAACGTTTGGATGTTTGTCCGCTGCAATATGTTTATGAGATTTTCCCTAAGACCTTTTATAAGTACGTTATTTTTATAGTAACTTGTCTAGTGTTTTATATCGTTATCATCTGGTATTGCAGGTTCATAAGTAGGTTTATTAGGTATTTGTGTAAAGTATCCTTAAGCCATTTCATAGTTTCTTTTTGGTGGTAATGTTAAAATCTCCTTGTGCGGTTTTTAAGTTTTTTGATAACCGTTTTGTGTTTCTTCCCTTGGTTTAGGGATTTTTTAAAAGTTTTTTCTTTGTTCCTAATTAAGTCCGATTTTAAATTATAAAACGTGGTTTTGTGCTGTTTTGGTTGTATTTTCTATTCGGCCGATCGTTTGTTATAATGGGGTCCGAGATGGGGCGTAAATGATATTGTATACGAAAGTTTGTGTTTAAAGTGATGGTAGAGTTGTGCCTTCATAGCGGTTGGCATGGCAAATACGATGTCTGTTTACGTATGGTTGGGTATAGGTGTAAGGTAATCCGATTTTTGGTTTGGAGAACTGGTAAGGGTCCGAATTTACGTTGGGTGTATAATCATAGTTATACAATACCTCTGTTTAGTGGAATTTGCCGGGGGTGTTTTGTTTTTGTCTGGGTTTGGGGTTGTTACTAGTTTTAGGATTACAATGATTGAAGTTTTTGGCTGTTTCTGCGTAAGATACCGAATTGGTTTCAAGATCCAATCGAGTGTTTTCTACGTACCTGACGTTAGAATAGCCCGCGTCAGTTAGCACTTGCTTTTTTGGTCGGCGCGGGTGAACGTTCCGAACCGGTAGTCCTAGGGTTTTGTTTTTGGATAATGTGCTAGCATGATGCCTCTTCTGGCTGGGTACAATTTTTCACGAGGATCGAACAGTTCGCCCGTGTTCTACCGATATCGTTACCTGCCCAAAAAATTTCATTTTTATAATACTCAGATTTGACAAGGTGAAAGTATGATTTAAATTCTGATTAAAGCCCGTGGGGCTTTACCGTTGGAGTTGTTATTATTCCGAAATGTGATTTGCTGGTTGTGGATATTCTGTTGTTGTGTGGGTGTATTTTTTTTTTGTTGGTCGGATTGTTACTTTTGCGACATGTGTTTTAACTGTAGAATGCAGAGTTTTACTTTCCGGTCTACGGTTCGTTGGTTTTGTACACAAGTTTTTTGTGGGCTATTAAGGCTTCATGCAAGTGACCTTATTCCACAGTGCCTGCCGGTGTGGTTTCGTGGTGTTTTCGACGAAGGACTTGTAGTTCGTGTCGTGTGCCCGCGCTGGTTGTTGTGCTGTGGGTTGACAAAGTTACTTGGTGTTGCTCGTCCTTGCGCCATCAATATCCGATTTCTGGTCACGGGCTTTCGATTTTTCAGGGACCGGTTTGGTTAGTCACTGGTGGTTTGTTTCATTTGGAAAACGCTCATTATTAACTCTCCGTCTGCGTTCATTGCCGTATTTAAAGGGGGACTTGTAGTGTGGGTAATTTTTCAGCAAGGCCTTTTGATTAATTTGGTTAATATTGGTATTTTTTTGATTGGGATCTTATTGATTTATGGGCCCTATGGTGTGGGTCGGCTATTTCGTAATCCGTTGATTTTACTGATTTTGTTTTTAGTGGATGTTATTTTTTGTTTATGAATTTACTTTACGGCTGTGGCGTTATTGTTGATTAACCCGGTTTTTTGATGTTTCATCATCCATAGTGGGTTTTTATATTGTTAATAGGTGGGGGAAGTACGTGCTTTTTTTGTTGCTGAGCGGGCCGTATTTCAATTTGATAATTTGCGGTGTGTTTTGTTGTGATTGTTTCTGAGATGTGGTTGTGTACGTGCCGTGCCGGTCGGGATGTTGCTTGTTTGGTAGGTGTGTGGTCTGTGGTTTTTTATTACGTTTTTAGTGTGGTTGTTACGTTGGGTGATGATTGTTGTTGTGATATGTGATGTGTTGCCGAAGGGGGTTTGAATGTGTTGCTGTTTGGGGTAGTCCACTGAGTCCTGATTGCATGGTTATCTATGCCGAAGAGTTTTTGAGGTGCTTTGTTGTTGCGTGGCTCGGGGAAATGAATATTCGAAGGGGAGACTTTGTCGCTTTGAGTTAGTTGTGACATTGGTGCGGTTGTGTTGATGGCGTGGGTGTGTTAGCTGAGGCACGATTTCGTTTTTTTGTGTGGATTGCGGTCAGTGTGATAAGGCTTGAGGGTATGGTTGGCGGCTTTGTTTGTGGGTGGAGATGGGTTTGTTCAGCGTGGTGTGTGGTGTATTGGTGTGTTAGATTTGTGCATGCTTAGGTTGGGTGGAATATTTTGTAGAGGGCCGGTAGTGGGTTATGTCTTGTTTGGTTTGTTTGCGTGGGTTTGTATGTGTAAATTGTTTGGTTGGGAGTATGTTCTTATGGCTCTTTTAGTATTTTCGTTAGGTTTTTTGACCATTTTTGTGAATGTGCGGTTGGTGTTGGATGTGATTATTTGTAACATTCGGAAAGCTGGTGGCTTCGCATTTTTTTTTGCTGATTTTTTGTTTGGGTTAAGTTTGGATTAGTTGACGCGGTGGGAATAGATTAAGTGTAGGTTTTACTAGTATTTGGTCTTTTGGCTGGGGGTTGTTTCTTGATGACTGTTTTTTTCTCGGTTTGTGAAGGGATGGTTTAAATTATGGTTTATTTGTGTATTCAGTTCAGTGGATGGATTGTTATTAGTCTTAGGGATGGGTTTTTTTTGTTAGTTGTGTTTGTACAGTTCATTAGAGCTGCTTTTAAGTAGCTTAGTTAATTTATTTTATGTAGGGCGTGTTTTGGTTTGACATGTTGTTTCTTTTGGCTTTTTCGATGTCGTACGTCGTCTTGCAAGCTGTTCCTGTTTACTAGCCTTTAGGGTTATTTTTGGTGGATCGTTTTATTATGTAGTGGGTGGTTTTAATGTTATTTTATTGGATTTAGTGTTTTTTATTCCCTTGTTTTAGCGCGGGAATGGAATTTGGTGTGCAATTTATTTTTTGTTATTTTTTTTTTTTTACTTTTTATGGGGTTTAAGGTTGGTGGGTTGAGTGTGATGTTTATTGTTGTGTTTCTTTT
>Ga0163217_1041877_pt1 | contig 13552 bp, 9 predicted proteins | sample SynspAceP_FD_185933 | JGI IMG/M metagenome (GOLD analysis project Ga0163217, IMG submission 185933) | Saline lake microbial communities from Ace Lake in Antarctica - Synechococcus sp. Ace-P (PacBio error correction) | ecosystem: Environmental > Aquatic > Non-marine Saline and Alkaline > Saline ... | reverse complement strand
GATGAAAATTCAGCGCCAAGGCTCAGGTGGCTTGCAATGCACCAAGAAGCCCTTCACCTTCTATTTCTCCGCCGCGCTTATTATCTTGGGCCTGACCCGGTCATCATTCGCGATGGCCGCGCTGCCATGGTTGGAGCGACGCCGCCAATCGCGGGCTTTACAAGGACCGAGCTATTGAACCTGGGACGAACGCTGGGCATTGCTGCGTCCGCTGGGCGCCGGCAACTGCTGGGACGGCACCCTGCTGACCACTGCCAGATCGTCGCCATCGCGGGTTATCGTCGGCCTTGGCGTATTTGCCATTCGCTGGGGCTGGCGCGCGCCTCAAGGCAATTGGTATTGTGCGTGCCCTGCCTTACACCTTACATCTTCTTCTTCCGCTTGCACGCCGTTGCTGCTGCAGCTGTTTCTGGTCTATACGGCTGCGCCAATTTGGAAGCGGTTGCGCGAGGAGTATCTTCTGGGCGTACTGCGCGACCCTTACTGGTGCGCGCTGAATCACCATGACCTTGCACACGCTGCCTTATATTTGCCGAGGATTCTGCGCGGCGCCCATTCAGTCGGTCCCCACGGCGAAGTCGACGCATTCACGCGCATTGGGCATGTCCAAGGCGCCAGTCAACTGCAGCTACATCATTCCGCCCGCGCGCGATTCGCATCGGTCTGCCCGGCCTACGGCGCAATTGAAGTAATTCTGATGCTCCAAGGCACAGCCGCGGTGATCTACACCGTTACCCTTTATGGATGTGATGGGCGTGGTTCGTACCATTTCAAACTCGCGTAACCTATCAGTACGAGAGATGTTCTTTCCTGCTCGCCGCCCTTATCTACCTTGCGTGATCACCCTTGCTGTTCCACTTTGAGCTGTTTCAAGCTGGTGAGCGGCTGGCTGAAAGACGAGGCCAGCCGCAAGCGACTGATCCTCTGCAATGGATCAATTGCCGAGCGCTTTGAGCAAACTGGGATGCCTGGCTGTTACGCACCAGGCCGTCTGGCGCGCCACGCCCTTACCAGCCACAGCTTTACCCTGGAGCGAGACTGGCCCGAACTTGCCACATGGCTGCGCTCACTGCAGCCTGGCCCAGCCGAGCAGGCCCACACGAGCTTTCCTGTTTTAGCAGCCCCTGCGCCTTTGCCGAGCTGTTTGGCACAGTCGCAATCGCCTGGCGCGATGGCCGGACTGGAGTGTGAGCCATACGCAAGCCTGGCCGGAGATGCTCGCAGCGACATTATCCCGGGCGGTAAATGGCAGCAGATCACCCGATTTGCGCAGGCAAGCCAGCAGGCGCTGGCGGACAGCCACCCGAGCACTGGGTTTGACTACGTGCGCTGGCAAGGGTCATCTGCGGGCCGCTTGACTGCCCGTGGCAGGGTGGCCTGCCGCTGACGTGTCTGTGAGCGCACCCCGAGCTCAACCAGCAGGGCCGTGGGCTAGCCAGAGCCTGCAGATTACACGCCAGGCATATCGATTTGTGATGTGCTGACCAGGCAGGGCCTGGCAGCAGCTGCGTGCCGATCACAGCCTGGATAGCGCTTGCACGCCTGCGGCCAACTGCCATATGACCCTGCTCGAGCAGGCCGTCACGGCGGGGCTTGCAGGCAGATTGCGCTGTCGCCCTGCTTGCTACAACCGAATCGAGGCGTAACATATCGGCCGCTCTCGCAGGTGCTCGACAGTCCGGGCTGAAGCTAAGCAGGGACGATCTGGGCATTACCCCTGCAAGCACGCACCACAGCTGGCCTGCGCCACCGCGTTTGCGCGACCGGTCCATGCCCTGGCGATTGACCACGTTTTGACTTGTGGCAGCGTGAGGTGCGCTGGGGAGAACAGCTACCTTGCCCACCCCCTCAAGACCCGAGAGTGCAGTGCAGGGCGGTATAGCTGAGTTTTGTAATACCTGGCCGCCACCCAGGCTTTACCCGGGCTTCTTCGCACAGTGGCTGCGCTGGAACCGCAGGCTGCGGGCGCCCTGGCGGAAAGTACGCCAATTCTGGAGCTGGGTAACCGATTATTTAGAAGGCCACTGGAAGTCTGGCTGCTGCTGGATAGGGCTATGTACTTGCAGGAGTTCGGGTTACGACGTTCCAGCTAGGCTATTCGCCCCGGCGCACCTGACTCGCCAATTTTCTGCTGATTGCAGGAAGAAAAAACTGAACAGCCCGTCACCAGGCTGTGAACGGGTTGCACACAGACTTATCCACAGATTGTGTGTATTTAAAACTTTATCCCCGGATCTGTGCATAACAATTTGATGACTTCTTGGCTGTTTCACAGAGGGCCCCGAAACTCGTGGCCCTGTAGGGCGGTTGATCAAAAACAAGATCCAAAGTGGATATCTCTTGTGTTTAACAAGGGCTGAGGCGCACTTGTCAAGTGCTGGGAAGAGATTTCATGCACAAGCTGGCTTAAGCATGAAACAGGGAAAAAAAATCAGTGTTTTTACCCACAAGCGCCCCGCGCACGGCTTTTACACCGCAGCCAAGCTCTATATAATGCTGCCCATGGCCGGTATAGCTCAGTTGTAGACAACTGACTTGTAATCAGTAGTCCCCGGACGGTTCGACTCTTTGGTGCCGGCACCATACAAATCAAGGGCGACAGCGGTGCTGCAGTTTTTTGGACACCGCATTCAGATGTTTCCCGAGTACAGTTTCAGTACAAGTCGTACTGATCGCCACCTCGGAGAACAGCATGGCAACACTCGTAAAAACCCCCTTCTGGTACTTGGAAGGCTCTTATCCGTAAACCACGGATGGCCTACCACCTCTAAGACATTTTTCGTTCTAAACGCGACGCTTACTGACTTGGTTCCAGGCGAGCGAGGATGAAATGGTGCGTGGCGTACATTCAGCGCACAGCCTCGGAACGAATGACGCTGAGCAGGCCTCAAACGTTACCTCGCGGAAGCAAGCCCTACCAAAGCGCCTAAAACCCTTTTAAGCGAACAAGGCAGTGCGAAAAACCTCGTCGTGCGCTTGGGGGTATTCGTTGGCTGCACTGTCTGCAGATTAATATCTGGCCTACCGCGATCAGGCGGCTATCTGGATGGACGCGGTCGGAAAACACCTGTCAGCAATATTCGCGTTCGTTCTTGAACTGGCGTTGCTCAGTCACATGTTCAATGTCTGTATTCAGAGAGTTGGGGCGGTCGGCCCCGTTTACATCCGTTTTGAAAGTACGAAAGCCTTCGGCGGGGGAGGGGGCGGGATAGACGTCTGGACCGCTGACGAGAACGCCCCCGGCTTTCTTCTAAATGCCGTCGCCGCTCATTCAAATCCGTTTCTTGGTTATATCGTTCGTGTCGCTATTGGGACCGAAATGCGTTCATCCGAAATACCTAATCTCCGACGTTCCCAGGTTAGATATTTCAGCGCCGAATTGTCACATTAAGCGCCACAAAAATGGCGCATGCGTCGCCGTGGTCCGCTCATATGGCGCGACGGCAGTTCTTCAGGAAGGCGCTCGACCACCCTAATAGGCCCATCGATACTGATCTGGATTTTCTTGTGAACCGGGCACTAACGGTCGCGACGTCCCTTATGCGTTTCAATAAAAATCTGGCAGCAGATCAGAAACCGATTGGTATGCGCGACTGCGTTTCCACATTCTTTCGTCATTGAGGCTGTCAGTCGACTGGGTAGAGGTGGGTTGTCTTGATCAAGAGGTGTCGGCATCAGCGGTCATAAAAGCATGCAGATGGTTGAAGCGATTACACCCACCTCGGCAGATGGACCTTGTGAAGCGCATTGATTTGCTGCGGAGCAGCGGTCCAAATCTAGAGAAATCCCGGCATCTTTTCGCATGCGAAAGATTTATTTTTGGGGTTGTTTTTTGCGAGGAGGCCCCAAAAAGGGCCGAAAAAGGGGCACCTCTTCGCACTTTTAGTGAAACACCTTCAAAAAATGGAGTTTCACTATGTCTTTGCAAACACAAGCGAGTTCACATCACCTGCTTTCGAAATTGAGCAGCATCTCATCAGTAACTACTTGGACTGCTTCTTACCAGAGAGCACTTGGCGGAGGTCCTTCAGCGGAAAGTTGAGCGGTATTGACTTACAAATTGGGTTCGATCCGACTCGACTCTGAAAAAAAACCTTAGAGCCAGCCACGCTTAAAAATTGGCCGTAAGATGTTTCTACAGGGCGCCTGACCTGGCTGTCATTCTTGCTGGAGAGACGGCGGAATGAAGCCATTTAACGAGAGGACAATATTCGCGCAATTGGTCTGAAGCTCATGAGCTCCCAACTAGCGCTGTTTACGGCCGGGAGGAAGCGGATTTGTTTCATGGACCCGAAGAGGGGGATTTTTTTCGATAACTGTTCAGGCGAAACTCGGGAAATACCAGTCATCACATAAATTAAGTGATATGCATCGTGTTATTGGGTTAGTGAATCCCACTCGAGACACCTGGCATATCACAAGCAGAGTTCATGCACCTAATCGGCGAGTGGTTAATCTGGCGAGAATTGCGTTGTTTATTTTGCCGTATCTGGATACGTACAGACTTCCATGGGCTTGGGTAGGTCTCCTGAAGCCTTGGCCCAGTCTGCTTTGTACTCTGCCTAGAAGAGGGTTGTTCCGCCGCCCTCCAATTCTTGGTTTTTAGTGGTCAGGGTTGCAAGCGAAAATGGTTGCTCAACCGTCCAGTACCAAGGCAAGCTTTTGCCGCGCTGGAATGCTTGTCAGCGGCATTTGATCGATCGACTAAAAGTCATCGCGCAGATGTGGCGGCAAAGAGCGAGTCGAGTGCTGCGATTGGTAGAAAACTGTTAATAGCCGGAGTGGGGAGAATCTGTCGCCGTCGTTCACTTGGAGAGCGGTTGGAGGATGTCACCCACTACGTTACGATTTGAGGACTTAGCTTGAAGGCATGCTTCAGTGCTCGTATCACCTTAGAGAAGCAGCGGAAAGCTCGAAACTCAAAGTGTTGAACGGGGGCATCCTTCCTCGGGTTTTTAGCGGCAAGGGCAGGGCTCGCTTGGGCATCGCTTAGGGATCGAAGACGTCTGCAGTGATGCGTGGCGGTGCGTTCAAAAGAGGCGAAAGAAATGACGCATTTGTTGGCAAATTAATTTTATGGCTGTCTGTCGGCGGACTAATAGGCTTTCAGATGTTCCATGAGGCCAGAGCGCTGGCGAGGCAGAATCGTCCAGGTTGGGTTGGTTCACGAACCCCAGAGTGAGCACTTTGTATTAAAAGCGAAACAGCTCTCGGACGCGCCTGGAGAAAGGGTTGAATTTCTTGAAAAAATTACCTCCCTAATATAACCCCTCGCCAATCAACATTAATCGATTTGTTTTCAATTACAGATGACGAACAGGAAAGTCATGCGAACACTCCTTTGTAAGGATATTTGCGTTGTCTCGTCGTCGCAGAGGCGCATAGGGAAGAGGCATATGCGTCTTGATCGAGAGGCTGCTAGGAAGCGTGCAGAGGGACTCGTAGACGTGCTGCCGGTTGCATCGACCGCGCTACTTACGAGGCCAACGCATAAGCAATAGTCGACCTTGGGAAAGCAAATCGATGAGCAGGGCGAGCGGTAATCGTGCCGTCAAAGCGCTCGAAGATGGTGGTAATGCGTGAGACAAGTCCGTACTCCCCTACTTCTAATGGCGTAGCCTACGGATCGACCGTGTCCGACTGGGAAATCGCATTATTCGTCGCACCGGGGACCTTAAAGATTTATCGAAGCCATTTTGAACGAGGCCTAACATCGGATGACGGGCTTTCTTCGTTTGATAGCTAGCTAAAGTAGGGAGCGTTTGCGATGTCCCCCGGTGTTCCAGGGGTAGTTGTCGCCTGATCGGTTTTACCCAATCCAATCCCGGGGACGCGTATGAGTCATGCCAATGCCACGTTATGCACCAGAGCGAAAAGAAGCCCTGCTGAGGAAAAGCTGCTGCCGCCTCACAACCTGTCTGTGCCAGCTAGCCCGGGCAGGGAAGGCATTCTGAGCAGACGCTTTACAATTGGCGCAAACAAGCCAAGGCCGGAGGAGCTTGCTGTGCCCGGAGATCAAAGTGACGATAACTGGTCGCAGAAGCCAAAAACTGGCGGTCGTTATTGAAACGGCTGCGCTGTCAGAGATCGAGCTGAGCGAGTATTTGGCCGCAGCAAAGGGCTTACCCACAAACAGGTTTGAAGGCCTGAAGCTGCATGCCTCACGGCCAGCACCAGCGCCAAGGCGCAAAAGCCAAGCGGGATCGTGAGCAGGCCAAGGCCGACAAGAAGCGCATCCGCCAGTTGGGGCGTGAGCTCCACCGCAAAGAGAAGGCGCTGGCTGAGCAGCAGCACTGCTGGTACTTGCGAAAAAAAAAGCTCCAATGCCTACTGGGCGACGACAAGCGAGGAGAGCTGACCTCGCTGCCAGTCAGGCAAAAAACTATGTCGAGTGGCTCAATGAAGCCATTACAAACGGTGCACGAAAGAAAGCCGGCGTGTGACGAACTGGGATTATTAGCTTGCGTACCTTCCAGCGCTGGACCCTAGAGGATGTGATTGAAAGCCGACGGGCCCGCACTTACTGCCATTACGCCCCAAGCCGGCTAACGCACTGACGGAGACTGAGGCGTGGGGCCATAGTGCAGCTGTGTAACAGCGAGGCGTTTTGCCCCACCCTCCCGCCAGTCAGATCGCCATGCCGCGGCTGGGCTGATCGAGGCCGCTTATATTGCTCTTGAAAGCAGGCTTCTACCGTGTTACTGCATGCCGCGTGGCCAGCAGTACGTTCGGGGGCCGGTAGCCACGGCCCTCAGTCAGCATCCGCGCCCACAACACATATAGCCATGAAGCCCAAATCAGGTCTTGGTTCCTGGGACATTACCCATCTGCCATCGCCGGTGCGCGGTCAGTATTACTACTGTATCTGATTGAGATATTTACAAGGCCGCAAAAGCGGTTGGCTGGGAAGTACAACAGCGCCGAATCTTGGCGAAGACGCAGCGGCCTGTTTGCAACGCAGCATACTCAGTTGAAAAATGCCTGGCGTGAGCGTGGCTGGCTGCATTCTGATAACGGTGCACCCATGGAAATCTGGCGACCTTGCTAACCAAAATGTATGACCTTGGCGTCACGCCTTCGCGCGGCAGGCCCCGCGTAAGTAATTGACAACGCCTTCTCGGGAAATCACTTGTCCGAACTTTTGAAGTACTGCCCTCAATGGCCGCACAGAACGGCTTTGCCAGCCCTGGATGACGCCCGGGCCTGGGTCAGGGGACTTCATGTCTGGTACAACCCGAGCACCGACATAGCCGATCCGCTTCGTGACGCAGCGGAGCGCCATCTGCGCCTGGATTGTGGATTATCTTGCAAAGCGTCATTCGCCTTGTATCAACAGGCACGCTCAGCGCACCCGGGAAACGATGGTCAAGAATACGCGAAAAATGGGACGCTGTGAGGGAGTAAACACGGCAATCCAGAGAAGCAGCAAAACCGGCAAGAAGAACCGCAGCTACAGGCTGCATTAAAAGTTATGGTCTTACGCGACAACTTTACGTTTGACAAACACCGATGTTCACGGCGTCACAAAACTGATCTTGGTTATAAACACCGCCAGCGACAGAGTTCGCCTATCAGCCGAAAAATAGCGTTGTCTATGACAGGCAGAATATCGCCAGAAGCGGCCTGACAAACTTTATTATTTTTATCGATACTTTTGGTACTGCTAAGACGATCGGATCGATTCATGCACTAATATGGACGTGCTCATTGAGTTATTGCTCTAAACTCGGCTCAGCGCCCTATCGTTGCCTCCTTGAGATGAGGGTGACCCATTTGAACTCTTGGATTGAGGTCTCTTTTTGTTCTCACGTAGTATAGGTATTTTCTTGGCGGGCTAGGGATGAATTCATGCAGAAACTGGAAAGCACTAATTTCTGACAGCAACGTTCAATCCTGGTTGCAACAGTTCCTTTGGGTGCCGTTCTCTGGCGGAAAAGCCTGCTCGAAGCATTTATTTCTTTGTGTCACGAGATGATTTTATCGTTAAACCTTGCGTGCGCATTGCTTGATCAGCGAAGCCAAAAGATGTTGATGGACAGGGTGCCTTGTACGCTGAAGCGAGAGCTCGGGCATCGCTTCGGTATACCACACGCTCTTTTTAAAGAGGGACCAAAGGGAAAAAAGCGTCGGGCCTGCGGAAGCCGCAGGGACCTGAAGCTCCTGCGTAAACCGACGAAATTCGTATTGACCCTCCAATCGGGTAGCGAAGGATCGTGGCACAAATGATCTCAGAGCTGTGCCGGGAGCACCTCAAAAAATTTCTTCAACCACCCAGGTCCAGACCAGATCAGGGAGAGGGGCGCGCGCGAGCCTTCTGGGTTGTTACAAGATTGATAGGCGATGGCGATCCGGGTAGGGAGGTACCTGGAAGCTGCCTGGCGTGTTGAGAATCGGTTCGCGAAGTTGGTGTCAGGTAGCTCATGAGGTTTGCAGTTATGCCCTACTCCTCGACCAGCACGTGGCGAGCACGAGGTTAGCCGTCATCGCTCTAATCCAACCATTCCGTTCCCGGTAGTGTCCTGCCCCTACCATTTGATACGATGTTTTCAAAAAAGTGGCAGAAACAAATGAAAAGACTCTGTACCCCATACGATTCCTACCAAGGATTGAAGCGGGTCATTGCCGTGGCTATCCGGCGGACCCAGCTTGGGGTACGGAAATGAAGGGGCGCTAATAGTTTTTGGCCCATGGCGCGCCGAAACAACATCCCCCTCTGAATTTCATAGAATAAGTGCAACGCTTGAAACGATAGGCAGAGAGCCAGCTACCGGTTTACAATCCAGGCTCTCACACGAAGGATTCAAGCGCATATGAATGTGCACAGTTACCGGCAACTGACTCAGAGCCAACGTTACCAGATTTGAAGCCGGATTGGCTTTCAGGCATGTCCCTGTCAGGCGTGCCCAAACAGATTGGCGTCCATTACATCGACAGTCAGTCGGGAGGTTAGACGGAATTAGCTCTCGAGGCCTTACGAAAGCGGCGCAAGAGCTGGCGGCCAATGGCGATGACCGGCGCACCAATGCACGCAGTTACTGAGGCCCCAGAGCGTGGTAACAGCACTTTTGCCGGTCTGCTGGAGATGAAGTTCAGCCCTGAGCAAATAGCCCAAACCGCCTTCGGCTTGAAGGCTTCGATCATGTGGTCAGCCATTGAATGTATATTACCGTTTATCGAACGACAAACGCCATGGTGGGTGAAGCTCTACCTGCATCTGCGCAGCGCCGCAGGCTCTACCGGAAACGGCTTACGGGAGCCATGGACAGGCGGGGTCAGCTTCGAAATCGGGTATCTATCAGCGAGCGTCCTTCTGGAGGCTGCAACCCGTGAACGAATCGGCGGACTTGGGAAGGCGACACTGTGCATGGCAAGGGCAGTAACTTGGTAACGTTGGTGGTCGGAAAAGTGGCTATCTCAGCGCCTATCCGGTCAAGCGCAGAAACGCGCCGCAGTTGACGCGGGGCCATTAATCTTCAACTTAAAAGGACACAGTGCATACGCCTACGCTGGGGACACGGCAAGGAGTTTGCGGGGCACGAACGGATCCGCCTTGAAAAAGCGGCTGTAGCGTTTACTTTGCCGACCCTTATGCGTCCTGACAGCGCTGGCACCAATGGAACACCAATGGCTGGTTGCGCCAGTTACTTCCCAAGGAGGCCGATTTCAGCACGGATGACCGTTTGAGTGGTAAGTAAAGGTCGCAGCCGCAGATCAATTTACGCCCACGCAAACGCCTTGGGATGGAAGACGCCGTACGAAGTGTATACAGGGTGAGCGTTGCACTTATGTGTTGATTCAGGGGCCTTTAATGTTTTATAAAGCGTTCTAAAGGAAAGAAGGGAGCTGGACTTCCTTTGTTCCGGCCAAGATCGCAGGGGTGGCAAGGTGCATTCGCGGATGGAGCTGACTACCGAGAAAATTAACAACCTTCGTCTAAAAAAATCTCGGCCACCATCGGTAGGCGAATCTGTTGCAGTTATAAATTCTAAACATAGCTACAGCGTACATTTTCTCGTCCTCGGGAGCACTGTCACGTCCTCCGCTGTCAGAGACACAGGCTGCTTTCCAGCAGGAACTGGACGACTGACGAGGGCATGAGCTTGCTGGAATTACTGCGGGTGATTGACTTTCATATGGCTGGATAGATTCAACAGCGGCGGGCTGACAGGATCAGGTGCTGGGCCAGGCTCGCGCATGCCAAAGTTCTCGGCTAACGCCTCGCTAGAACGCAATGAAAGTTGTCAGATGGGGTAGATGAACCGTTTATCCAAAATCGTTGAGCAGCCAATCTAGATTCTAGGCTTCGGCGTGCATTCTTAGAATGTTTGCCGGCCAAGTCGAGTTTAAGGCTCATCGCTTCGGCTACCGGACGCAGATTACTGCTTTCCTATTGTTTCTAGCCGCGCTTACGGCTAAGCGCTCACGCCACAGCCCCGTTGGCGTGGCCTTCTGCCTGCCGGCAGTGAGCCCTCACCCTACGGGTGCCAAAGTAGATGAAGATGGAAGGCTCAGCACTTACCGTCGAGCAGTGGGGGCAAGTGCAGTTCCTATCAAGTTATGGCGCAGCGATCGCAACGGGACAAAAAAAACCATTGCTGTCAATGCTTCCTTGCCCCCGGATATTTACATTTAAGGCACCTGGGCTCACTTAACAGCGGTGCCCTACCAATTCGGGCTGCGCATTTATGTGACGCGGGAGGTATAAGAATACAAAGTATTCAGGGTAGAAAACGTGCACCGCCCGGGCAAGAGTTGCCCTCATTCAGGAGTAAATTGCGTACCCAACTCACAACCTAGCCATAGCACATGCAATGGTCGGCCTCAGTACGTCTTGGCCCAAGCAGCACCCCACCCTCTAGCAAGCATTTGCACCAATGCCGTTTGGTCGGATGCCGCGCCCCTCACTGTGCCCCCAGTCGCTGGTGATAAAAGTTGATGTGCAACGTTTTCTTCGAGTTCTATTCTGAAATTGACTTGTTAATAGGAGTGTTCCGTGCCTGGGTATCAACCGCTTGTGTCCTCGAACTATCACGGATAATGTACTCGGGTTTCGGCCCTTTATAAACAGCATGCGCGGTCCCAAAAATGTTTCAAAGTCGCCCTTACGAGCATCTAAGAATAGGGTTCTTTAATGCATCAGGAGGACTCGGGTCATCTCGCAAGGTGGCCGCGACCAGCCCGTGCTCGCAAACCTTGCCATGTATATGAGATGGACTGGTGATGACCGAAATTAGCAGATCGGTACGGGTTGACCTATACCAAGGTATGGCAGATGACCTTACATTTCTCCACAGCGACCGGTGGCTTTAACGCGCGGATGCCCAAAAAACAATCAGTGAGGTTTATCGGAATATTGAGCCACTTTGGCCTCACTCCAAACCTAGCCAAACAACAATAGCGTCGCCAGAAGCCGGAAAATTGTTTTTTTGGGGCTTCAGGTTGACCAAGACGCACCTAGACTGAACCCGCGTTTTCAAAGATGAAATGAGAATGCATTTACATTACCTGGAACGTGAAGATGTTGGCCTTTGAAACATGCGGAGGCACCGAGTTTTTCGGCAGTTACGGCATGCGCAACCACCTGATGGGGCTCGCCGCCTTATGCAATCCAAATCGAGCCGCCTTACGGCCAAAGAGATCAGGCTAGACTTGAAGCGTGAAATGGCTGTGATGTATTAATAGGGAAGCAAAGCTCCCATTTGGTTTCTAAAAGTAAAGATTACACATGTCAAGAGTGGACTCTCAAGGATGTAGGTGAAAACTGGGTGCCATTCAGTTCTTCATCTTAACAACCTCAAATCCCAAACAGTCATTTAGAAGTCGCCTTTTTTTCGTTTGGACTTCAATGATTTGAAACCCCCCCAAATGAGTAGGTGACGAGGTCTCTTGAGCTGGCGACCGTTATGCAAATGATTGCCGCCTCCGGAAAGCGGATTCTTGTAGCCAGTTCCTTCCAGTTGCCCTGGGCAGCCAGCTGAGCGAGGAGAGAAGCACTGTAGCGTCATGGATTCGCCTTTAACCTGATGAATAGTGGCTAACCGATGGCCTTGAAACGGGTTGCTGTTCCGCCCTTAAGTAAACTTCTTGGCGGGAGTGCTTCAACTCCTTTACCTGGCTGGAGCCGACAGGTTTTTGATGTCTTTAAGGCCCTACTCAGCGGCACAACAGAGGACGGCACGAACGTTGATTCAGGAGCTTCTGTATCGCACGCTTTGTCAGAACCGCCCACTCCTTCCAGCGTGAGTTCAAGATTGAGCGCCGGCACCGCTCAGGGAAATTCCCAGGCATGGAAGATTGAACTGTTGCGCCCACTCCAGTTTCGATCGACCTCTGTGGGCAATTGAGAGGCTCCCCGTGCGAAATTTGAAAGTTCAGTTTTAGAAGCAAAGCCATCCAGCAAATGATTTAAGTAGCCTTGCCGACTCCTCAAGGTAACGGCTCTCGATCAAGAGGACACGCGACAGGGCAGTTCTTTACGGAGAAGCTCGGGGGTTCCGCAGCGGGTGATGCCCGCGTCGCTCGCGTTGAGTGCCTCGAGCAACAATGACAACGTTTTGTAGCCAGTGTTAGCTCGAGCGATCTGCGGAGTTTAGCTTCCGATGGGCACTTCTGATACTGAATGAGGGTAGGGGGGCTTTCAAGAAACTCGACTCTGGGTTGCCTCCCGCTCTTGCTACGCGAAGCAGGTCACTACAGAATCTACGATGGGCTTGACCGCTTCTCCAGTTAAGACAAGCGCGTACTTCAGTGAAGTGAGTCATCAAGAGTCTGCGGACCCTGGAGGATCTGATTTTCGGATTCCAATAGATGGATTGGTTCAGATTCACCCACAAAGTGAAATTTTCATACCTCTCTGAGCCAGCTGCCGCACGATCGATAGCGTCTTCAGCAGACAAGTCTGGCACTCGTCAACGATCGCTATGGGGAACCTCGAACACTTTTTCAAAAATAGTCATTGATGCGGCGTCTCTTCAAAGCCATTAAGCAACAAGCATGTTCAAAATGTCGCGGTAGGTAGCAAATCCTCACTCCAAAATCGGTCGCTTTGGTTCTCCGGTTAAAGTCATCGATAATTTCAGCGCTTTTGTTTTTAACAACGTTCAGTTTTGCGTCGGTCCGCTTCCCCTGTCGTCGAAAACGAAAACGCTTGGGAACTCCATGTCATGAGTCATAAAAACTTGCAGGCCGGAAATCTTCCTTCCACAGATTCCTTCGTGCGGCGGTCAGGTAAATGTTGGGGAGCTCTTTATCGGAGCAAGCCGGAGTTTACGGTTAAGTCGCCATTCTCGGCCCAAATAAACCTTGTAGGTGGGTAGTTGATATTTCCCTAACGGACGTGGCTTCAGCAGAAAGCTGTCAAAGGTTTGATTACGCAGTGAGGATTGGAGGTAGCGGATAAACCCAAGTTGCTTTTGGGGAAAAAAAAGGCCCCGCTCCTTTTTTTTCAAACTCATCCGGGTCCGCGCTTGTTTGGGGCAGAGGTTCAGGAAAAAAAACCGCCAAAAAATTTTTTTTTTTTTTTTTTTTGAACCAAAAATTTTCTCTTCTCTTT
>Ga0163217_1085048_pt1 | contig 13557 bp, 10 predicted proteins | sample SynspAceP_FD_185933 | JGI IMG/M metagenome (GOLD analysis project Ga0163217, IMG submission 185933) | Saline lake microbial communities from Ace Lake in Antarctica - Synechococcus sp. Ace-P (PacBio error correction) | ecosystem: Environmental > Aquatic > Non-marine Saline and Alkaline > Saline ... | reverse complement strand
ACCAAATTAAGTGGTTAGCGCTTAATGGAAAAACTTGCCTGAACACACCTTGGAAAAAGCCTATTTGATTGCTTGAACAAGATGGTCAATACATAATGACCGGAGGGAGCTTCGCAAGCATCGCTGCGGCGATTGAATTTACAATCTTACAAAAAGGGCAAGGAAAATCAAAACCCACAAAACTGGATTCAATGATGAATTGGCTGGGTAAACAAGATTGCAACAGCAACCGTCGCTCTGTTAAGTGGCAATGGCAACATGAAATATCGATTGTTTCGCTCGATAAGCAGTTACCAGCACAAACAGATTTAGTCAATTAGTTGTTATGCGAAAAGGAGTAAGAAATGAAAAAGTTTTAAAAGTCAAAATCGTTTTAAAGGATTGTTTTTTTTTTATTGTTTTGTTTTTTTGTTGCTCGGGTTGTACGTTCATCATATGAGTCTGTGACTCAAGTCGATGACACCCAAAGCATTTGTATTATTGACTGGTTGATTTTGAAGATGCGTCATTTACCAAATCAATACAAATTCGCCTATCACGCTGTCGGACACATTGAAAAACTTTTACCATAGATGGTAATAAAGTCGCAAATTGAAGTAACAGCGGGCACGAACACCATAAAAGTGTATAAAAAATGGGGCATTAGTGGATAAATCGCTAAAACTATATGTAACCAACGGAATTCAATTGAGGAAATGTTAAGTGAAAATGTAAAGGACTAATAATTCATTTGGGCGGTGGTTTTATTATCAGCCTGCAATTCCACACAGGGTGCGTCTCGTATTGCGAGTAATTATTCAGACACGCTGTCAGTATAAAAACAAGAACCCGGTGATGCAACACGTCAAACAGCATGTTTAAAGTCACCTTAAATGGACATAGTTGCGACTAGCGATAAGAAAGGGATTCCGCGTTTCCTCCTGTGTATTGAATCGAATTACGCCATTATGGAAATCGAAAGGCGGTAGTCCTGAAAAACGCGAATCGCATTAAACTTAGAGAATGTCACTTTACCCTGAGTTCAAAAACACTGTAACTTTGAAATTGAAAAAAAGAAATGGGGCTTAAGAAATGACTAATATTACTAACCAAGAGTTAAAACGCGCTTCTTTGCTAGCTGTCATGGCGGTTGGGCTAAGTGCCTGGCCAACTTCTTTTGTTTCTAAAAGAAGAAGCATTTTCCCAAAATGTACCAAGCTAAGCGGTTGCTATTTTGGTTTGTACCCGCTGTAAACCAAATACAACGGCAGCTGAAAGCACCTAGTTATTTTTGCAACGGACTTGTTGCTGAGGCCTCTGAACCCGCATGGGTTTATTACGTTGTTTGCTATTGAAGTAACCAACAGACTGATGCAGGAGCAAGGTGTTGAGATGGTGCCACAGCTAGCTAATGTCCGACACCTGGTTTGTTTAAAACCATGTATTGGTGGCTGATAAGCGGTTATGTTTGTGAACATTAATCAATGGGAACTCTTATTTTGTGGTTGGGTGGTAATGTTACGGTAGGTATTCTTATGAACTAGTTTCAACCACCCGAGAAAAAGAGGTACTTGCAATACGCTGATACCATCGGTTGTTGATACGGCGGTGACTCGGTGGCGGTTTAATTGGAAGCTCTGTATTTCAACTGCAATTAAATAACGCCTTTACTGACTATGTTCCGGTTAGCAAAAAGAGTTAATTACACGGCCCTTTCTAACTTATTCCTTTGGTGGATATCATGAAAAAGGCAGGGACAGACCAACTAACGAAGCGGTCAATAAAAATAAAAGCGATGTTGTTACTTCCTAGGAAATAACGCGCAATAACACTTAATAAAGCGCTAGTTATTCTAGCGCTTTATTAACAATAGGACCAAATTGCTGTTTATTTGGCTTTTGCAAACTCCTCTACCTTTCATTCAGAAAATCAGGGGCTTATTGCCGGTCATTTCCCAAGTAACCTACGTAATGGAAACCTCCTATGCTATTGTTCGTCAAGAGAAAGATTTTCAAGAACAAAAATTTCGCCCTGCGCTTCATTCTAGTTAGCTTTTTGGGCAATCGCGCTATCAAAGTAAAGCTTTACCCGTAACCATAGCTAAGTGCCGTAACCGGGTGACGTTAAATACAGATGTTGCTTCAATATGAGTAAATTCACGGCTCGTTTCATTCACCCTCTAGGGTATAGTTCATGTGGATTTCACCAGCTTGTTCCATCCGTATCTGATTCGCGTGAGCGTATAACGAACCAAGACCTCTTGCGGCTCTCTTGGAGCAAGCATTATCCAGACAATTTTCCGGGCGGGGATTGTGATCATATTTAAACCCCGCATGGCATAAAATATTTCTTCAACCCGCCGCGCTGTGCCTTCATTGCGAACTATCAAAAATATTATTATTAAAGTGCATTCTTTCTCATGCTTCTGGGGTTAGATCATTCTCCATTATGGCTAGCTTCAAACCAATGATAGAAATGTGAATATAAAGGGCGTAGGATCAAGGTGACGTGCCAATGGTAAAAAGAAGTGACGAGTGCCTCTGGCACCAAAGTTACCCCAATCTTTCGCTAAAGCGCAGGTTTAAAATAATCAGGCAACCGTTACCAATATTCTTTCATCCAGAAAAGGGTAAGGAAAAATTCAAGCGGAGGCGAGTAGCTAATACGTTCATATTCTTCCGCATTTTTAACGGGTACTAACCGCTGCGTAACCCGATATTTCGCTGTTCTTCTAACTTTAACGACGACCAAGCTCTTGTTCGAGTTTCGCGACCGCCAGGTAATCTCTCCTCGTCTTGCCATGTCATAGACAACAAGTGCACATGTTTTTGGTACCAACTTACTGCTCAATTCAAGCCCTGAAGCCCAGTTGACTTGCCACTTTGCTGGTTGTAACCATTGCACTAAATTGACCCGTAGACTGCTATCGCTTCTTGGTGTATTTTTATTAGGGTTGGATTAATTAAGTCGTGTCAATTTGTGGCCGTTATATCCACTAAAGTCTTGTTGCTTGCATTTGAATATCACGTCTTCCACCAAGTTCCTTAGGGCGTATTGCAGTTAAATTTTCTTTGGCTTGGGACCATGAAACGGGCTGAATTCGAGACAAGTTCAGTAGTTAGCCTACTCTGCTCGCTTGAATTGATTAAATGCGAGTAGCTCCAGAGTTTCGGTAAGATAGTGAGGAACTCGAGTCCTTCATTGCGCCGGGAACATCCACTTTTATATGGTCCACACTGTTTGTGTAAAACGCTTAGGATCTCTTGCCAAGGGCTTCAACACAGTCTTCGTTAAATTCAATAACCATCTACAGTTCTGCCAGCATCACCAAACCAATCCAATTTGCGCTGGGCAAAAACGGTCCACTCTGATTTATCGAAAATGCTAACAAATTTGTGTTTTAATTGCGCCCATTGATGTGACGCTTTTGGAAGGTTTCGGTGACGATAATCAGGCGCTAGTTATGTAAGGGGGCAACTTCAAAGGTGCGCATTGCGTGAAGAGCGTTTCTAATTGACTAAAATCTGATGACGATTTTGCGCCAAAAGACAAAAAAAATAAGAGTTCGCCTATCGCTATATACTAGTTTTCATTTTTATATCCTGAATGATGTGTATATAATATAGGCAGAGGCATTTGCTGATTAATTCTATTTATCATATTCTCGTCGTACAAGTTTAACGGCCAAATGTCAGCCACTAACCTCAAATAATAGTGAAGCGTTTTGCTATATCAGTCAGCGTTCAGGCCGAGTGTCGCTCTTTTAAGCTTAATAACACGTTCACGTAAATTCGTTCTGCTTTTCACATCTTGTGCTGCCACCGGGCTCGCCTACCGATACTGAACCAATGACCATCTTAAGGCGCGTTACCGCCACTTAGTTTTTCTACTAAAACATTGGCTGCCCCATAAGCCACCTAAGTGCAGAGGAATGACTGGTACTTGGTGTGCGTTCAATGATTTTTTCTACACCACGGCGAAATGTATCAATCGAGCCGTCATCAGATAATTTACCTTCAGGGAAAATACCGACTAATTCACCTGCTCCAGCGCCCCAGCAAAACGTATCAAAGGCTTTTTTGAATGCTTTTGGATTCGCTTTTTCACCATCAATAGGGAATGAGCTTTTCGCCATTTGTTGAATTAACCAGTCAAGGGCAAGAGAGTGGTAAATAGCGCTAAACACGACAAAACCGGGATCGGCCTTGGAGAGCAAGCTAAAATAAACATCCAATCAAACAAAGCTCAACGTGATTACCCAACAATCACTGCGGAACCCTCTTCGCGGAATATTTTTTGTCACCATTGGTGCGAACTCGGTACATACAAATTGCGAGATATAAATAACAAAACGAGAAAGAACTCAGTTGAACTTTGTGTTTTGTAAATTTATAAACTGAAATAGTAAGTTGCAAACCGGCTATTAGTAAGCAGTAATTGAGGAATACTCCATTTCAAAAAATTGACCAAAGTAAACAATACTTAAAATAAGCAACTTCCTACATGGAATAATGCATTTAATTAACATTATGGCAAGCAATAACTCTGGAGCGCTATTTTCTGTTGTGCGCTTGCTGAATTAGCGCCATACAACGGCACGTATAAAAAACCTGCGGCGATTACCAATGGCTCCCATCCATACTAAATGCCAAAGCATTATCACCCGTATTAACACGTGCTTCAATGTGAGCAGGCACTCAGTTGGCTCGTTTATACGCGGTAATGGCTGTGTTCTTGGTCTTAGGTAAATAACAAAAATATGGTGATTGAGAATGGCACCAAAAGGACAATACCTAATTCACCATTTGAGGGTTTTACAAAGTAGCGAGCCAATCGCAATTACTCAGCGAAAAATACGACCAAGGCACTGGTCACCACAAGTTCGTCGCCGCCCATTAAACGTCGTTTTACGTAGTTTTGGTAGCGCGGTTAAAATAATAGCGCCAATGAGCCAAAACAGCTAATCCGATAAACTGGACTTACAACAGGAACTCCGTTTGCACGTTTTAGTTGCTTGGAAAAACGTTTTTTGTGGAGAGAAAATATTGAAGGTAAATCGTAGACTAGGATCGTTAGGCGCCGCTGATGGGAATTAATCGGCTACAAATATACCAATGGCGGCTAGGCATAAAATGGCAATGTGATATATACCGCCCCCGCTTTCTTGGTAAATATAATAGGTTGCCAAATATAGTGCCCAAATAAAATGGCATACAAAGGTACCTGATTTCAACTAAAACCGTTGGCCTTTGTGGATTCATTGCGGGCTACATGTTGCGGTAAAATGGAATATTTTAGAGGTCCAAAAAATGTACTTTGCAAGCCCATAAAAAAGACTTTACGAAGCATTAACCAAACTAATTGAGTTATGATGGAAATAGCACCAATTGAGCATTAATGGGCATTTCGCAGAATTTTCACTATTCGAATGAGTTCTCTTCTCTGTCTTTTCGGCTAGTTGACCTGCCATTACCCTGAAATAGAAAGAATGGCAGTATAAAAGACCCGCTGCAAGTGAATAAAGTGCACCGCGTCGGCTACCGTTGCTGCTTGAAATATGAGCAGCAAATAGCCAACGATTGTTTGTACACATGTCATTTAATTGCAGAGAAAAAACTGTTGTAACAAAACAAGGCAGAAAACGCTTACTGCTGAGCAAGCCACCTTTAAATTTGATTCGCTGAAGGCGCTTTATTTGGAGTATATTTCTTTGCATTATAGAATTTCTTAAATGGGTGGTTAATGGTTGATAAGAAGCTAGAGTATACACTTGCTTGCTAAAATACGATGTTAACTTTCCACAAGCGCTTTTACGGCTTTTTAGCATCTACTGAAAACCCATCAGCGTAAAAATATAATACTTTGCCATTAGTATCTAACAGCATAACGCTGTGCTTATTAGGGCGTTGATTTCCCGTATAACGTTGTATTTTTCGCCGTCGCATGAAACTGTCACCCACGCCTTTCCAGAGCTGTTTTAGGTATGCCTATTACGCATGCCGCATCAATGAATGTTTGAACATTCTAGGTTTAACATGCCTGCAATCGTTGTATTCATAAACGGCCACTTGCGGTTTCAGTCATGTCTAGGCCAATTAACCAGACGGTCAATATCAAACTGGGAATCTTAGCCACGTAGCCAAATAATAGAAGTGTTTGTTCTCCGGCAAAATCCTTTAGGCCATCACAATTACATTACCTTTTCTTAACCTTCACCCCATGAAGCTTCAATCATCATGTCACCAAGCTTAACTTGGCTTGGTAGGTGTAACTAGCGCAAAGGCCGCCCAAAAAATTAAAGAGATAATAAAACAAATTTCAAATAAACGCCTTTATCGAGTAACATGATTTTTCCTAATGAATTAGTGTTGTGAGTGAATTGGAATAAACAAGAAATGACGTTTACATAGTTGCCCCTTCAACCAAATAAAAAGTTTATTTATGTAAACTATTTAATTTTGTAAGGATTTTGACTACCTTATTGCAAACTGGATTTTAGGGTTTTAGGGTTTTAGGGTTTGAAAATGGTTCAAGTCATTTTGACTACAGGTTTTAGGGTTTTTCATCTAGGATTTATTGATTTTATTTTTTATGATTTATGATTTTATGATTTTATGATTTTATTGATTTTATGATTTTTATGAGTTTATGATTTTGTTATTGATTTTATCATTTTATGATTTACAAAAACTAAAGCATTAAAACAAAAATTTTTATAATCGAAACGTTAAGAAGAAACATAAGGTAGAAACAATTTTTTTACAAAACGTCCCACTCTCAATATAGGCATAAAAAATAAATGGCGAAAGGGCACTTCATTCAGTACCGAAGGGACGATCCAGCGCAATCAAAGCATATTAAATCAATTTATCAATTGGATGAAACTTTTCCCCAGAAGCAGGCACGCCAAAAATATCTGTCTTTGACAGTGGCTTTATTTTTAGGGTGACGGTTTGTTGTGTGGAAGGTATTAGACTGCCACAAGGGCCACCTAGCCTTTTAATTGAACAACCAACAGGCGCCGTTTTATACGATGGTTGCAAAGCCCTCGACATGGATGTTTGGGTTACAAAAGAAGCCTTAGTTTAACGAATTTATTGCTACCTGCGATGCCAATAACATTGCACGACCGGCGTGCCACGCTTCGTCTTATGGTTAACACGCGGGAATCCAAACCTCTCTTCTCTATATTATATATCTAGTAACAATTTCACCTCTACCATTGTTATTATTCCGAACATTAAAAGGCCTTAGCACTTGGAGGCGATGGCGTTAGGTTATTTTACTTTCTCATTGTGGAGACGCAGGCTTACCCAGACGTACAAGATCCCAAAAACTCAATACGTGCATTCCAAAAACTCACTGTATTTTGCCTGTATTTCAACCGCTAAAGCTTCAAGTGATGAAGCGATTTAATGCTCGATCCGCATGGCTTCGTTCCGGGACCTGTAATCTACGCATTTCTGTATTATAACGTGATGGCGAAGTATGGACCTCTAGTTGGTGACCTTTTTGCCTGATGGCATAAACGCGAAGAAATGTTAATTAACGTTTGTAAAAACCCAATGGCGTTGCTGTGTATTGAGAAAAACTTTAACATTAGCCGACGTATACGCCGCTGATGAAGCCTTTTATTACTGGCACATTCGCTGGCTTAACACCAGTATCAGAAGTCGATGGCCGCAAATTGGTGAAGGGTACCATGTTCCGTCACCAAGCAACCTTTTTTGAAAAAAGCTTACGTCACTTCTAATTGAACAGATCACGGGCGAGCAATAACTGTTAGAGGCTTATAGCAGGAGCTTATGGGATGGCTGATTATGATGGCTAGAGCTTATTGATGGCTAGAGCTTATGGAAGGCCATAATTTATTAACAGCTTAGAGCCCAATAGAACAGGAGAAAGGAAATGACGCTAAGAATTGCGATGTGGTCTGGGCCACGATATTTTCAACCGCTATGATGGAGAGCTGGGAAAACAGACCTGATTTGTCGCGTTGTAGACGAGCCCTTTTATTCCTATTATTTGCATTAAAACTAAAAAAGGATCCACACCCTATGTTGACGAAGCTTGCCTCACAAACCGCCCAAGCTTTGAAGGAACGTTGCTAAAAACATGCAGCAATTCGGCTTTTGTGATCGAACCACTGCATATCAAAAGGCACATGACACAACACATCTGGAAATGCGGATTTTGAGTTGGACCAAAAATTTACGCCATTGTATGCTTCATACGCGACCCTGCATTCGTTGTTAATTCCTTACACTAATAGTCGGGGCGAATGCTGCGCAAGAAGACATTGGTAATAAAACGTCAGTTCGAAACTATTTCAAGCCATTAGCGAATTTAACTGGGCAAGATATTTCGATTGTTGATTCGATGGCTGTATTAAATAATACCCAGAAAAGTTTATTCCTTGCGATGTGCGCAGCATTAAATAATTGAATTGCAAAGAAAGAAAACGAAGCCACGCAATGCAAATTGGCCAGCATGGACGACGAGAAAGTGACGGCGCTTGGGCTGACATTGGATCACAGTGTTGATAAATCAACTGGTTTTGGGCGAAGCTAAAAAAGCAAACGTTAACTAACGCCTGCCGCAAATTGGCGGTTGTTTGGATGAAGTTGTATGCCATTTATGAGGCAAAGAAGAAAAAGCGTTGCTTGGTTTAAAGAAACACTGGCGTTTGTTTGTGATCGAACAATAAACTCAAGTCTGTGGTGTTCGCGCTCCACCTTACCTTGCAACTGTGACGAAAACCGATTCGTTCGTATTCTGGATATTAATCGAAAATTCTCTGGTTATACTGCGCCCCACGCTATTTAGCACACACCCTATTCAGCATTTAAATAACGAGTGCACTATAAGTGCATTCATTACAAATTGAATACCAAACAGAGAAAGATATGCCTACCGAGCCGAACAATCAAAGCCATTCCTCAAGAAAATCAGAAACGCCAAAGAATGAAGGCTTGAAACGGAGGATTGTTTTCGTTTCCCAAAATATTGGGCATTCTTGCTCAGTCCGGGCACCATTTTTGCCTATGTTGCGCAAAGGAAAATGAATGATTTGGGTTGGGATAGCTGCGATATTTATCATCCGTGACAGGTGACGGCTTATGTCGACATCCAAGCTTTGGTATTGGCAGTTATTTGGGCGTTACACTTGAAGCGCGGGGCTATCGAGTGATGGTATTATCTCACAACCTGATTGGCACTCAAAAGACGACTTTATGCAGTTGGGTGAACCTAAATTTTATTTTTGGCGTTACGGCTGGCAATATGGATTCGATGATAAATCGATACACCGACGAACGAAACTTCGTCTATGGACGATGCATATACAGCAGGTAACATAGGGCGGGAAAACGCCCTGATCGCGCGGTAAAACCGTTTATACTCAAAACGCTGACAAAGGAACACCTTACAAAAAAAACCCAGTGTTCATAGGGGGTATTTGAGGCTAGTTTTGCGTCGCATAGCGCATTACGATTATTGGTCGGATAAAAGTAAAAACGCTCCAGTATTATTGACTCCAAAAGCCGACATGCTTATGTTTGGTATGCGAACGACCCTTATTAGAATGGCATCTCGCTTCGCCGCGGGTGAAACAATTGACGCAAATGCAAAGATATTCAGGCACGGCGGTTATTTCGCAAAGAACCGCTTCCTGGCTGGCAACGTGTTTAACTCAACGCATTGTGGATACCATAGGCAAAATTGAAGCAATTACGAGTCCTTTATTGAAATGATAGAGGACCAAGGCGCGATCCCAAAGCGAAGAAGAAAAACAAGCGCTATTGACGCTGAAAAAGCAAAACCGATCGTAATACAACCTTTTACCTCTAAAAACGACACGCCCAAACCGTGGGAAAAAACCTACTTTTTATTGCCTCCATTATGATGTGGTACGAGCTGAAAAAAAACCCATTACGCGCAACGTCAAAGAATATTGCATCAAGAAAACAAATCCAGGGTTGCGCGGCGCATTTAGCGCAACGTCACGGTGACCGTATTATTTGGATTTAAATCACCCGCTTTCCCTCTGGAAACGGAAGAAATGGATGCTGTTTTCAGGATTTACCCTATTGCACGTGTGCCGATCCAAGTTATGCGAAAATTAAAGATCCCTGCCTACGACGATGATTAAAACCTCGGTAAAACATTATGCGCAGGCTGTTTTGGTGGCTGCACATTCTGCTCTATTTACTGGAGCACGAAGGGCGGGTTATTCAGGAGTCGTCAGAAGAATCTATCATTCGAGAAATTGAGCAAATACGCGAACAGGTGCGGCGGTTTTTACTTGGCGGTATTTTTCAGACCTCGGTGGCCCAACTGCGAACATGTATAAACTGCGCTGTAAAGTCCGGGAAAAGCCGAGCAAACGTGCCGTCGTATCTTGTGTTATGGACCTGAAAATTTGTGGCACTTTAGGACACAGATCAAACGCCGACTGTCGCCAATTGTTATAAAAAAAGCCCGAAATCGGTTGAGGGTTTGTAAAGAAAAGTATTGATTGCCTCTGGCAGTGCGCTATTGACTTGGCCATTGAAGACCTAATTATGTAAAAGATTAGTTACTCATTCACGTTGGTGGTTATTTAAAAATTGCCCTGACATTACCCGAAAAGCGCGCCGTTAGACAAAAATGATGAAGCCTGGTATGTTGGTACTTATTGACCGTTTCAAAAAAATGCTTCGACAAGTACACAAAAAGAGGGCAGTAAAGAACAATTCTTATCCCGTATTTTTATCTCTGACTCCACCCAGTGACAAAAACACGAGGGACATGCTGCAATCTTGCGCTATGGTTAAAAAGAACGTAACTTCAAGCTTAGACCAAGTTCAAACTTTCTATCCATCGCCTATGGCTAACGCCACGACGACTGTACCATACAAAATAAAAAACCCGATATCCATAAAAGTGGACCATAAGAGCGAAATTGTTGAAGTGCCTTAAGGTGAAATTCATCGCGATTTACAACTCGTTCATTTTTTGCGTTATCACGATTCCTGCCAATTGCCAATATTGTCGTATAACGCTGATTGAAATGGCGGTTAAGGGCACACCTTTATCGCAACGCGGCCGGAAGTGTTAGTGCCGTATGAGAAGTAGAAATGAGCTTAGGGCAATGAACAAAAAGAATTTGCTAAAACGGCTCTGCAAACAAAAGCTTATGCCAAAGGTAAAACGCCGGAAAACACCTAAAACATCAGCAAGGCTTACAAACCGTACTTTAGTGATTTAACAAACAGCCGTATTAATATTCAAGGTGGGGCAAACTGAGCAATAACTGACCTACTCAAACAGATACAAAGCCTGCGCAAAATCAAAATATAAGGAAACGCTAGGTAATAAAATATCGTTGGCTTAACTATATTGCTTTGGCTAGCTAGTCGTAGTTAGCGCAAACCATTTTATAATCGGGTAGCGCGTTAGCCATAAAATATATTTGTTTGAGATACAATGTTTGCAAAAGATAATAGCTACACCTTACCACTTTACTTATCGTTTATCGCCAGGTTGGTTGCCTATCGCTCTCCAATCGTCAGGTGTGCTTGGTTCCAGGAGTGAAGGCGAAGATGGATCGTAGCATGCAACTTCGGCTGGCTTTGTCACCTGGAAGATGAGGATGGTGAAGCTGATAACTGCGGCTTACCGGACACTGCATTACCAGCATCCTTTAACGGACAGAGTTAGGGGAAGAATTTATTCATTTTGCAATACAGACGGAGGGACATTTTCAATATGAATATGTTCGTGCTGAAATGTTTATATAATTTTTAAGATAAAAGAAGAAACCGACGGCATATGGTCCAGTTGGTGTTCGCCTTTCGATATTCGCCCAACGCCGCAGCGGATAACCCTGAAACAATTTCGCAATCAACTGGGGGGAAATCAGTGGGACTTCAAAATGCGTATTTAGAGTGCGCGGGCGTTTAGTGGTTCTTGGGAAATTCGGCAAGCGACCTGGCTGGCAGTGGCTACCGCAATTTGAAAAAGTTCAAGCATTGGCAAAAAATTAAGATAACGGGACTCACCCATTGCATAGAAAATGTTTTAAACGAACTTAGGTCGTTTAGGCAATTTTTGGTTCTTTAATAGTCAAAGCCATCAAAAATTGTCCAATGTTAGGTTGGCAAACGTCGCTGTTTTTTAATTACCAAATGCGCTATCTTTGCCGGCAGATCAAATGGCAGCAGAGGATCATAACCTTTTGGATTGCGTATCAATAAAAAACATTTAAACTATACTCATTTGCTTTTTTGTTGAAGACAATCCTTTTGTTTCACATGCTCACGAAAAAGCCATTGCCAGCATTTGACACGTGTTTTCCTTTAGGCTAAAACCCAGACCCAAACTACTTAGGTATTGGAAAATCTTTTACTGATAAACTCAAATAAGATTACCCGGTGCCAATGATTTAGCGCATGCTGGCTAATTAATGGCGATACCTAGGCCTGCCAAACTGGACTCCTTTATTGCTTCGTTCACTAGCGATGGTTAATCGGGCTTTGCATTTTTATTCCATTTTGTTTTTAAAAAAACGCCTTCAATTGCGTTACCTTGTCCAGACCCATGTTTCGCGCATAAGCCAAACGCTCCACATAACCAAATTCATCCCATTAAAAATATTTTATTTTTATCTTTCAGCGGTGGACCTTGTTTTGCTATCACCCAACAGTGGATTCTTAGTTAAGAAAATCGGTTGTAATATCAACTCTCTTGGCGGGTTACTAAAATACGTATAAGTCATCCAAATCTGTTTTCAAACGTTGAATTAATTTTCCGCACGATTGCCGATTTGAAATTTTCAGGTTTCAATAGTTTCGGGCAATAGGTTTGCAAAACTCACCAAGTAAACAGGTATAAGATTATTTTAAGCAGTGGTCACGACGCTATCTTTTAAAATCGCCCACAGATAAATCCAAGACCTTGCAGCAAACGCATTTTCTAAAGTTATCCGATGACATTCAAAATTCATGGAACGCGTGGCGTCAGAACCTCCTGCCGTGTATCGGTTTTTAAAATAGAGCTTTTTTGAGACCAGTTTCGAATAATTGACAGATCTAAAGGCCCTGAGCTAGCTTGGCAATTTGTGTCGATTTACGGTTGGCTGGAGGCTAAGTGGCAAGAAGGCCTTAGCAAGCCAACGTGGGGACACTAGCGTATTCAAGCCACTGTCATTAAAAAATTTCCAAAGCTTGGGCGAACGGTAGTTTGGCCTTGTTATGTAGACCGACCCGCGTCAAGTCTATATCTATTTAAATCCACCTATACATAAAACCACTATTTTTAACGTTATTACAGATGAATAATAATTTCATTTACAATACGGAGGCGAGTTAACAAACTATTTTAATTTTTGAGGTTTTTTTGTTAACTTTTTTATTTTTAAGTATAATTGGCTCCATTTTTGCCCCATAGGCAAGTTAGATTAAAAAAATGGACTACGTGGCTTATGCCAACCTAAAACTAATTGGACCGGAGGTTTTTTATGAAGCAAAAACCCCTATTTTTGTTCCTATCCCCACAGTTCCCGCTTTAAATTTTTGGGGTTTTATTCTCTCTTTTTCC
>Ga0163217_1081445_pt1 | contig 13557 bp, 21 predicted proteins | sample SynspAceP_FD_185933 | JGI IMG/M metagenome (GOLD analysis project Ga0163217, IMG submission 185933) | Saline lake microbial communities from Ace Lake in Antarctica - Synechococcus sp. Ace-P (PacBio error correction) | ecosystem: Environmental > Aquatic > Non-marine Saline and Alkaline > Saline ... | reverse complement strand
TTTGTTTTTTCTTTGTTTTTTTGGGGGGCTGAGCCGTGTTAGTGTTTTATATTATGGGTTTAGATTTTAAGGGATTGTTTTTGTTTTTTATTGTTGGTGTGGTAGGGAGGTTACAGTTTTGTCTAGTTGGATGGGTATTTTATGTTTGGGATTTCTTTCTTTTAGTGATTTGTTGGTATTTGGTTAAATTGTTGTATCTATCTAGTTTTGGGGTTTATTTTATGAGGCAGGGTCTGTTTCAGGTGGCTCTATGGTCATTGAGAGGGTTTGAGCTGGGTCTTGCTTTGTTGTTTTTTGGTGGGTTGTTTTTTAGGCTTGACTTTAGGCGGGGAATGAGTTTTGGATTGTTTTCTTGAGGATTTTGGATGGGTCTTTCTGTTTTTGGTTTTTGGGTTCCGATGGGCTGTTGGGTTTTTAGCTGTGGTGTTTTGTTAGTGGGTGGGTGGTTTGGTATTGGGTCTGATTCCTATTAGTTTTAGTGGCTTTATTCGAATTTGGTAGAGGCGCGATGGAGGTGGGGGCATTTTCGTTGTAGATAAGGTGTTTTGGCCGGAGTGGTTTTTGTGATTTTGTTGGCCATGGCTTTTGTCGTTTTCGGTTTTGGATGGAGTTTGTTTTTGTGGATGTGCTCTGTGGTATTGGTGTAGTTTTGTGTTTGGTCTGTTGGGTGTGCCGGTTTATTTTGAGGTATAGCTATTTTTTGGTTTGTGTGGGATGTTTGTGGTGTTTTGTGTCGTGTGTGTGTCTTTTCGTTGTGTTCTTTTGTGGGGTTTGGGCTGTGGGGGTGTTTTGTGTGTGTTACCGGGTGATGGCGTGTGGTGGGGTTGGTTGGGGTTGTGGGTGGATGTGTGTGTGCGTCAGTTTGGTGTGTGTTGTGTTTGTGTGTGGTGTGGTGGCTCCTTAGGTTGCGTGTAGTGGTTTGTGTGTATGGTGTGGTGTTGGCTTTCGTTTTTAGGAGGATAGTTTGTCTTATTTGGTTTGTTTTCAGGATGAGGGTTAGTGTTTTATTTTCGTGGTTGGGGGTATTTGGTTTGTTGGTTGTTTATTTTTGAGGTTATGGCTGGTTGTTTGTTTTTGTGTTGGCGTTTGTGTATGTAAGGTTTTCGTTCGTGGGGTTGCTTTCCTTTGGATGTGAATCGGGTTTTGTTTGGTTCCGGGCGGCTCGGGGGAGTTGGGCCATGGGGTATGAGGAGTATTGGAGGTTTGGTTTTGTGAAGGGCGGTTGGGTGCGGGGTTAGGTGTTTTTGGGCTGTGATGGCCTGCTGTAAGGAGGGGTGATGCGGGTGGCTTTTGATTTTGGAAGGTTGGGTTTTGTTTATGTGGTGGAGAGTTTTTCAATCTGCTGGTTGGTTAGGGTGTTGGGGGAGGCGTTGTTTTTGTGGGTTGGGGCGAAGGCGTATTTCTTTTGAGTTGCGTTGGGAGTTGTGTTGCGGCGTAGTTTATGGTTGTGGAATTGTGGATTCTGTCAGAGTAGTATGCTTGAAGTGTCAGATTTTTTGGCGTGTTGTAAAGTGTTGGACTGTGTGGGACGGCGTATACTGTCTGGAGTTGCGTCTCGTTTGTACTGTGGCTTGGTGTCTGATTTAATGGGTTCTTTGTCCTGTTTGTTGGGAGGTGATTGCTTGTGGGGTGGTGTAAGCGGTTATTTGACGGGCGTTTTTGTTTGGTTTTGCGTTGTTTTTGTATTAGTGGGTTTTTTGTTTCCTGGGTTATGTTTTTTTGGGATGTTTGTTTGGGAGTGTGGATTGTCTCTGACTTGTTGGGGTTGGGTATGGTGTATTCTATTTTTTTTTTCCCTTAGTGCTTTCTTGTTGGTTAGGGTTTGGTACATGGTTGGGGGGGTGGGGTTTTGGTGTTACCGGTCTTTTTCTCTTGATGTTCATTGTTAAGGGTTTATTTGTTGTTGTTCTTGCTGTCAGTTGGTAGGCTATTTGTCTTTATGCTTTTGTGTGGGGTGTCCATAAGGGGTGTGACCGTGGTATAACCTATTGTGGGATATTTGTTCTTAGCTTTGTTAGATTTTACTGTTTTTTTTTAACTGTAGGTTGGTGTTGTTGGTTCGCTTGTTTTATTGCTGCTATTGGTTTGTCTTTATTTGGTCTTTGTTTATCGGTTTGCATGTTTCACTTGATGGCTTTTGTGGGAGTTGTTTTTTGGTGGTTGGGCTATTCATTGTTTCTTGGTTATTGGGCTATGTCGGCTGTTTCTAGTAGTTATATGGTTAGGTGGGTACGGGTTTTTTCTTTTCCTTATTGTGTTTTTTTATTTGTGGTATTCTTATTTGATAAGGCTTGGGGTGTGGATGTTTCGAAGGGGTTGTTTACTTGGTCCGGTTTGGCTGGGTTGTGTGTTTCCAGTGTTGGATTGCAGGATAAGGGTGTAATTGCTGGTTGGTCTTATTTGTGGGATCTTCTTTGGTTGTTAGGTTGATTTTTATCTCTTTTTTTTTGTTGTGGTTGTTGGGGTGTGGGTCATTTGACCTCGTTCCGGGTTTGGGTCGTGGCATTGGTTAGGTTTTTTTGTTGTCCTGGCTATTTTTTGTTGGTTTGTATAGCTGCCGTTCCCGTGGGTATTTAGCCCTCTTGGTACATTTTTTTCTTGGGTTGGGGTTTTTGGTTTTTATTGTATTTTTTTTATAGTTATATTTGAATTATTTTATGTTAGGTCGGTTTTCCTTCGTCTGTATTTTTGTAGTATGTTCGGTCTTGGCTGTTGTTCGTTGAGCAGGGTTTATTTGTTGGTCCGTTATTATGGTTTTTTCAAGTGGGTGGCTAGTGTTGATTTGTTGGGGGTGGTGGACGTGGTGTATTGATGGGGTTTTGGTTTTTTAGGTATCCTTCTGAAATGGTGGATTAATTGACTTGGTTGGCGTCTGCCTTCCTTGAGGTTGATTAGATTGTGGTTTGAATGGGCCGGTAAGATTTCTTCCCGGAGTAGGTTTTTGTTCCCGTGTGGTGCTTTTTTAGGGTCGTCGCTTAGAGGTTAAGTGGTCTGTGTATGTAGGGCTATCTGTTGGGAGGATTGTCTGCCCTAGGTTGGCTTTTAGTTTTGGGGTCGTGTGTTGGGAAAAGTTAGTGTTTCGTCTTTTCATTTTGTTTTGGGGTTCGCCTTTTTCTTTCCCGGTGTAAGGGTATTGATTGGGGTTCGAGTTTCACCTATCCGGAGGTATGGTTTGGGTAGGCTGATCTTTTGGCATTCTTAACTTAAGTTTTATCAATTATATGGTTGTTTTATAATTCCGTTGATATGTTACGTTTTATTGGCCACCGGCGTTTTTTATGTCGCTGGTCAATTTATTTTGCTTTTTTTTCATTTGGCTATTTTATCCACTGTCTATTGGTTGGTTTTAGTCGTTTTAGGTACGCGTTGGTGTTTCCCGGGTATGAGTTGGTTTTGTTTCGCAATCGTAATTGTTTTCCTTGGGTTTTATACTGTGGGGGTCTGCACGGTTTGTTCTGTTATCTTTCCTGTTGATGATCAAGGCGTTTCTGGTTCTGACGGGGTGAGATTTTCTTTTTTTCATCTTTTTTTATTTTGGTCGGGATTATTGCCCCAGTTATCTGTTTGGTTGGTTAATCGTTGTTGTTGCTGCCACGGTATGGCTTCTTATTCCTCTGTACTTATGGGGTGGGAGTTTTTTCTTTGTTATTCCTTGGGATCTCCTGTTTGCGTGATTGTCATTAAGCCTTTCTCTGTTTTTTATCTGGTAGTTGCGTGCTTTTCATTCCTTTCTTTGGGTTGCATCTTTTGCCTTCTACTCCTTATCCGTTATGGTGGTCTATTCTCCTTTTGCTTTCGGGTGCGTTTCTTTGATATCAATCCTGTTTTTTTGGCTGTTGCCAAGGAGGGTCGCTTGTTGTATTTTGAAGTCTTGTCATGATGTGCCCATTTTCTTTTTGTAACCGATTATCTTTTCGTTTGTGCGGTTGTTCTCCTATGACGGTTGTAGTGTTTCCGGCACCGGTGTTTCAACGTTCTTGCCAATTAGTGTGGGGATTGTTCGCTTAGTTGCCTTTTCTTGGATTTATGACCCACCCGAATTAGGGTCTTTTTTTTTTCCGCTGAAAGGGTCGCTATAAAACGGATTGGTATGTTTCCGTTTTCTTAGGTTTCTTGCTTGTTGGGGTCGGTTATTTGTATCGATTCCTTGGGGCTTTGGTTTTTGCCATTTTTTCCTCAATTAGGTTCGGAAGCGTATTTCTTCGGTCCGTTGTCTCTTGCTTGACAGGCTTCTACTTGGAGTCTCCGTTCTTGTTTGTATTTGGCCGTATGGAGTTTGCGCTACGTTTCGGGTCGATATTTCTGTTCCATCGGTTCTGCCTTGGTTCTTAATCCTTTTGTTAAGATAATTTGCTGTTGTGTTCTAAGGAATTATCTTGGCCTAGCCCTTTACCGATATTTGTTTTTTGATTAAGCTTTTCGTCCTCTGGAATGGTTGTTTGTGGTTTATCCCGATTAATCTATTGTCTGATTATTTGGGCAGATTTGGAAACGAGTCAAAGCTCTTTGGTCCTTAAATTTAAATTCCTAATCCTTGTCCCGGCCTTAAAACTTTCTATGTCTGATATATTTCACATCTTTGGTTTTTTGGCCCATGGCTTCGGCTTCTACAAATTCCGGATTGTTATATATGCGTTTACCCGTTATTGGACTGTTTTTAGGGGTCTTCTTTTTGTCCTGTTATATTTACTATTCTTATTGTCCTTTCTTATGATTGCGAAGAAGTCGTGGTCTTGGTTGTCGTATGTGTTGGAAGGATACCCTTTCCATGAACCTCAAGCTGGAACCCGGAATGGTACTCAAGTTTTGGTTCGACCGGTACAAATATCCCCGTAGGTTTTTATTCCTGTGCTTGTTGGTAAGTTCGGGTATTTGGATCCCCAGGCTCATCAATGGCCAAGGCCCCGTGTCCATACCTGTTTTGCCAGCGTTTGCATGCTTGGGGGTCTTGTGTAGGGCCTTCTGGCATCATTTTTTTTTTTTTTTGTTTTATCTTTCCAGTGTATTGTTTAGGTAGTTCATCCGGTGAATTTACCATATGCCTTGATCTTTATTTTTTTGATGCTTCCTGAGTATGTTTATTTTTGGCATATATTTTCTTCCATCCACATTGCCAGTGGTTTAGTATGGCTTTCTCTTATCTTCCCTTCCATTTGTTTATGATTAGTGGCTTGTAAAAATCCGATTTTCCCTTTTACTTTTAATCCCATTTGATGTTTGATATATTTTTAGTTGATTTTTTGTGTTTCGCTTGGGCTTAATCTTGAAGGATTTAGGGTGTGAAAAGGTTATTCGTTGGAGGGGGTTTTTCAATCCGGTTATGCGTGGGTTCACCGGGTAGGTTTATTGGTGGGTTCATGGGTTGTATGGGTGTAGGGTTCTAGGTAAGGGGGGTTTGCTTTGGGTTTTGCTGGCATTGTTGGAAGAGCTTCGTTTATTAGTAATTTCCGGGTTTCTTGGTGGGGTTTGCGTGTGCTGTTCATATGCCTTTTTGGGTGTTGCCGTCTGGCTAGACTTGGAGGTGTTTATTTTCCGCCTGCGGGGGGCCATGGTGAGGGGGTGCCTCTTTGAATAAGAGTGTCTTATCAGATGTAGATGATTTGGATTAATTTGTAGTGGTTTACCTGTGGACCATGCTCCATGGTGGTTAATTGGCTGGGTTGACGCTTTGTGTTAGGTTCGGGGGTGGTTGAGCCTGGGATGGGGTTGAATCAATCTTTTGGCATTATGTGGGTTTCTCCGTTTAGTGGTTAATTTATGTTGCCTGGTTTGTTAGGAATACTTCGGGGTTCAGCTTTTTTTCGAGTGCGAATGTCGACTGTACGGTACATGATGCCGTTGAGCGGATTTTGGTTGACTGATGACGAGGGTTTGCTTATTTGGTGGGTTGCGACTGAATTTTGTAGTTACCTTATGATGAATCCCGGAATGGCTATTTTTGCAAGTGGCGACTGGATGTATTTAGCATAATGGGGTGAGTTTAGTTTTTTCGGAAGTGCTGGCTTTATTTTCTTTTAGTGGTTGCTGGCGAACATTTCCATACCCCGTTGTTTCCCGATGAATGGATTGTTTTAGGGGGTTAGGTCTCTGATGGTTTGGTTACTTGCGTGAAATTCGGTCCCACTTACTATAAGATTGATTGTTCGCCTAATCTTTGGTTGCTTAATGTCCATTTTGGTGCTTTTTGTGTAAAGGTTTGTGGGCTCCTTTTGGGAATTTATTTAAATGGGGAACATTATTTATATTATTTGTGGAAATGATTTTTACTTGCAGGTTATTTTGTAATAGGTAACTTTTTGCTGAGAAAGAATTTTTACTCTTGTCTTTCTTAATGTTTATTACTTTTAGCTGCACCGCCGGGGACTTTTCGTTGGAAGTGGATATCTTAGGATGGTTGGGCTGATGGCTGTGAATTTGGGGAGGATGGTCGCAGTTGTTTGGGGGGTGTGATTAAGACTATGCACTAATTAACTTATAGTTTTCGGGGCTTCTATAAAGGTTTCTATTATGTACGCTGAGTTGTTAAGAGGGCCTTAAGGTATTCCATGTGCAGCCCCAGCCGGCGATTCTTTCTTGCCGTTTTCTCTTTAACCGTTTGGGCGTGTCTAATTACAGTGGAATGGAGGTGCGTTGTATGGAATGTTCTGTTTTCCGGCGTCCGGTGATTTTAAGTACAGGAAGGCAGAGCATTTTGTAAATGGTGTGTCTTAAAGCCGTCTCATGGTTTGTGTTTAGTCCAGTTATTTGGTTGTCAGTTAGTCCTGGGAGTCGGTACCCGGTGCGGTGCGATATGGAGTAAATATATAGGCAGTCTTGGGGTTGGATTGGGCTTCTTTACAATTGCATACCGGTTATAGTGCACCATTTTGATTCTTAAATGGTTAGGGTTGTAGATTCTTATTTAAGCGCTTTAGCGTTTTTTTTGGCCGTTGGTTTCTTTATGTTAGGGAAATTCTTTATTTTTAAGGGCTAACGTTTAACTTCTTACCCCAAATTCCCATGCGGGAAAGGATTTTTTTTTTGCTAATTTTAGTGTTGTACCCGGATGGTGGCTTTTATTTTAGGTTCAGCGGCGAGGAAGGGAAGTACTTTGCAAGAGTCAAAAGATTACTTGCCTTGGACTAGGTTTTGAAGAATGGCGTGTTTTGGAAGATTGTTCCCTGTTTGGTAGTTCGGGTTGGCAATAAACAATGATTTTTGATGGGTCGGTTTTGACATGTTTTGAGTTCTTCCGCAGATTTATTGCCCCGCATGTGTTGGATATCAATAGCCGCGAAGTGTCCAATCCGATGTTCGAGCAGGCTGGCGTTCGTTGGGTTTGTGGGGAGTTTTATGTTATGGAGTTCACTCGGCCCTTGTTCTCCGTTAAAGATTGGGGGACTTGGTTAATTGAAGTTGTTGGTACCCTGATTTTTCGGGTTCTATACTTGTTGCCCCTGGGACGGGTTTTTTGTTGAAAGGTTTTCCTGTAAGTTTATTGGGGGTGTATATAGTTTTTGTCCTTTTGTTGGGCCATACTTCGACATATATGGTTTTTTGTCGAGCGGTTCTCTTTTTCTCTTGTTGTTGTTGTGGGGTCGGGTTTTTTGGCGTGATCCTGTTATTTGGGGGGTATTGGACGCAGTGTGGTGTTAATTTTTTTATTCCTTTAGATTCTTATTTTCAAACATTGTCCCAGTGGTTGGCACGGGTTTGTTTGGAGATTTTTTGTGGTATAATTCTTCATTTACCAGTCCCATTTTTTTTAGTGGACAAGGCCTTGTGGCCGGTGGGTGTGTTTTTTGTTTTTTAACGTCTCGTTTTATCTGGTCGGATTGTTTTGCTTTTTTAGTGTCCTTTGGTGTTGTTTTGCCCGTTTTGATATTCTTCCGGTTCTAATTGCTGGATAGTTTTGCTCAAATTCGTTTCAATTTTTGATCAAAAATTTTGTACTTTTTGTTGTTTATTTTTTGGGTCCACCGACCTACCATGGGATAGCATTTCGTTAGAACGCGCTTTTTAGGCTGTAGGTTATGGAGGTTGCCTTTTTGCTGTCTTTGTGCATGTATGTTTTTCTTTTGTTCTGGTGTGTAACCTGAAATAAAGGGGCCCTTCGGTTCAACGCTTGTTAGTAGTAGGCCAAAGTTTAAAAATTTCCTCTCCGTTTATTTGTTTGGGTTTTTTTGCGTTTGTGTGTTAGGTTTTTTTTTGAAGGGTTTTTTTTGCTATCATTTTAATGGGAGGAGTTTCTCATGGCAAAAGCGTTATGCCGTTTTTATTTTGGTTATTTTTCTCTTTAACCCTTTTGTCTAAATTTTGGTGCTTTCTTTGTGGTGTTTCCTGGTTAAGCCTATTCGTTTCGGTCGATGATCGTTTGGGTTTTTTGATATTTACTTTCCGTTTCTGCCGTATGCCGCGCTGTTGTGTCGATTTCCCGTGTTGGACTTTTATCTTTGGTTAATTCTTGTTCCTCCTTGTTCTGTTAGGTTCGTTTTAGAGCCCCCATTTTAGCCTATTGTTCTGCTTTTTCTGTCTTTACTTCTTAACCTTATCGCCGAACAATAAAACTTTATTTTTTTTTCTTACGGTCGGGTATTGCTACCTGTTATTTTTTTGGTCGTGCCAGTTTGTTTAATTGGTTAGGCGGATATTGTCGCCGGTGTTAGTTTATTGTTCTCTTATTGCCCCTTTTTTTAATAGTTTTTGCGTATTTATATGATTAGACTTTTTTAGGCCTCGTACTTTTTAGTTTTTTGGTTGCATTGTTTCTTTGTTCTCACTGGCCTGTTGATTTCACTTTGGCGAGCCCTCTTTTTCTCCAGTTCCTTCTGCCCCGTCGTTTCCGTTCCTATCGGTTCTAGTTTCAATTCCGTTGGTCCTTTTTTTGCTTTGTGATGGCTGTAGTTGTTCTTATACTTGGTGTAATGTTTTATGGGTAAATTTGTTTATAGGACTATTTGGGTACTTTTATTAGTTGATTTCTGCGGTGATATTTTATTTGTCGGGCAATTTAATATTTATTATTGGGTGCTATTTGTTTTTAAAATTTTCGTTCATGGAGTTACTCATCCTTAAGTCGAAAATGGACCCCAGTTTTGTGTGGACTTATGTTCCAGGTTTTGCGGCATTCTATTTCAATTTTATTAGTTGATTTTATTGGTGGGTCCTTGTTTTTTTTTGTTTTTTCTGGTTCAGTAATCCCCATCTTTCCGTGTAACTTAACCCTGTCCATCCTTTTTCCCCGTCCCTATCGGGGGCAGTGGTGTTGGAAGGGTGTTGTGCTGAGGGTTCCCCTAAGAGTAAAGCGGATTTTTCCTGTGTGAAAAAAACTAAATCTTCATCAGTGTATTGCTTTTATTATTTTTTGCTCGTACGGCCTTTTTGCCAGTGTGATTTTCGGTTTAGTTTTTTCATTATAAGTATGGGTGTTTTATTTTAAATTTATCCGTTGCCGACCCCAATAGTTTTGCAGATTCCCGGTTTTTCGTCTCGGCGTTAATCAGCGCTTTCTTCCCGGATTAGTTGGTACGTCGGTCGTCTTCGGACTTTCTGGATATATTAAAGCGATCCCCCTGAAGTATTTTTTCCTCCAGTTTACTGAGGTTCAGAAGTATTAGTTCTCTATTATGATTCGTTGTACCCTCTATATTTTTGCCGAATATTGATTGGATAAAACCTTCCCAGGGTCTGACCATGGGTTGCTCTTTCTTATCAAGCGTTCTCCGGCCCTGTACCACCGGTTTGTAAGGCTTGTTCCCACGGTTACACTTTATATGATCCCAAATGGCTCTATCCCCGGGATTTTTAAGTACTTCCTTGATCTTAAGAGTGGCACTCTTTCCAAGTGGTGTTTCTTCCCGCGGTGTTGAAAAATACTTTTCCGTTCCTTTATTTTGTCCCTTTATTGTTGGCGTTTATGCCCTAGATGGCGTTGGTATCATGGCACTGCCGTGGATTACGCTGTTTCTTGACAGGAATTCTGATTTCTATGGTTTAGGAAGGTCGTTTCTTTCGGTTGGAGTGATCATATTGCCTCGAGTTATATTCCCTTTTTTTCCTTTTGATCGACCCGTTTTGAATCCCCGTTTGACCTCTATTCTAAGATTTAAATTGCCCGTGTTTTTTTTTCGGCCGTTTTTTGGATCTGTTGTTAATTGGATTTTGTGTCCCTCCTCCATTCTTTTCTTTTGTTTCTACCCTTAATTTTTTCAAGTTTTTTTGGGCAGGAGTGACAGCCCCCAAGCACGTTGTTGTGATATTTCCTAATTAAATGGGATTGAGTTAAAAGGGCGATGATTGTTATCTAGCACTAATGGGTTTAATCATTGTATTGGATGGGCTTTAGAGGAGCCAGCCGCTATACAGTTCTTTGTCCTTAATTGTTGGATTGGGATATTAATGTCAAATAAATATTTACAGGATTCTATATTTATTAGTATTAAATGTTGTTTTTTTTTCTGCCAGGATCTTTAGTTTTATAGTGGGTTAAAGATTTACCGTTTGTAGACTACGGTCTGTCTGCTGGATCAGGTATTCAGTTTTGGGATGTTATTCATGTTAATGAGCTGAGCTCCTGTTTTACCCAAGGTGGTTTGGTATTGAGGGCGTGTGGAAAAACTGGGTTTGGTTTTGCTTGGCCTATTTGTGGGCATAGGGGTTTGTTACTTTTTAGCTTGTGTTACATCAAAGGCAGAGGGATGAGTATTTCGGATATTGTTGGTCTCTGAGCGATTTTGGATGGGTACTTTTCCATTCGTTTTTGCAGCTTTTGAGGTTTGTGGGGTAGTTGGGTTATTTCCAATTCTATTTCCCGTCCAGATTTACCCAGCGATTTTTCCGGCTTCATTAGGATGGGACTGGATAGGTATTTATATTAGCGGTAAATAGTTTCTCCCCTAAAACGTTTTACTGTAAGGGCTTTATCGTTTGGTAGAGGCGTGCATGGCCAAAAACCAGGTGGGGGAATTAATCGATATGTAGATGGTGTTTTTAAGCGGAGCATGGTTTTTGATGTATTGTATTGTTAGGCCCATGGCTTTGATGCGTTTTCCCAGTGTTGATGGAGATTTGATTTTCTGGTGGATTGTACCAGATCCAACATTTCGCCCGTACTTTGATCGTTGCCTTTTCGATAGATTTAGATATGCTGTGTAGGTTGATGCGAGTATATTTCTTGAGGAGCAACATTGCGTATTCTTATTTCAAGGTTTGCAATGTGGGATGTCGTTGGAAAGCTTTAGGGTCGTCCGAATCTGATGCTGGCCATCATTATTCGCCGTGATCCCAATCAATTGGAGTGGTATGGGACTTCGTGTGAAGGGCTTTGATCAAGGTGATAGCGGTAAACGGATGGAGAAGGCGCTTTGTCTCGGGGCTATTTTTGAGGATGCCCAACCAGTGCCATGGTAATTTTGCCGTACTAATATGGACATCCGCTCAAGGGGTAAAGGTTGCTCTAGAAACGGAATCTTGTATTATATGGCGGATTTCCTTTTTTCGCGGAAGGAAATAAAGACGTTCTGTTTTATTGCGGTTTGGTATTATAGGATGGAGGCCTTGCGTTTAATCAATTTTAACAGTGGATTGGGCCGAGTATTTGGATTAAATTACCGTTGCGCCCAATCCACTACACCGTTCTTTTTTGGGTTTGGAACTTGAGAATGAATTTGGTTTGTCAGAACTGGGCGTTGTGCTGATGATAGGTTTTCAGATCATAACCGAAGTGGCGTGTTTCCTTTGGGAATGTTGCCCAAATTCGGAGTTTTGGTTGGATTCCAAGAAGACGGCCTCGGAGGGATTGGATGTGAGAATTTGCGGAGTATGAGGTTTAGGATTTTGTGAGGGCAAAGGATTTTGGAGATGCCAAGGGGTTGGTGTTTTTGGAGATGTGCTGCTGTAGTAAGCAGGGGTTGATGAGGTGGGCTTTGCCACATTGGCCAAAAGGATTGTTTTCCTTGTTTTTATCGTAGGATGGGAGATCTTTTTCATTGCTGTTGAGTTAGGAGTCGTTGGAACGAGAAAGGCGCTCTGTTTTCTCTGTGGGCGTTGCCAGGGCCCGACCACGGGCCTATCTTCCTCTATGAGTATCGTACTGGGGCGTTGGTAGTGGCGGCCCGTAGTTTAGGATTGATGATTGTGGTTCCCCTGTTCGAGTCTAGTATAGCATTGTCCGATGGTCGTTTTTTGGCGATGTTGTAAAGTCAGTTGGCAGAAACCAACTGTGTGGACGCGCCCAAGGTATTAAACATGAAATATTTCGGAGTTGGTAAATAAAACGATCTTGTCCCTGTGGAACACATTCGGTTGGATCTAAATTTATGGGGTTTTTAGTACTCAGTTGGTGGGGACAGGTTGATTGATTGATTGGGGTCCCGGCATGATAAAAGCCGAGATAATTTGACCGGGCCGATAAAAGAAACTTTTGCTTTCGGTTTGCCATTGGTATTTATCGTGTAGTGGGTTTTTTTTAAAGCCTTAATCTTTATAAGTTTTTTTTTTGGTAACGCTTTAGTTTAGGGAGTGTCCCAGTATAAGTCCTAACATGCTCCGTTGGGGTTAGGGTAAACTCGTGTATTTACCTTCATTCTTTTATTTTCCTTTCGGCTATTCCTTGGGATTGGATAAGGTCTTTGGCCATAAAAAATGGGTTGGGGGGAAGAAGGTGGAGGTTTTATTGGTAACGCGAGCTTATTTTCCAAACACATCTTGATCGGTTCCAATTGATCTAAAGGGTCTCTATCTGTTGGTTGCTATTTTTACCATATGCCTGATCACGATGGTGGGCCTAAATATTACGCCATCTTTTACTGTTTTTTGTGTGTGGGTAGCTTCATAAAAGGGAAAGGTGTTGCACGCATCGGTACATAAAACCTATTTCGTGGTATTTGATTCTTAGTCCCTGTATCGCATATTAACACCTGATCTATTCTACTGCATAGGTTTGGTTGCATTGTTGGTATCCGGCCAATATAGTTCATAATTTAGCATGCTATTTCAGGTAAATTGATCCTTTAAAATTCTTAAAAGGGTCCATTTCAGTTTTCACAGCGTTATACCTGTACAAATAACCTTTAGGTGGCCTTCGTCCTATTTATGTGGAAGATCATGTCTTATTTTTGGTGGATTCGGAGCATAGTTCGCATTGGTTCTTTGGCTTTCAATTGAGATATGTCCAGGGGCTTTGTATTTTCCGAATGGCTTTGTATTAGGAATTGAGTGGGTAAGGGACTTTTACTAAATTTATTTTTTAATTGATCGTTTTATTTTTTAAAAACTTATTGTCGGAGTTTATTAAATTTACCCCAGAAACCCCCATTTCCAAAGGCATTAGGGGTAGTGGTGTTTTTCGCAAGGAGCCTTTAATTATTTTACCTACTGATCCCCGGTCTTATGGGCTGGGGTTGGTGATATTATTATTCCAAGGCTTGGGAAAATAGCGGATCGGTTGTATTAGCTAGGCCCAAATTTTGGTTCCCTTTTTTAATTTTTGTTGCGGGGACTCCACCAGTAAACTTTTTGATTCCCGGTTGTTTTGGGGGGATTTGTTTTTCCAAAAATCCTCTTTTTTTCCCCCCCTCC
>Ga0163217_1110298_pt1 | contig 13558 bp, 4 predicted proteins | sample SynspAceP_FD_185933 | JGI IMG/M metagenome (GOLD analysis project Ga0163217, IMG submission 185933) | Saline lake microbial communities from Ace Lake in Antarctica - Synechococcus sp. Ace-P (PacBio error correction) | ecosystem: Environmental > Aquatic > Non-marine Saline and Alkaline > Saline ... | reverse complement strand
TTGTTAGCCATACCCCATGAAACCAGCTGTTGAGCTAGCTCGTGAACCATTACTCGACTAAGCTCCGAATTGCTTCGTTCACCGGATAATCAAGGTGGAACATCGCATTATTCCCATTCCTCCCATCACCCGGCTTGCACACAGAGAAATTGCTTATATGGATATTGTCCAAATGCTCGGAGAGATAGTTTATCGCCTTGGGGTGATGTACTCTTTCAATTCTCCCAACTCTCCCGAGTTTTCTTCTCGGGAATAAAGAAATGGTGACATGATTCCTCATTTTGCATTAGGCACTTTATCATGCTGAAGTTAGGATCTGCTTTGCCCACATAAAATCATGGACCATTGGAGCTTTAAAAGTTGCCATGTCAAGGTATTCCCTTTTTGGGGTGGGGGAAAACTATACCCCTTTCATCCTCAAGCCCATGACCAATTTCCATTTGGGTTTTGTAAGTAACAGTTCCCACCTATTTACATAGGTTTTTTATCCAAGGTGATTTTACAATCCAAAATCTCCCAATTTCCATAAAATTCTCTTTACCGATTAAGGATTTGAATTGCCACCTTGCTCATTCATGTTAGCCAGTTTAGGATACCACTGAGATATAGAAATAGCGAACTCCCTCGGCTCCATCTCTTCCCGACTTTCTGAATACTGAAGTGGAACGCCGTTGAATGTTGGATTCGGAATTTACGGTTAGGATTCGGAAGGATAGGATTATCCGAAGTTAAACGACCAAGACGGTCTCCTCCTCGGTAAACCTGACGATACTCCATTCCATTTTCAATTTTTTGAGATGTAAATAGCCTATTTCAGTTGGCTTTAGCTTAGCGATCCGATCTGCCACTCTTTTATCCGGATCTTGATACTTCTAGATCGCTCATCATCAATGCTCAGGTTGGAAAGCACTTATAACTACAATGAAAAAAACTCGATCTAAGGTTTCGTTAGAATTATATCGTATAGGAAAATCAACTTGACTTTACCTGTGTATTGATTGTGTTGACGTCTAAGTTGACATCCATCTTGATAGTTGATCGCTCTGTGGAAATCTACCCGTTTGACTTGAGCCAAGTTTGCGAGGGAAAAAGGGATAGAAACAAGCCCCGTTAATAGACTTCATCAATCAAGAATTCATATTAATTTTAATTTTAATTTTCCATAAAGAAAAAGGAAAAGAGATTTTCTAACAAAACCTCGATATAAAAGCCAATAGTCGAATAGTAATTGAAATGCCTTTTCCGCATAAATAAATTCCCATTCGCTTCCCCTATCTTTTTACTTAATTTGGGCTTTACTTAAAACACAACCTATGAGAAATTCTAGCATCCTATTTTTTGCTATGCTTATGGGCTTTTAGCTCATCTCAGCAAGTGATATGGATTTATTCAAATCATTGAAAACAAGGAAATGGTAGGCCCTGCTGGGCATGAGTGGTCGGATCACCTTCGATCGGATGCTGTGGATGCTATCCGACAATTTTAATCTATGCAGCGCGCTGCTTCTGGCGGTCTTTGGAAATTCTACCTCTGGTGGAATCACTTGGGATCGATTTTCGATTGATCAAAAAAATTCACTCTATCGGGTGCGATTTCTATTTACCAAAAATCCTGGACTCATCTGGGTAGAACTGGTGAGGGAAATCGAGGAATTCCATTGGACTATGGGCGGGGGAGTTCTACCGATCCTTTGATGCAGGAAAAAAACCCTGTGTATCTGATGGATTGGAAAAAACTAAAGCCATCCATCGTATCATATTCATCCAGGGATCAAATACGGTATTTGTCGGCGGTAATAGGGATCCCTGGGAGGCAAGAAGACCGTGGAGTGTGAAGACTACCGATGAGGGAAAACTTGGAAGAAGATTTATACGTAGATGCCAAAACTGGTGTTTTGGTGAAGATGCATCGGATCCTAATAATCCTTAATAAAATTTCTTTGTCAACATGTGGCAGCATCGTCGTTATCCCGGGACTTTTTTAATCAGAGGACCTTCTTCAGGATTATACTTGACCACTTGATGGTGGTTGATGAAAACTGGAAAAAAGTAGAGATAAAACGGAAAATCCCTAAGGGAGAATTTAGGAAGAATGGGCTTGGCTATTTCAGGAACTCAAATAGCAATAAGTCTATGCGGCTTGATCGAGTCTTAAGAAAAATGCTTTATGTCTCTTGAAGATGGAGGAAATAAGTTTTGAAAAATCAATGATGGAGGCGATATCCGGTGATCGTCCCTTCTCTATTTTGAGATCTATGCTGATCCGAAAAATGCAGAATCGGAATTTAACACTTATATAGTTAGAGTAGGAATGAGTGAGGACGGTGGCAAATCATTCCAGCAACATCTTACAATAGACCGGAGGTTCATTCCAGATCATCATTGCTTGGTATATCAAATTCCTTTGATCCGAAACTCATGATTGATGATTAATGATGGTGGTTTAGAACCATCACAAGAGATGGAGGCAAGATTGGTATTTTGCAGAAATTCCTGTTGGTCGTTTTACCATGTCAATGTGGGACAAGAATTGCCATATTAATATTTACGGGCGGAATGCAGGATAACGGCTTCTTGGGTTTGGGCCTTCCCTAATATCTGGAGGGAGAGATGGCATTCGGAATACCTATTGGCAAGAAATTTCCTTTGGAGATGGCTTCAGATTTGGTCCCTTGAATCCCACTGATTATCCCGATATGCTATACTATTGTCTCAAGGTGGTAATGTTATCCCGATTTGATAGGAAACGGGTCATTACATAAACCGTAAGGGCCAAAACTCATCCTGACAAAGATGTTTTTCCTTCGGTATCAAACTTGGGAACGCCGCCATTGCGCAGGTCTCATAATGCGAAGAAGACCGTATATTAACTGGTTCTCAATTTCGTACATAAGTCAAACTGACAATGGAGATACTTGGGAATCATTTACTCCAGATCTTACCACAAATGACACTACAAGCGGCGACAGCAATAACTGGAGCGATTAACTTTGATATCACTGGAGCTGAAAATCATTACGACCATTTTGGCCATTGCTTCCTAGCCCCAATAGATCCGAATGTAATCTGGGTAGGGAAAGATGATGGTAATGTGAAGTGACAAAGGACGGAGGAAAACTTGGACTAATGTAGTTTCCAAACCTCAAGTCTGCCGAATGGATCTTGGGTGCCACAGATTCAGGCTTCTACCTACGATGCAATGAAGCGTGGGAATCGCTAACAATTATCGAAATAATGATTCAGTGCCTATGCTTTACCATACGGTCGAATCCGGTTCTTCATTTATCCGGATAGGCAGATGATAGCAAAGTCTCTGGCTATACACCTCACTCAAACAAGATATAGGAAAGTTCCCGAGTTAGTTTTTTTAGGAACCGATTTGCGGCTTTATTGTTTCCTTCGATAAAGTAAAACGTGGAATAAATGGGAAAAATGGCTATCCTTAAGGCAGTTTTCAACTTACGACTTAGCAATTTCAAGAGCGAGAAGCTGATCTATGTGGATTGGCACTTTGGAATGATCCATTGTGGGTTACTGGATCGATATTCAGACCGCTCAAGAGTTTTTGCAAAAATTCAGGAAAACTAACCTACAGCAAAAAATCACGCCAGTTGCCACTCCTTTGACTGCTTAATCAAGTTGAGGTTACAACAACCTCATGGGCGAGCGATTTGCAGCGAATGCAAAGTATGCTGCAGAAATAGAGAATTTGGAGGCAGAATCAGCATTATCATGAGTTGATCTCGATACGGCCTAAACTTGATACAGTCACAATAAAAATCCTTTAATTGCGGCTAATGAGCAAATCTCAAGAACTTTGAAAACTTGTTCCTATAAAAGGAGTAAACAAAGTAACTTGGACCTAATCGGGAAAATCTACTTCAACCGCTACTTCAGGTCGAGGGTGGCAGAGGTGAAATCGAACCGGGTTTCTATGAACCAAGCGGTGGGAGATGCCCTGCCTGGAGCATATAAAGGTTGGTTTTTGATAGTATAAAGAGATCTGACTCCACCATGATTAATGTTATTCATGGATCCAAGAATCGGACTAATAGTTAGCTTTTAAAAGCTCGGAAGATTTTAAAGAGGACTTGAAGCCCTTTCTTCAGAGGTATCTAGTTCCATGGAAAAACTGGATGATGCGCCAAAAGTAATATGGATAAAGTCTTGAATCTTTACAAAGGATTTAGATACCGAAGAAAGCGAAGCTTTAAGCAAAGCGGCAAAGGATTCAAAAGAAAAAGCGGATTACTACTCGGGGAAGGCATTTAACGGACACCTACCATGGAAGGTCAAGGAATTTCGTAAGAAGCCTTTCCTACTAGCCTGACCACGATTAATGCCCAGAGGTAATGGTCGTTCATCTTATACTTCACCAGGCCCTACTGAAGAGCGGTTATTTGGACATGCAAGACACTGCTTGCCGATGTAGCAATGCAGAAAGTTAGAGAAATTCATAAATGGGCGACTGGAAAGCTTTTTTGAAGGAAAAGTAAAGGCTACTCCAATTGAGCCTATTTTAGAGAAGTGAAAAAGATTAATTTTTCAGTTACTTTTAATTTTAAAAGGGCATTTGCTTCAGAGATGCCTTTTTTATTGTTTTCTAAATCCTTAACCTTGCGAATCAATTGTCCACAAATCATAAAATAGGATGGAAAAACTGCCGCTGGTTTGGTCATTACGGCGAATATGATCGGGAACGGGGGTGTTTACCAGTTTTTAGGAATTTCAACTAATTGAAGTCCAGAACCACTTGGGTCTATAATTTGCTTTGGACTTTTAGGTATGGAGCAATGGCTTGATTGGAGAGCACTGATCTATGCCGGGAGCTCGGCACCCATTTCCAAAATCGGTGAGCAGTGATTATATTTTCCTCTCGAAACGTCTGCATCCTTCTATCGGATTATTCTCTAATGCAATGGGATTTCATTGACCGTTGTCTTTTTCAGCAACGATCGCCATCGCGGCCAATGGCAATGAAACCAATTTTACCCTCCGCTCCTATTGGAGAACAGTAGTTGGCCAGGTTTAATTTTCTTACATCGGAAATTCCGATCGGTCACATTGTTAGTTCTTCGCAGAGCGCTTAATCCAAAATAGCTTTACACTTTTGAAAAATTAGCTTTGTCTAATTCTTAATGAATAGGGCTTTTATTTTTCTTCAAATTTGAGTTCACAGCTTTGGGACTTTTCTTCGAATTGGATTCAATGGAAGTCACCAAACCGGGTTTTGCAGTATCAATGATTTTTGTCTTGTTGCTTTTACGGTTTGGAAATTCGGCCGCCTATATTGTTCGAAGAAATTCGATCAGCCCAGAAAAAAACCTCCCCAAAAGCAGCTTTTGATCAGTTCGACCATTTTTTGTGACGGTTCGTTTACATCTTACTTCAAAGTGGTTTTGCTTAAAAACATGCCTCAGTGATCAGAAACTCTCTGCTAATGTTCAAGTTGCCACCATTGTCTTTGAAAAATATTTGGACGACAAGGAGCCAGCTTGGATCAGTTTTTTGTTAATTGCTTATATCCAATTGATCGCGCACTATCATGTGGTATTCTTGGATTGGACCCACGAATTACCCATTGATCGCGAAAGACTACAAGCTTTGGGAAACCTGTATGCAACTGTGAATTTTCACAAGGAATTCCTGTGGCAGCAATAGTTTCTAATACTGCCATCAGTTTGATTCTATTCTATTCAGTGCGTCCTTTGATGCAAATCTGATTAATGCAGGTTTCCGTACTTCAATTAATGGGGACCACACCATTTATTCATCGCTTAAGGTCAAAACGAGTTTATGGGATTCAAAAGCCCTTGGAAGCCATATTTTCAAATCTCCTAATCACTTTGAGTCTTGGTAATCATGGGCATATCTATTCATTTGGGATTTAAAGCCATTAGAGAGCTCTAATTTGGGTTAGGTTTTAGTGATTGTACGGTTTATTTGCTCTTATTTGATCGATTAGTTCCTAACGGCAAGGAGAAAAGAGATTAATTATGTTTCGATCACCTACAATAGCCTATTTATCCATTCCTACGGTTATGGCTGAGTAATGATGCATAACTATTGGCATATTAGTTGTTTTTTTAGCTATCCCAAAGATTAACATTTTCCAAAGGAGCTCCATCTTAGCCAGGCCTCTCTCACCTGCGAAAATGCCTTCGGAGCTTGCTTGCTTTAGCTATCCACCATACAAGAAAAAAAAAGCAAAGTGCTTGAAATAAATTCAAAGCAACTTTTTACTCTAAATCATAAATTTGTACTTAATTGACTTTTTCACCAGTCGCTTAGTAATGGTTTCGAAACTTGATCTGAACTTGGATTTGGTATAAGCCATTGCTCAAATTCCCTTAAATCTATTTTTCGGATTAAATCCTTTTTTCATTAATCTCCAGATCCTCTAAGACAGTCTTCTGCAGCATCAAACATCTATCAAAGTGACAATCGGATGGTGCTAGCGAGAAATCAATTTTGACATGGTGTCTTTCGAGCTGGATTTAGGTAACGCAGTTACTGTATTTTTGCAATCCTTCTGGAGTTAAGGTGAAAGATTCCTAAAACATGTCCTTACAATGTCCATACTGGATACATTTGATGACAAAAAAGACTTACTTTCATCGATTACCACCTTTCCAAATTTCAACCTATTCTCTCTCGATGGTAGAAAATTAGAATCTTCAACCCATAGGAATATTTCATGGTATTCATCCGCATGGGTCGATTAGTTCCAATTAATCCATTATAGTCACCTTCTTTGAACATTAACTTGGAACCACTTGGGCCAGAGAGAATGAGTATCAGTTGGCGAAGCCCTTGTCCAAAAACAAAGAACAGCAGCCTGATAGTTCTCGGTTGGGATAAGAAAGATAAAGAATCCCTCAAAGAAACCATCGAAAATGTGGACGGCCTCTACAAAGTTTGGTTATAGGAATTTCATATTCCAATAGCCTCTTTTCCAGTAAGGTCTCTTTTCTACCTCATTCAGCTTTCTTGGAGTACGTCGTTCTTAGTATTCATTCCACCACTATTTAATGCTCTGAATCTCTATCTGACAAGCCAGTTCCTTTCCCTTGTCGGACCGGAATTGTAATACTACCTCCGTAAGATTAGTGGTGATTCTTTATTTTCTGAAAACACCCTTCTTAGTAATCAATATACTAATTGTAGATGTCCTCCAGAACGCTTTCGCCAGATCTTTATTCTAAACCTTATCAAGTCTCTTCTTTGCCACCTCTCTCTTTTTATCGCCTTTAAGTTCATCCATCTTTCTCTTACACCATCAATAGCTTTGAAACCAAGAATGAAATAAACCAGAAAATACCATTTATATTCCTTTTTCCCTTTGGTAGATGGCCTTTATAACCAGCTTTTACCAAAGGGACATACTTCCTGATAAGGAAAGCTGTGGAAATTTATACCACCATTTTTTTAAACTGGAATTCAGTATTTCCATTCCCAACCTTCTGAGTTCCTTTTTTGTATTTTAGCGACAAAGCCAAAAAATTAGCCTTCCTCAACATTTAGAACGAAATAATAAGCTTCCTTTTGGTGACGGCAGAAAGTTCCTTCCTCCTGTAATAAATCCACCTTTCGGGATTCATAAATTTACACGGCAGAATCTGTGGCGCAATCGCTCTACTCTATACCCAATGCGTCTAGTTGATACCAATCTTGGATTTAGGCTCACCGCCAGCTTTATCTAAAAATTCATACATGTTCAGTTGTACCCTGTGTCAAGGTTCATCAAATCGTTTTCTCCACAATTGTTATACCCATTGGTTGATCATTGTTTGATCATTGATGATTGCTTGGTTGAAAAATTGGGGAAATAATTTCTTTGGCTGGAACCAACGATTGAATGTAGCGAGAACTTTAGTATTTGAATTAGTTTCTTTGCATTAGGCGTTCAAACACAAGTGTTGGTAGTCCGTTCGTCGTCCACTCCGTAATATGCTCTACAACTGCCCCAGCTAACATGGCTGGAGACGTTTGATTTGAACTTAAATAGGTTTTAGGATTCCAGTGGACCAGGACAGGATATAATGTCACAGCTCTGTGCCATCACATGGTGTTCACTCGCAAACTGCGCATTCGCAGGTTTCTCAATTCATCCGTTCATCACAAATCTGAGCGTTATGTGACATCACGCCCCCGGTCTTGGGACATATTACAAAGATACTGGAAGAATCGTCCTACGGAGGCATCACTCCAACAAAAGTCCATCATGTGGTCTCTCTCATCCAAGTAAGGTAGGTTCTAATTCACGCCCCCCCAGGCATCCGGCAGTCTATACATACAATCAACACAGGGATCCATCAGAGTCATTTGTCAATGCCATCACAGGACTTTCAGGTCTGCTCTCCTGGATAAACAAGAGATCATGGTTGCAAAGTCATCCAAATCAGACAAATACCATGCAGGCTTATTAAGTCTTACTTAGCCTAAACGGCACAAGTGTTACAGGATGAACTCGCTTTACTACGAATCAGCCGCAAAAACCCATGAATCGGCTAAATCGCACTCAATCTCAGCATGTAGATAAGAGATAGATACTACAGGGCCGTATGCGCAGTATATCTTTCGCCGTCCCGCATCAAGCTCATCACCAGTCATTGTCTTTAGCCATCGACACAGTTCTCTTTAGTCTACGGCGCAACCACTGGATATAAGGATAGCCCATTCGTCAGAAATTCTTAGCCAATCACCCTGACTTGGATGTCGAAACCAATACACCGGAACTCGACGAGAAGCATTTCAACTATCATGTACACGTAAACACAGTTAACAATAGGCAGATGCTGATATAGAATTCCCCATCAAACATCTCCTAACTGCTTCAGGGATTCAGTAATTCTCTCCTTCGTTTAGGGCCTTAAGAAATGTGGTGAATATCCAGTTTCAAAATCTAGAATTCCACAATTATTCGAAGACCCATTATTAATATCCGGCAGAGGAGAAATTGTTTAAAAGTCTCTCCATTCTCGATACAGTGAATATTGCGATTCAGTTATAACTGTTGGCCAACTAGTCTTATATCTCTAGCCGTTACGGTCTGTCTAACCTCTGGAGTGGACAGCCATTGTTATTGATATCTCAGCTCAAAACAATACGTCCAGGTGGATCGATGATACCACTCGCTCATACCACGAATAAGGAATCAGTCAAGCAGTTGACCGCACCTTCTTAACCCCTGCTCGGAATCACCCGACCGAGGCAATGAATCCATTTGCAGAGCCTGTAAGCTGTGAAGCTTTGCTGCGCAAAAGCCCCCGCTTCTAGCATTTCAGATTCTGCATCTCCATTCGTTAGTTATCCACAGGAAGTCGAATCAGTAACCAGTAATTCTACAAACTACAAGTGGATTAGATTTCCAGAAGCATCGGCTAGCAGTATAGATCACCTTGAGTAATTCCCACTGGGAATATTGATTCCCGGCCCAAAGTTGCTTAGTCAAGGTTACTGAACCGCTGTCTGTCTAATCGCTGAAGGCACAATCCATCCAACTAAACAGCACTACAGTTATTTAGTTATCAATTTCGCACCAGGATAATGTCCAAGTAGGACAGCATCACTAATAATTTGGGTTTCTCATTTATCTGTACCTTTCTGTGATAGTTACAATGAAGCTACGAATCTTGCATATATAACCGGAAGCAATACAGAATTGCATCGGGCTAGCGTTTAACTGATGTAAGAACCAAGAGGTGAATAATCGCGCTCCGGACGCTCGGCTGCAGGGCCACATGATTCCCCACTCTAAAAAGGTTTCCGGGCTAATTCTCCAACGTATCGGTTGCTTCAGAGTAAAATCAATCAGTGATGCACTTTCCGAATCAGACTCTCACATTCCAAAATAACTAAAACTGCCATGGGTTAATTACTACTCCACGCCACCACTGGCACACTGTATAAATCACAAGGAGCTTACGCACCACGCCATCAGTTACAAGCGTAGTAAAAGGTCTGGTAACCACAACCCAAATTCAAGCGCATATTGACCATATGTACATCTCGCATACGAGTGACCAATAAACGTCGACTCGGTCAAGTCTCTGCACAACTAGACTAAGGAATCACGTTTCAGAACGCGTTGCACCGCTATCACTATACATAGAAAAAACACCCCCTGTGGCATCAAACCCGACCGAGCAGATCAATTTATCCATTGCCGAAGAAAGCCGTGTAGGCTGCGAAGCTTGGGGCCTGAACAGCCCAACGAGGCCCCACCCGGCATTCAGCAAGTCTCCCTCAGATTTCTTGGTATCTACCAGTGCGGAACGTTATGGATTTATCCACAAGGAACGTATAACCAATGAGCCAAGACTCCTAAATGCTGCAGGCTGAAGTCGTAACACAGTAATCTTAAAACTACAAGTGCGTGGTATGAGTTGTCACGGGAAAAAGGGCCATGACGGGGTAGGCAGGGTATGAAGAGTCCGATTGAGCAGTTCGCCACACTGTAAGCGTGGAGGAGAAGTCAACTTGAAATTCTGGCGCGGTGGTGGGCGCAAGAGGTGATAGAATAACTGTAAGGTGACAAGGTGTTGTAGTGACCGCTGTTGTCTAATCGCTGAAGAGCAAATCAATACAACCCTAGAAGTCCGGATACTCAGTGTGTCATTAGGTACTAACAAATGAATTCCAGCAATGATGACAGGGTGAGTATAGGACAATCACTAATAGATTTTTTATCTCAGTTAATCTGTTCTAGCGTTTCTGTGATAGTTTTCAATTAATCTAACCAATCTTGCTATTACCCTTAAAAAGTCAATCCCATGGTAGTCATCTACAATGCTTAATAAATAGATATGGAACAAAACACACTGTCTGCCCCTTTCGCCTCTTTTAATAGGCGGTAACGGAGTTCTAAGCCTTTAAAAAGACTGCTTATCTACTTTCACCTCCTTGAAACACCTAGGCACCTGCAGAATAATGGATCGTTAAGTAAGGGTCATGATGTATAACGCCAAGTGACAACATTCAATCATTTTTAGCGATATAGCTGTGCTATCGTTTTTAGCTTCGTAATAGTACCATGAGCCATTAGATGTTGCTATATAATCGGAGCTATCTTTTTTACCAAAGAATTAATGATTTGAACTCAAAAGCCAATAAGCTCTTTGTTGCCCGCTCCACCGTTGATTTTATGAGCTTGGTGTTGAATTCCTACTGTTTTTAGCCATAGTCCTTTCACAACCAACAAGAAAAATCACAAGGGAAAAAAAATAAAAATATTTCATATTCGTCAATTCTTTTTTTATATTTCGGTAACAAGTTATACAAAATTACTTTTGAGCATGTTCTTCTAAGGAATAGAATCACTTTTTCCACCCGCAGCATTCGTATGGGCCCACCACCTCAAAATGTGCTCTATGCTAAATTCTTTTACCGAAAAGTCGCCTTCTGAGACGCAATGATATTTAATAATATCCTCTCTTTATTTCTATAAAAATAACAGCAAAAACTTAATACCTTACTAAGGTAAGTCCGTAATTTACGAAACCTTCGTATCTCCTTTTTTAAACTTATAGTATCTAATTCTCTTTGCGCTAAGCGGTTATGTATAGCCTGCCGTTAAACCTTCAAGGATCACCATATTTTTAAGGCCCACAAGCCTAATAAATGCAGCCTACTGGGGGTTAGTATCGAAAATAACATTATGAATATAATGGTTCTTTTGCTCCTTTTTATCCAACAGTTCGCCAATGATTCTAGTGTTTTACTTCGTGGGGACGCATATTTAAACGACCCTGTATCATGTCATATACGTGTACAAACAAAATTGGCAATTTCTGCTTGTTATTTTCTGAGGTATCCCTATAAAATCTATAAAATTATAGACACATTCTCGCAGCGGTAGAACTCATAGTCACATCCGAATAGTACACAAGCATAGTCTGACGTTCCTAGTGATGATCGATCATATTGATTATCGAGCCCTGAAAACAGCATTACCCAGAAAAGCTGCATTTTACCTATTCTCCCTAAATGGATTAAAGTCTAAGTGTAAAAACTAAGTTGCTTTCTTCGATGGCCTTTTAGGACTGTCGTTATTTTCTAATTCAAAATTTAAAATATCTGCAGCCCCGCGGATCCATTTTAAAAATTTGGAAAATCTATTCAGGGCTTATAATGGTAGCTTCTGACCTTATTTTTTAAACAATGCCATAACCCAAGGGTAGATCCAATAGCATCTCCCATCAGATTTTTGTGTGTACCAATAAACAAATTTTTTGTGGTACGCTAACAGTGCTGTTACGTCTTAATACGGCTAAATTCAGCCGGCCAAAGATACTATTTTATCCTATATTGTTAACATTCAAAGTGCATTTTTGTCTAACCTATAGAGAACATCCTATGAAATTTTAAACTAATTGTCACAGCTTTTTTACACTATGGCTGTTGTATGTTCGCGCAAGAGAGCAGCAGGGTACAGATACTGCTTTAAAAAACAGCTTGATTTCACGATTGCCTTTCGGCCGCTACTATCCTACCACTAAATAACTAGAATACTTCCCAACCTTTTATGGGATGCATGTTGCTTTACAGCCAAACCCAAGAAAATCCTTATATCACTCTACCTGGTCCTCCCCCACACACACAACATTGTGGCGACATCTGTATGAGCGCAACAATACGATATATATCGCAAAAAGTCTAAAGGCACATTTACAACAGCGCAACATATCTGTCCAATAGCCACGTCACAACTATCACTCCGACCTTCAAATTAACCAATTCCAAATGACGTCACTTAGGCACGATTCAATGGTACTATGGGTTAATGTACTGCGTCGGAAGTAGAGTTTAAAGCGAACAAGCGGCAAGTCACAAGACTTCTTATTTTTAGGCAGTACCCAAAAGAGACGTCCTAGAAGGACAACAACTCAGAAGTAGAGAAGGGTTTATGCGGCACATACCTATGAAACTCGAAGGAACTAGTATATGGTTTTAGAATACCCGTTATTTAAGACAGCACTGACCAAAATACCGAAACACAAAAGACGAGTGGAAGCCTAACGGCCTAGGTGAAGCACTGTTTGGGAGAAGCCCAATGGCAATGGTGGCAAATGAACACAAGAACGGAATTAAACAGGCAGTACGGCCCGATTTAAAATTTTGTAGTAGTTATTCAAAGTATTGTCTAACGAGCAATGTTTTTTGAAAACTTGCGGGAAAATTTTCACCATTGAAGTTGATGCGCTTAAAAAAAATCATCGATGCTTCAAAAGGCAAAAAGGGTGATGTATGTCTGGCGACAGGCATATTTCTGAATTTCGAAAAACGAAATGTTGCAGACATTAAATTTTAGCGTATCCCTTAATAGATTTTACCAGATAGCGACTTACGCAACCTATGCTTCATATACCGGGGGCCCAAAAACCTCATATCGACGTAAGGTTGAAATGTATTCTATAGTTTAGTTTCGAGAACCTTAAGATTTTTGATTTTGAGAAACAGCAGGGTCTTATGTAACAATATAGGCGGAATGATGGTTTAAGGGTTTGGAACTTTGAGCAGCTCTATTGGGCATTTTAAGCCATAAGCTTTTAGTGTGA
>Ga0163217_1034431_pt1 | contig 13558 bp, 6 predicted proteins | sample SynspAceP_FD_185933 | JGI IMG/M metagenome (GOLD analysis project Ga0163217, IMG submission 185933) | Saline lake microbial communities from Ace Lake in Antarctica - Synechococcus sp. Ace-P (PacBio error correction) | ecosystem: Environmental > Aquatic > Non-marine Saline and Alkaline > Saline ... | reverse complement strand
TTTTAATGCCAAAAATAATAGACTTTATTTGCCAAACAGAATTTGGGACTCTATTAGATAAAGAAGTTGATTTTTTAAGTTTTACCAACGGAAGTTTTCCGGAATGGGGCTCTGCATCACTGCTGTAATGGAAATAAAAAATCCGGAAAAGAGTGGTATTAGTTACAATCAAACTCTCACAACATTTAACCTATGGTAATTCCCTCTACAGGAAGCCAGAAGGATGTTATCAGCTAAAAATCTTTTTGCATACTTGACTCAAACAAGGGTGGATTTAGGACCGTAATTTCGGTCGCCTGCGAAAAGGCATACACTAGAACACATAGTACAGAAACCACCCATTTTATCTCAAGATACTTTAGACTAACCCATTTAAGCGGCCATACCCTTATGGTCTCAAGCTTAGGGGTGAAGCTCTGGACCTCAATATAAGAATCCGAGAGAGCCCCAAGCCACTTTTGTGCAGCCTTCAACATTGAAAAATACAAGGAGGATGAAAGACAGTACAACGGTTTGACAAGAACATTATAAAAATTGTTGTTAAAGGGGACTACACTATAGGGACTTCATGGGAAAGGTAATCTAAAAATGGAAAATCATAGTTTGTAATGAAAGATGGGCAAATATGTTCGGATTATACCTTGGCCGAGCTGGAACCATTTAACCTTACCGGCACTTTTTTTAAGCTGGTTCACCCTGGAGGGATTTGATTTGACGGCGACTACGAATATTTCCTGGGAAAAATCCATGTAAGAAAATGGTATTTCGACAGTAGGAATTTAGAATGGCACATAAAAAAGGGGCATATGGGTATGGGTCTTGAAGCGTGGAGAAATTACCAAATTCGCGTGACAGTGGCCATTCTGAAAATCGTGTCCGCGCATTACATTATGATATAAAGTCAGTCGTAAAACCAATGAAATCTTGTTTGGAAAAGTATAGAATCCTTTTTTGACACGGTCCAGTGAAGCTGACAAAAAATTGGTTATTGGGAAGTTGCAATCAACAGGAAGTAATATTTTCTGGAAGTAAAGTCCAATAGCAAAACACGAGGTCGTCGGAAAGAATTATACGCCCAAACATTGGAACGACAGGACTTGCCGATTTTTATTTTGAGCAAAGGTAGAAATCGTAACGGAAAAGAAGGTCTGTCTCGACACATCTCCTTCTAAAACACCTCAGGAGTCTTCGTGACGGCCAAAAATACTCTTTAGGCAAGCACCTTAATCATTCTTCCATGAGGAATGGCTTGATAGATGTGGTCAAAATACAATTGATAAAAGCCAACAAAAGATCTTTTGCCACTATATTCGGTTAAATACCGGAGCTGAGTTGCCAGCAGATTAGATCTGGAGCGTATTGCATAATCGGATGGAACTTAATAATAACCTAATTTATAGACGAATCTGTGTTTCATGGCAGCATAAAACAATATTATAAAGTTTAGAGGCATCAGGTTTTACCACAAAGATGGATTCTGCTTATTTAGGCGCTTTAACATAATCTATGTCCGCAATACACATAATGACTCAGGCTGGAGACATTATCACATTTTGTGTCCCAAGCTACAGGAATATAAACAAACACGTAAACAGAAAATGAACTCTTCTATTGGCTTCATACACGGACATAAATGAAGCGCATCAAGCAAAGACGGCGGAAATTGGATACTTTGGGAGTTGGTTTTGTTAACCCAATTACTGTTTATTGGAGCCCTACAATAAAAAATGGGTTAAAAGTGTCTGAAGACTTATGTCCCTACCTTAGAGGAAGTATCCCTTTTTTCAGGAAGGGGAGACCAGGGCAGCCCTAATAGAGGCTATTAAAAACGCCACTGAAAAGCGGAGAAGTTTTTGACCTTGAATTACAGGTAGTTACAAACCTGACCACGGTATTTGGTCCAAACTTTGGAACTTGCAAATGTTGGATGGAGGTCTGTAACAAAGGTCTATATGGTTTTTTTCAGGATATGCATGAAAAGACACGGCACAAAATGAATTTTGGGCAGTGTCAAGGAAGGAAGAGTTGAGGAGGTCTTTTTAAAACATGCCGCAATCAGGCATCTGGTCTAATTAGATTTGCAGGAAACTGGACTAAGGGAGCCAATCCTAGAATATGTGGAAAATTGGGATATGTGAGACCGAGTTTGGAAAAAACAATATTTGATTTGGCACATCAGGAGGGATATGGGTAGACTTGAGGGTATGTTGGCAGAAATTTCATAGTGGGGGACAAGGGTCGTTTAAGATTGGAGAAGCGTTGTGTGCCATAAACAATGGGGGCTATGTTTGGTAAATGCGCTATAGCGGCCGTTAAAATGCACCGGCAAGAGTTTACTATATTAGTGGCTCAGATTCAGGCATATTTCGACAAAAAGCTAATTGACGGAAAACCTTACGCGAGCCACAACTAACGCACTGATCAATTTTGCCAACGTTTCGCATAAATTTAAGACTCCACCATACCACAGCAATAATATCTATGTTGTTGGAATTTGCATTTCAAAGGCATCCCAAACGTCATTAGAAATGAATACCTATCGAAATATTAAGGTCGTTTCGGATTAAAATATGAACGAGACCCATTTTACCAGCTTAATGAGGATTAGTGGAAATAAATTTAAAAGTAAGCTCAACTTTAACCTCGCCAAAAATTCTATTGGAACAATGTTCAGAAAGCTTTAGAACGGCTTGATTTTAAGCAAAAAAACCATGCACAATAGAACACTTGGAGTTGATGCGGAAATTAAATGTACTCGCCGTCGCAAGCCTATGTTGGACGAGATTATTTTTTAATCTTATTACCAACGCTAGTTCTAAAATACAATCTCCAGAATCGGCCAGCAGTACTTAAAATAAACAGTGGAAGGGGGGGGACTTCTCGACTTTTTTAAGTATTGCCGATAAGCGCGACTTGGGATCAGAATATGGATAGGATCATGGACAAGCATCATTTGAGCAATAGAAGATACAAAACCAATAATTCATAGTCATCCAGAAAGCCTGTGGCACGTATCCAAGGACTTACTATTATTAGTAAACAATCAGACGATGCCTTATGCGGGGTAGCAATTGACAGTAGAAGTGAACCTAAAACATAGGCACAAACAATTCCAAACTACAATATTTTAGATTATTCGACTGTGGAATAGGGCCTATTTATAAATGTCGATGTGTTCCAGTACTTATTTTTAGTTTGATGCCGTTATGTAAACAATTGGTAATAAGTGTTCTTTGGTCTATAGGGGATTTTATTTCACTTATGTGGTCTATTTATTCTATATGGATAAATAGACTCTAAATTTTTTCACATTGTACAACTACAAGAAACGGAAATCAATATAAAAAAGTGAATGAAGACATCAATACTACTTGCATCGCTCGATCGATGACCACATAATTCTTTATATCTATGCTCTACACACCAATCCTCTAACATTGAGAATATAATAGTTTTGGGGCAAAATATTTTGACTTCCAAATGGGAAGGAGCCTTAGATAATATTGTCCAAAATGCTAGGAATCTGACCCAAGAGTTTCTCGCGAGCGTTATATTTTACGATATTAACATGACCATAATGGACGGTTGGGAATTCTGGAAATATTCAAGTCAAAACTTTCGAAGGATACAGCACATCAAAGGGTGTCAATCACGTTATATAAGTTCCTCAATTAGATCTCAGGGATAAATTGAGGAGGGCTAACAATTATGCACTCTGTAAGTGATTTTTATAGCCTAACCCTTTAACTGATAGTAAACACTTAGTCGTATGACTCAAAAAATATCCGAAGGTTAAAACAGGCAACTTCCCTGTCGCAATCGTAGACGTTATTCCACGTCCAGTGGATGTGAACGTTGGTCAAAGGAACAAAACCATGTGGTAATAAAGCCAATGTAGTTCTCCTGTTTACATCCATATTTTGCCAAATAAATATTCAATCACTTAGTCTATTTTAATTCGCCCCTGCATTTTTTAGTGTCTTTGCATATTTACAAATACAGAATACACAACTCAACCTCAGTTGACTGAAATTCATTACTTTTGGCTTTAGCATTATCACTTTTATTACCGTCTCTTATCTTGTCAAAACATCACATATTGAAATGAGACTCGAATTTCAGCTGGGGAATTATAATGTGGAAAAGGTTATGAGTTTGGAGATGGTGGCTCCGAACCTCTTTTTAACGGCACCCGGTCGCCACTAGATTTTGGGATTCTAAGGGCGTATTTGAGGTAAGCCTGAAAATGACTGGGTTCTATGGTCAATTTGGAGGCCGAGACTGAAGATTTGCCAAGTGGATCTATTAAGATTCTCGAGGGACCTTTGCACAGGGGACGGGATCATGGAACCATTGCCAAGACCTCTTTTAGAATAGATAATCTGGTTGATGCCAAGGGCTTGGCCTTCGGCTATACGGAGGGTTATTATCACGCCGAAATCAACCCAACCTGTGAGTTTTGTTGAAAATTGAGAATTGATAAAACCTGTGAACCGGGGTGTATGGTGATTCGCCTTATATGCTACAGTTGGTAATCGGAACATCACAATGGCTTATGATGAATTTGGATTAACTGGATATACATGCCGAAATCTAATTCGTATTCAACTTAAGGGAGGGGTGTGGAACAAAGAAACCTACCACGCAAACGAGACAATGGGTATGACCCATGATTTAATTTTGGCGAAGGCTTTTTTACAATAACAATTCCGTCCAATTTAATGGGGGATTTTTAATACTGCCCAAATAGGTTGGTTAGGAATAAATTCTTTTTGTTCCTAAAGAAGGAGTAGAATGAAACTCTTAAAACACTGCATCAACGTTGTTGGTATCCTCACAGTGCACTGTCTAATAGAGGGATATTGAGGAAGCGGGTTTTAAAACAAGGACAGTTGTCTTTGGTAGATCGTACGCGGCTTGTGGACCAATCTGGTTATACCGGGGAGGTTGTTTACAGTGGTAATGATCAAATGTCTTTGTTTGCGCTTCCAGCAGGCCAATTGATAAAAAGGAACATTCTTACCTGTTTTATGGGGAATCGGGTTGTAGCCGGCAGGCGTGGCAAGGGGAAAGGAGTTTTGGCCGTCTACTGGAGGGGTCCGGCCAGCTAAATTGGCCACCGGGCCTGATGGAAATATGGTAGTGGTGGATAGCACCGGGCTGTATTCAACATTTATGCGTTTTTAAGCGCTATTTGAAAAAATTATCGGCTTTCAGAAATAAAATTGGATACCATATTGGATTTGTGGACGGATTTTTAAGGGTTCGGAACACACTCCATTACGGTAGGAAATTTCCCGATTACATCTTTTCTTTGGAGACAGTTGGTATGCATATTGAAGGATACAAATGGATGGGTCCCGAGATCGTGGGCCAACAATCTATTTGATACAGAAACATAATAAGGAAAGACTCAATCTGCGCCGATCACTGGAAAAAACGTTGGCTTTGATAAATTATCCTTGTCTCATTGCATGCGCGTTGATGACTTAAAAAGGAGGATGCGCCCTTGCGAATTTTTATGGTTGTAGAGCAAAGCGGTCCAGAGAGTAGGGCATCACATGGCTATTGTCCTGCTGGAGGATTCGCTCTGAGAAGGAACAGCTGTCTGATAAGGAAGTTTCCAGTGAGAGGTCGTTGAATAAAAATGACCCTTGGTGGGATTATATCTTTTTCTACACTGGGTATTCGGCAAATATGATCAAGCACAGTCTTTTTCCATAGACTTTACGATTTGAATTCGAATAAATACAGCGATAAGAACAAATTATTTCCAGGAAGCCATTGTTAGTGGGCGGAATATATTGACTCTCGAGTAGCAACGAACCTTAATGGAACACCGGGACCTCGCCAGTAACAATGAAGGTGTGCACAGCCACAAGAGGAAATATACTCGAAACTAAGATCACTTTATTTCAACTAGAGATGCGAGAGCTGATTCTAGAACCCAGAAGCTATCTATTTCGTCAAAATATGTGCCTCCTGTCATTCCTTCAGTGGTGAGGGCATCCACGGATTAGCGCATCACGGTTGGGGTCTAAGTATATTTCTAACTCACTTTTGGACAACAAGTTTGTGTGCATCTACCATTTGACTCTCCAGCTCGTCGAACAAGCGGCCTTGCAGATTTTCACCATGGGGTGTTATCTGATAACAGTGAGAGCTGATCGATATCTCTCTTCTCTCCGCTCTATAGATCTCTCACGCGTATGAGGACTACATATCGCAGCTATAAATATATATTTACCGAATGTGCGCTGTTATTCTCAAATACTTATCGCTCAGCTACATTAAAGAGTTGCGAGATAAAGGGTAGTCTAAGGACGGATGCCTGGAATATAGCAAGCAGAGTGCACTCTCGCTCGTTGGTCTCTTCGCGCTCCTTAAATGTGGTGGCGTTTAGGACTAGACCAGTGAGGTATATCAGAATCTAACGAACTTAAACTCCAGGTCAAAGATGAAGACTTTTATAATGACGATTTTCTAATTACAAAGCGACATTTCCAGCGACTCTGTGTAGTGTGTGTGTGGTCTGGCAGACGCGCGCTCTGCGCTCTCTCGCTTCAAACCACACTACCACCACAGGGAAATTACTAATACCGTGATTTTTTTAAGTCGGCTTGTGTTGGCGGAAGTACATTATAAATGGCGTGCTGCGTGCTTTTGGGCATAGATGAGCGCTATAAACAGGAAATTCCGGACAAAGGAAAAGTTTCTTAAATGGCGGAACAGTACCTTATACGGTAGAAATCGTTAACCAATTTGGACGCATCTTGAATTAACAGCGATTATTTTGGGATTCAAGAGTTGTTGGGGCCCGAGAATGCCGAGAAGGAATTTTATGAGCGAACCGCGCTCGCTCTCGCAAACATTACATCATACTTAGGATTGTTTGCAGCGCCAAAAGTGGAGTCCTTATGTACACGGGCATGAGCATAGATCCTTGCAATTCATCAAAGTATACTGCAAAGGGGAATTTCGCCAAAGTATTTCCAACCTTCCGTCCTGATAACATTTTTGCCATAGAACGGGTGGGGCATGCGTTGACCCTATTTGGAGAAATTGGGAGAGCTTCCAATATCAATTATTAAATCTTTTAATGATTTGTTTGGCCGCTTGAAACCGGATCAGCTATTTCATGAACAGGGTGGTAGGCTAGCGGATTCATGGTCTGGAGCAAGTGTCCTTTCAAGGAGCGGTACTTACGATTGCCGAAAAGTCTGTTAAAAAAATTCGACGGGGATTATCATTATTCTGTTGAAGAGTTAAACTATTTTAGGCACAGGTTTTATTATTTTGGGAAGGAGTTCTCTAAAAAAGATGGGCGTACAACAATTCATTAGCAGCCATCCGGGACAATATAAAGGGCTGTTGTCCAAATTGGGTCCAGATACGGGTTCGATCCATGGAGATTTCTCACAGGCCGATTGCATTGAGCGGTTCTTAATGAATTGGGACGGAACAGTCAATTGCGACAATCATCTACATCTAATAAACAATCCACTCCCCCATCACTCGAAACGTCCACTATCCGCAAACATCACCAATGGATTAGTAACTTTCACTAACGGACCAGCATCGGCTACCGCAGTACCCGAGCGGAAAAAGTGCAGTCAGTGGCAATTACTGAGCTTTGGTGCGCTTTTTGGATCAGAGGATGCATGGGAAAACACTTAACTGTACCCCTTTCCATATGGCCTTTAGTTGTTCTCTGTAGGAATGTTGACCAGATTCCAGGAGTTTTTGTCTTTTTCATAGCATGAATATCTTTAGAAGGCACTTTTATCTAATCTTCAATAGGGAAGGATGTAGTAAATGGTGGCTTCCTGCACGAGAAAACATTATTGGTGGCAAGATTTGTGGCCGACTATTTGACTACATAAATTATAAAGCCAAACAACTTTTCGATTTTAAATAAATAGGACATTTAGGAGTGGTTCATATAAGCGACTACTTAAGGAATTAAACTAAAAAATGCGCATCTTTTTTAGGGGTGCGCATTTTTTTTGTGGAATATACCATTACATGACTTCTATGATATGAATCACGGTTTCTATAGGGCTATCATCACACTTATCGGCCACCACGTATTGATACATCTAAAAAGAATGCAGCACATTACGGTATCGTACACGATACTAAGCACTATGCCGCATTGTGGGGATGGTGGAGCTGTAAAAAAAACCCCACTTACCTTATCTCCATGCTCGTTATATCCCAGGACACGTAGATAGTGTTGGCCGTGGGACTTCCTTTTAACACCTTCCAGTTTATCTGCTCAATGTACCAATAAAGGTCTAAAACTTATAACGACGATATGCATTTGTTAAAGAAATGGGTTGTCTACTGTGTAAATTCCTTGTCCATTAAATGCTTGTACAAAGGATGGCCAGGGTTACTTCTGTTTAAGTGCATTTCCTGTTTGCTGGATTTGATAGGTCAAAGCTATCTACCACTTATGAATTTCCTTGGAGTTGGTTCTGAACCGTTATGAATCGGGCCACACCCCCCCGCATGCCCTCGATCATTAGGACTTCCGCTACTTGGCCACATTAATCCATAGATTTTTTTCATTATATGTGCTTGACAATTCTCCATGGAATCAGATTTGTCATCAAGGTTAGCAATTTTTTCTTCTAAAAAAGATCCAAATAGGTCTCTTCTTTACGGGCTGCTGGAGGAGTTATTTAGTTATGGCCAATCACATTGCTTATAGATTTTTATCCGAAAACTGTCTATGTCGTGGGCCATGAGTGACCCTCATAGCACCCCTGGATTTCTCTGCCACGATCTTTCAAGCATTTTCGTACGTTTTAATGCAGCACGACGATGGTCCCAATCGGTAAATCCGAGTCTGCTGTGAAAATACAGAATCTTTTAAGAGCTATCGAGAGCACTTGACACTCCAAGGTCGCAGAGAGAGCAGGCGCATTCTTTTTGCTAACCATTGGTTTGGTTATGTGAAAATTAACATCGAGACACCCTCTGAGAGCCAGAACAAACTAATCGCATCCAACAAGACAATTGTCACTTAGGCGTGATTCACACACTCGTTTTGCTGCATGATAAGATACTTATTTACCTGTGTCAGAGTTCTCTTTTTATATATTAAATCGTCTTAGGATGCATTAGTCTTATGTGGCATATGTGGCTTGATAAATTCTCTGCCGACCACGCTGGTGTAATACTCATTGGAACCCAGCTACAAAACACCGTCTCTTATTGTGTATGGGTGTATGAATCCGTGTGGTCTAAGTAGCTGGGGTTATTAACTTCGGAATCAGGGTCATTGCTTAAAAGACGACACCACATATATGTTATGTCTTGGAGGAATTTTACTAATATTCCTATTTACTTCCATCAGTTGCTCTCCTCTGATACATGGGCACGAATAAACGCATCTCTACGCAATCGAAGTCATCCAATCTGGGTATTATTTCATATTCGCAATACGTGCCGTGTCAAGATTCACATTCAATCGCGGATAAGATCGGTTCTCAAGAAATAGAGCGTTTTTGTCAAACATCCAATCCGATGGCATTCTTAAAGGAATCTTCTTAAAAATCCACCTCATAACCTCTTCCGCGCCATCTAATATCAAATTACGTTTAAGTTTTCCTACCCTATAATGAGAAGGATTTATTACCGACAATGAGACTATTAGAATGTATAGGTATGGCTTCAAACGCGCAAGACCATTGCTTATCGCTGATTATCATATCGTCACACTGGGTAACTCTAGCAACCCATTACTCTCTCACTAAGATAAGGCGGTATTTTTTCTAATGTACATTGCAAATGATCAAAGTTGGGACGTGTCACCCTGTTGCCTCAGGCTAGCATGTGTGCGATCAAGGCAACTTCCAAGATCTAGGTCCCCTACTTCATGCGGATGAACATCTTCTCTTCCGTCCACTTACACTCCTTCTCACTCACGCATTTGCGAGAGATTACTCGTGTGTGTGCTTAGCATAGACATAAATCAGGTATGTATCTTAGTGGATATGCTATATTATCCAAACTTTGGCTCATTTATCGCACAATATTACAATTAGAAAAAAATACCCGCTTATTACTTTACTAAGATAGGGCTGCAAAGATTTGTACCCATGGTTCTATATAATAAATCGATAACAGATTAGGCCGGCTTTGAGCTACCGAACATTAATAGTTCAGCAGTTGTAAACTCTCTATACTATAGGAGGAAACTTAATAACGTTGTATACGCGGAGAGGTACAGGATTTAAGATTCTTTAGAGAAGCATCGATTGGATTTTTACAAAACCCGATTTCTTCCTGGAAACCGATCTTAATCCGATGATGTGGGAATCTGTGACAACGGACATTGCGGAATATAAAAATCCAATGATGGACTTTTCGTTAGCCAGTGTAACTTTGCGGACGCCCATATCATGAAAGCACTAACAAGAGATTTATAAATCCCAAAGACCTAAATAGTCGGTTCTTTAACAATAGGACCGATTGTTCGCCATTTAGACATTCCCCCTTTACCCACCTAAATTTGATAATTTCCTTATCCTGGGGGTTACGAACATGGGTGTTTTCTGCGGGTCAAATAGTGTTCATTAGCTATTTAAAATGGTGCATTAAATTTTACAAACCCAACCATGCAATCCACCTAAGACATAACTTAATAAAAGAGAACTCTACACTTAAATAATTACTTACGTGCACAAACAGTTTACACCCTAATGATCATTCTTTTTGGGAACATTGGTTCGCCAAGGTCTCGAAGATTCTCCAACTAACCAAACAATTGGCTAGCCAAAAATAGAATTCCTTGTCCTTTCTGTCACTAGAGTTAGCCGATACACAAAAAGTTCTGGTATTTTCACAGCTACGGATTTTACCAATTGGACCATTTCCGTACGCGAAAATTGCTGAAAAAATCCTTGGCAAGGAAAATCAGGTAGCTATTGAGAGTCCCATTGCCCACGCATAGACAGAAAAAAGAACAAATTTCGATAAAAAAAAATCTAAAGCAATATGATGCACACTCTCTCTACATCACTCCATCCAAGCAGGCCCTAAAAAGAGACCTATTTTGGGATCCTTTAAGAAAAAATTCTAACCTTGATACAAACTCGATCATAGGATACTGTCAGCACCATATGAAAAACATCTGATGGATTGTTGTTGGCCAACAGGCGCGAGGTCTAACATGATCATGCCATGGCGCGTGCGATCACGGTCAGAACAAACTCCAGCGGATTCAGATACGATAGGATAGGAAGGTTAGCCTTTGGTACTTCATTCAATGCAAAAAGGAAACTGCCTTAAAGAATTAAGCCCTGGCCATCTTTGTACACAGCATTTAATGGTACCGGATTAAATGTAGACCGACCCTATTTCATTTACAAATTGCAGCTTATTCGATTATAATTTTTAGACGTTTATTGTAATTGATGCAGCTTAACTGGAAGTAGTTAAAAAGGGAGTCCAGCGGAACCACTATCTACGTGTCCTGGATACTAAACGGCACTAGGAAAAGGAAGGCGTTATTTTACAGCTCACCATCCCCAAATGACGCAAATCAGCGACCCAATCCGGAATTGCTGACCAAAAGTTCTTTTCTAGTTGCGTTATGACAATACGTGGTGGGCGACCACACTAAGCATATGTTGACATGATAAGCCCTATAGGATCAAACCGTTGCATTCCCATCATTAATCATAAATGTATATTCCACACAACAAATGCGCACCCTATGAAGATGCGCAATTTTTTATTTAATTCCTTCAAGTAGTCGTCTCTATTATGGCACCACTCCTAAATAGTATCCTATGTTTTAAATCGAAAGTTTTATGGCGCTAGACCTAATAATAAGAGGCCAACCCAATTTCGGCCACAATCTTGCAAATTCTTCAATTCTGCAGGAAGCTCACCATTTACTACTGCCTTCCCTTAAGATTACATAAATCTTCTAAAATATTATGCACTAGAAAAGACCAAACAAGCTCCTGAATCGGTCCACCATTCCTACAAAACAACTTAAAAGCCATATTGGAAAGCTACATTCCATATTGTTTTTCCCATTGCCATCCTTCTGATCAAAGCCACCAACCCAGAGCCAAATGCACTTTTCCCTTACGCTACATCATTTAAAATTACCTACCATTCGGTAGCGATACTTCACTGCCCGCCCGAGCGAAATTAACGATCCCTGATTGCGATATCTTTTTGGTTCTTTCAGGGCAAGCCATTACTTTGTTCCGTCCAAATTCATTAGGAAACCCGCTCAATGTTCACCGGGCCTGTTTGAAGAAGAATACTTCCAATTGGAATTCGAACCAGGATACTCTGGACCAATTTGGACAACAGCCTTTTTATTATTGTCACCCGGATTCGCTTCCTATATGGGAATTAGTTATGTACCATCCTTTTATGATAAACTCCTTTCCCAAAATAAATAAAACCTGTGCCTCTTAAAACTAGTTTACCCTCACTTCAAAAGCATATGATAACCGTCGGCAATCTTTTTAAACAGCACTTTCGATTAGTACCCTCCTGTTGAAATAGTTACGAACTCTCGACTCGCCTCGCAGTGCGCTCGCAGATAGACCTTCATAGATTAGAAATATGCTGATTCGCTTCAAAGCGAGCTAACACAATCCATTTAAAGAATCCTTATATTGATATTGGAGCTCTTCATTTCTCCAATAGGCACGTTATGCCCCACCCTGTTCTATGGCAAATGTTTTATCAGGACGGAGGTTGAATACTTTAGGCGAATTCTCCTCTTTGCAGTATCACTTTTATGAAAATAATGCCAAGGCAAGTCATATGGCTTCATCCGTGGATTATATAAGGACTCCACTTTTTGCTGGCTGCAACAATCCTTAAGGTATTGATGTGATGTTTTGCCTGTAAAATGGCCGAGGTTCGCTTCATAATTATCTTCCGATTTCTCGGGCCCCAAACACTCATTGCAATCCAACATAACCTGTATTCAAGATTGCGATCACAATGATATAACGGCATTTACTTACCGTCTATCACGGTACTGTTTTCCGCCATTTAAGAAACCTTTTTCCTTCGTCCGTCGCGCAATTTCCTGTTATATAAGCGACCTCATTTCCCAAAAGCACGCCACCCTGGCACCCGCATTTATAATGATCTCCGCCCACCCAAGCCTGACTTATCTTTTCATAAACACGGTTAATCTGTCTAATTCTCTGTGGTGGCTAGGTGGTGTGTGATATCAATTTCGGCAACCTTTTGCATATCGTTGATATACGTCACTTGGCAATAGTCGCTTATGTAATTAGAAATCGCTACTTATAAAGTCTTCAATTCATCTTTGACTCGATTTTATTTTAGTTCTAGCATATACCACTTGGTAGTCCTAAATTGCTATTTAATTTAATTTTATCCATGAGCTCACTTACAATTCCTACTTCCGGATAATATCATTCGTTCCTTAGACTCCTTATCTGAATTCTTTTAACTTTTGCGGGTTTTTAGAACTTTTTGAATTAACCGAAAATGGCCTGTCGGTAACATAGGATTTATTATCTGATATGTCTTAATCGAAAAA